>ENA-OVGE01002545-OVGE01002545.1-human-gut-metagenome-genome-assembly--contig:-NODE-2545-length-11730-cov-2.942612_pt1 | contig 11730 bp, 8 predicted proteins | sample MGYA00237769_ERZ505417 | MGnify/ENA primary metagenome ERZ505417 (study PRJEB26158, sample SAMN06016403) | human gut metagenome | biome: human gut; feature: ankylosing spondylitis patient; material... | reverse complement strand
AACATTCGATTCTTCCAAAACAGCATTCGAGATTTCATTGGGACTAACCGGAGTACTATCCCTCTGGATGGGCATCATGCGTATCGGAGAACAAGGTGGTGTTATCGGAGTTTTCTCTCGTTTACTGAGCCCACTCTTTACTAAATTATTCCCGGAAATACCCAAAGGGCATCCTGTTACAGGAAGTATTTTTATGAATCTTGCCGCCAATATGCTAGGTTTGGACAATGCTGCAACCCCTTTAGGTCTGAAAGCAATGGAGGGATTACAAGAACTGAATCCGAAAAAAGATACGGCAAGTAATCCGATGATCATGTTTCTGGTACTGAATACCTCAGGATTGACCTTGATTCCTATCAGCATTATGGTCTATCGTGCCCAACTGGGAGCTGCTCAGCCTACAGATGTTTTTGTCCCTATCCTGCTGGCGACCTTTTTTTCTACACTTGCCGGTATTATTGCAGTAAGCTTATACCAGCGCATCAACTTGCTGAACCGGACTATTCTGTTATTCCTAGGTGGTACAAGCCTAGTTATTGCAGGTATTATTTATTTCTTCAGCATGCTGTCACGTCAGCAAATCGATATATATTCTACAACTACAGCCAATGTATTCTTGTTTGTCATTATCATCGGTTTCATAGTTGCCGGCATGAGAAAGAAAATTAATGTATACGACGCTTTTGTAGAAGGAGCCAAAGAAGGGTTTACTACTGCCGTACGCATCATCCCTTATCTGGTAGCCATTTTAGTAGCCATCGGAGTCTTCCGTGCTTCCGGATGCATGGACTATTTGATAGAAGGTATAGCCAACTTGGTGAGCTTATGCGGCATCAATAGTGATTTTGTAGGGGCACTGCCTACAGCACTGATGAAACCATTAAGTGGTAGTGGAGCTCGCGGGCTAATGGTAGATGCCATGAACACATACGGAGCCGACTCTTTTGTAGGACGGTTATCTTGCATCTTTCAGGGATCTACCGATACTACGTTCTATATTCTCGCCGTTTATTTCGGAAGTGTGGGAGTTGTCCGTACACGCCATGCTGTACCATGCGGATTACTCGCCGATCTGGCTGGTGTCATAGCCGCAATTCTTATTTGCTATTTATTCTTTAACTAATATACGATATGATTACTTATCAAACTGAAGGGGTAGAAATGCCCGCTATCAAAAAGCGCGAAACCACAGCGTGGATAAAAGCTGTTGCAGAAACTTACGGGAAAAAAGTAGGTGAAATAGCTTACATTTTCTGTTCTGATGAAAAGATTCTGGAAGTAAACCGTCAGTATCTTCAGCACGATTACTACACTGACATCATTACGTTCGACTATTGTGAAGGGAACCGGATTGCAGGCGATTTATTTATTAGCCTTGATACAGTCCGTACCAATGCAGAGCAATTTGGAGCAACTTACGAAACAGAGTTGCACCGCGTCATTATTCACGGTATTCTGCATCTGTGTGGCATAAACGATAAAGGTCCGGGAGAACGTGAAATCATGGAAGCTGCCGAAAATAAGGCACTCGATTTGCTGAAAGATTTTCAATAATTCCATTCGGAATCTATTCAAGACCTATTACCTGAGCACATTCCTAATTCGGGTAGGACTGCTGAAAATTTCCGCTGTTGTTTTCTTAAATTCATGCTGACATTTCTAAAAAACATCGGCATGAATCAGGGAAAACAACAGCGGATTTTATTTCATACTTTTCAGTTCTTTACTCCCTCCTCTCCTTTCCTCTTTACTATAACTCTTTTTACGAACCTGAATCAAAGCTAAGCCACTAAATTTTCGTATTTTTGCAACAGATATAAAAACAAAAGATTAATGGACTTTAAGTATGACGTTATTGTTATAGGAGCCGGACATGCCGGCTGCGAAGCCGCTGCGGCAGCAGCTAACCTTGGCTCGAAAACCTGTCTGATCACAATGGATATGAATAAGATCGGACAGATGAGCTGTAACCCTGCCGTGGGAGGAATCGCCAAAGGTCAGATTGTTCGGGAAATCGACGCACTCGGCGGATATATGGGATTGGTAACAGACCGCACAGCAATTCAGTTCCGCATGCTGAACCGTTCCAAAGGTCCTGCCATGTGGAGTCCACGTGCACAGTGCGACCGAGGTAAATTCATCTGGGCATGGCGCGAAATCCTGGAGAACATTCCCAACCTCCATATTTGGCAAGATACAGTAGAGGAATTATTAGTAGAAAATGGTGAAGTAACCGGATTGGTTACATGCTGGGGAGTAACTTTCCATGCCAAATGTATTATTCTTACAGCCGGTACTTTCTTAAACGGCTTAATGCATATCGGACACAAGATGCTTGCCGGAGGACGTTGTGCAGAACCAGCATCCTATCATCTGACAGAATCCATTACACGCCATGGCATTACTGCCGGACGAATGAAAACAGGTACTCCGGTTCGTATTGATGCACGAAGTGTAGACTTCAGCCTGATGGAAACACAGGATGGAGAAAATGATTTTCACCGTTTCTCTTTCATCAGCAAGCCCAGACAGCTCAAGCAGCTTCAATGCTGGACATGCTATACTAACGAGGAAGTACACGAAGTATTGCGTAGCGGATTGGCCGACTCTCCCCTTTTCAATGGACAAATTCAGAGCATAGGACCTCGCTATTGCCCAAGTATCGAAACAAAGATTGTGACTTTCCCCGATAAGCCACAGCATCAGTTGTTCCTTGAGCCGGAAGGAGAAACCACACAAGAACTTTATCTAAACGGATTCTCCTCTTCACTTCCAATGGATATACAGTTCGCTGCGTTAAAGAAGATTCCTTGCTTCAGAAACATCGTTGCCTATCGCCCGGGATATGCTATCGAATACGACTATTTCGATCCGACACAGCTTAAGCATACATTAGAATCGAAAGTCGTAAAGAACCTATTCTTTGCCGGACAAGTAAACGGAACAACCGGATACGAAGAAGCCGGAGGACAAGGTATCATTGCTGGTATCAATGCACACATTAATTGTCATGGAGGTGAACCATTCGTACTTGGACGCGACGAAGCATACATCGGAGTATTGATTGACGACCTGGTAACAAAAGGTGTAGACGAACCTTACAGAATGTTTACCTCACGTGCAGAATATCGCATTCTGCTCCGCCAGGATGATGCGGACATGCGTTTGACGGAAAAGTCGTATCATCTCGGTTTGGCAAAGCAGGACCGCTACGATTTGTTGAAAGAGAAAAAGGCAAGCCGGGATGCGATTATTTCTTTCGCAGAAAACTACTCCATCAAACCGCAATATATAAACAGTGGTCTGGAGGCGTTGGGCACTACCCCGCTCGCACACGGATGCAAGTTGATCGAACTGATTCCACGTCCTCAGATCACCTTGGAGAATATCGCGGAACTGGTCCCGGCATTCCGGACAGAGCTGGACAAGGTCCCTGTTTCACGAAAAGAAGAGATCATCGAAGCGGCAGAAATATTAATCAAGTATAGCGGCTACATCCGCCGCGAGCAGATCATCGCCGACAAGATAAACCGCCTGGAAAATATCCATATCAAAGGCAAGTTTGACTACAATGCGATCCAGTCTTTGTCTACGGAAGCCCGCCAGAAACTGACACGGATAGACCCAGACACGATAGCCCAGGCAAGCCGTATTCCGGGTATCTCCCCAAGCGACATCAATATCCTCCTGGTGATGCTGGGACGCTAAACGTGGAATGTTCCACGTGAAACATTTACTTTAACAACAATAGCGTAAAAGACTGAAAATAGGATAGAAACAGATGCAAAAGAAATGAGCACAACCGAGGAACATATAAAAAACATCCTTTCCGTCATACCGGAATCGCCAGGCTGCTACCAATACTTTGACGAGAAGGGAACGATCATCTATGTAGGCAAAGCAAAGAACCTGAAGCGTCGCGTTTCCTCCTATTTCAACAAAGAACACGACAGCAACAAAACACGTGTCCTGGTCAAGCAGATACGAGACATCAAATATTTTGTTGTCGACACGGAAGAGGATGCACTTCTTTTGGAGAATAACCTGATCAAGCAATATCGTCCTCGGTACAACGTGTTGCTGAAAGACGACAAAACCTATCCGTCCATCGTTGTCAAGAACGAATATTTCCCGCGCGTATTCCAAACCCGGAATATCGTACGGGACGGTTCGCGCTATTACGGTCCCTACCCTTCCATCTATACGGCAAAGGTCATGCTGCAAATGCTGAAAGAACTGTATCCGCTACGTACCTGCAAATATCCTCTTACTCCCGAATCCATTGCGAAAGGCCGGTATAAGGTATGCCTCGAATACCATATCAAGCACTGCAAAGGGCCTTGTGAAGGATTGCAGACATTGGAGGAATACCAGCAAAACATTTCCGAAATAAAGGAAATCCTACGCGGGAATATCTCGCAAATAAGCAAACATCTGTATGAAGAGATGCAGAAACTGGCAGGAGAATTGCGGTTCGAAGAAGCACAGAAGATCAAAGAAAAGTATGAAGTCATCGAGAATTACCGCTCCAAATCGACAGTGGTCACCCCGATGCTCCACAATATAGACGTATTCTCACTGGCCGAAAACGAGAATTCCGCCTACATCAATTACCTGCATATCGGCAACGGAGCGATCGTGCAAGCCTATACATTCGAATATAAAAAGCGTTTGGACGAGTCGAAAGAGGAGTTGCTCAGCTTGGGGATCATCGAAATGCGCAACCGCTTTAAAAGCACTGCACGCGAAATCATCGTTCCTTTTCCGTTGGATATAGAACTGGAAAACGTTTCGATCACCGTTCCGCAGCGCGGAGATAAAAAGAAGCTGGTGGAATTATCGGAAATGAACGTGAAGCAGTATAAGGTCGACAAGCTGAAACAGGCGGAGAAACTGAACCCGGAGCAACGCAGCACACGTCTTTTAAAAGAGATACAGGAGACGCTCCATCTCCCCAAATTACCGGCTCATATCGAGTGTTTCGACAATTCCAATATACAGGGAAGCGACGCGGTAGCTGCGTGTGTCGTCTTCAAAATGGCGAAACCATCGAAAAAAGATTACCGGAAATACAACATCAAAACGGTTGTCGGCCCGGACGACTATGCCTCCATGAAAGAGGTCGTACGTCGCCGCTACCAGCGTGCCATCGTCGAAGAGACTCCCCTGCCCGACCTGATCATCACCGACGGTGGAAAGGGGCAAATGGAAGTCGTACGCGAAGTGATCCAGGACGAACTGCACTTGGACATTCCGATAGCCGGGTTGGCAAAAGACGGGAAACACCGGACTTCGGAACTCCTGTTCGGCTTCCCTCCCGAAACGATCGGCATGCCGATACAAAGTTTCATGTTCAAATTCTTCACGCAAATACAGGACGAGGTGCATCGTTTCGCCATCACTTTCCATAAGGATAAGCGCAGCAAAAGCCAGACAAAATCCGAATTGGATACGATAAAAGGGATCGGAGAAAAGACAAAAGTATTACTTTTACGTCATTTTAAGAGCGTAAAACGAATACGTGAAGCCGGCTTCGACGAACTGAAAGAGGTAATCGGAGAAGCCAAAACAAAAGCATTATTAAATGGTTTAAAATAAAGATATGAGAACATTGATACAACGGGTACAGCATGCCTCCGTAACCATAGACGGACAGCTGAAATCCAAAATCGGGAAAGGTCTGCTCGTACTGGTCGGTATTGAAGACCGCGACACGCAGGAAGATATCGAATGGTTGTGCAAGAAGATTGCCAACCTGCGCATCTTTGACGATGAAAACGGCGTTATGAACCGTTCTGTCGTCGAAACGGAAGGCGAAGTGATGGTGGTCAGCCAGTTTACCCTGCACGCCTCCACAAAGAAGGGAAACCGCCCTTCCTATATCCATGCCTCCAAACCGGACATAGCCATTCCAATGTACGAGGCTTTTTGCGCCGAGATGGGCTTGCAGATCGGAAAGGAAGTGCAGACCGGCACGTTCGGCGCCGACATGAAAGTGGAACTGGTGAACGATGGGCCTGTCACGATCTGGATCGACTCACAAAACAAAGAATGAAAAGATATGGCAGAAATTACGCTTAAACAGGCACAGGAGCAGGTGGACAGCTGGATCAAAACGTATGGTGTCCGCTACTTCAACGAACTGACGAATATGACCATTCTGACCGAAGAAGTCGGCGAACTGGCCCGCATCATGGCCCGCACATATGGTGAACAATCTTTCAAGGAGAGCGAGAAACACCGCGATTTAGGCGATGAAATGGCCGATGTCCTATGGGTATTGCTTTGCCTTGCCAACCAGACAGGCGTCGACCTGACGGCTGCTTTCGAAAAGAACCTGCAAAAGAAAACGAACCGGGATAAAGAACGACATATAAACAATAAAAAACTATAAGATTATGGTACACGAACACGATCACGAATGTGGATGCGGACATCACCATCATGATGAAGACACCGAACATCTCCACACCAATAAATACCAGCAAGCATTCGCCAAATTCGAGGCGGCCGGCACAACGGAAGAAGTGACCGGACGGGTAAAGACACTGCTCGGAAAACATGGGAACGACAACTTCACTCCCGACGTTTTGAAGCAGATTCACGGTTTCATCGACCTGACTTCCCTCACCAGTATCGACACGAAAGAGAGCATCTGGAAACTGGTCGACAAGGTGAACGATTTCGAAGGAACCCGCCCCGACGTACCCAACGTTGCCGCCATCTGCACCTATCCCCTGTTTGTTGAGACGGTAAAAGAGGCCCTCTCCGCACAGGAGGTAAAGATTGCGTCCGTAGCAGGCGGTTTCCCTTCCTCGCAGACCTTCATGGAAATAAAGATTGCCGAGACAGCGATGGCCGTCATGCAGGGAGCCGATGAAATCGACGTTGTCATGAACTTAGGCTATTTCCTCGAAGAAAATTATGACGAACTTAGCGAAGAAATTCAAGAGATCAAAGAAAGCTGCCGTGATGCCAAACTGAAGGTCATCCTTGAGACAGGTGCTCTCCAGACTCCCGAAAGCATTCAGAAGGCGGCTGTCCTCGCAGTCTATTCCGGTGCGGACTTCATCAAGACATCGACAGGGAAAGGTTATCCGGGAGCCACTCCGGAAGCCGTTTACACGATGTGCCAAGTCTTGAAAAAGTACCATTCCATCACGGGAAAACGTGTCGGTATTAAAGTTGCAGGCGGTGTCCGCACGGCAGAAGAGGCTGTCCGCTACTATACCATCGTCAAGGAAGTATTAGGAAACGATTGGTTGAATAAAGACCTGTTCCGCATAGGAGCCAGCAGTTTGGTGGAAGACATCGAACACCGTCTGGGAAAATAAGAAGAAAAGCAACGGGATATTTCTCACAAACCCATAGTCTTTTCTTCCAAAGATAACGACATAAATTCGGCTACACCCGGATGTTCCCTCCCGCTACACCCGGATCTACCCTAAACGAACACCCGGATGCAGGGATCGCCTACATCCGGGTGTCGTCGTGTTTATATAAGCAGTTCATTCATCTTTTTCCGTATCTTCCGGAAGTTTCTCCAAGGTACTATGCGCATTCAACGGAGAGATATCTTTATTTAGCTGTATTTCAAGCAATAATACTTTAACAAAAGGGGAACATGATGGTATGATAGATAAACATGATAGATGGAAAAGCAACTATCATATCTGAATCAGCTTGATATTCAAAGAATACAAGAAGAAAATGATAGTATGACAGTAAAACGTAAAAACCTATTTACGGCGTTCTACGATGTAATCGGCAAGCAGCAGCAAACCTTCGCGTGCTTCCGATTCAGGAAGTGTCATCAAAACCTCGACCGCTTTGTCATGATATACTTGCATACGCTGTTCAGCATATTCGATTCCCCCGTTCGCTTTCGCAAAATCAATCAGCAAATCTATATTCTCTGTGGTAAAGTCTTTTTCATTTATGATATGAAGGCAATGTTCTGCCTCTTCTCTCCTACCCGTCTGCAACGCGTGCAGCAAGGGGAGCGTGACCTTTCCCTCCCGGATATCGTTGCCGGTCGGTTTGCCGATATTCGCTTCTTTGAAGTAGTCGAAGATATCATCTTTGATCTGGAAACAGTAACCTAAGTATTCGCCGAACTCACGGCATTTTTCCACCATTTCACCGGATGCCCCGGCAGAGATGGAACCGATCTCGGCACAAGCGGAAAGCAGCATGGCCGTCTTTTTCCGTATCACCTGCATATAGCAGGATTCGTCGATGATGCTTTCTTCGGCCGTTTCCAACTGCTTGATCTCCCCTTCCGAAAGATCGCGTCCGAGATTGGAAACAATACCTATGATTTGCAGATTACCTGTCTGGATAGAACGGATCAACGCGGTGGAAAGGACATAATCGCCCACTAAGACAGAAATGCGGTTATCGAATATGGCATTCAAGGAAGGAACCCCGCGACGCTGTTTTGTCTCGTCGATCACATCATCATGAATCAGTGTGGCAGTATGAAGCAGTTCCAACAGAACAGCCGAATTGATCGTATTATCCGTTACCTGCCCACATGCTTTAGCCGTCAAAAGTACTAATAAGGGGCGGACATGTTTTCCGCTCGCATTCAGTATCTGGTCAATAGCTGATTGCAAACGATTCGTTTCGCTTCGCAGCGAAGCAGCAAACTCATCATTAAAACGTTTAAACTCTACGGCAACCGGTTGTTCTATTTTACTTCTATCCTTCATAATTGATCCTAAGATGCGCAAAAGTAACAAAAAGTATCGAGTAAGCGAGTTTTTTCGTACATTTACCGACAATTGTCACACTAAAACGTGTTAAAAGAGATGAAGTTATTCCTCATAGATGCATATGCATTGATTTATCGGTCTTACTACGCTTTTATCAAGAACCCGCGTATCAACTCCAAAGGCATGAACACTTCGGCCATCTTCGGTTTTATCAACAGCCTGGAAGATGTCCTGAAACGTGAAAACCCGACCCATATTGCGGTAGGCTTCGACCCGAAAGGTCCGACTTTCCGCCACGAAGCCTACGAACAGTACAAGGCGCAACGGCAAGAGACGCCGGAAGATATCCGCAAGTCGGTCCCTTTCATCAAAGACATCATAGAAGCCTACAATATCCCGATACTGGAAGTTCCGCGCTATGAGGCCGACGATGTTATCGGCACGGTTGCCAAGCAAGCCGAAAAAGAAGGTTTCGAAGTATATATGATGACACCTGACAAAGACTACGGCCAGCTGGTATCCGAACATATATTCATGTACCGCCCCCGCTTCGGCGGTGACTACGAGATTATGGGCGTACCCGAAGTACTGGACAAATACGGCCTGACATCCGTCGACCAGGTGATCGACCTTTTAGGACTGATGGGCGACAGTTCCGACAACATCCCCGGATGTCCGGGTGTCGGTGAAAAGACCGCCCAGAAATTATTGGCCGAATTCGGAACGATCGAAAATCTTTTGGAGAATACCGACAAGCTGAAAGGCTCCCTTCAAAAGAAGGTCATGGAGAACATGGAGCAGATCCGCTTCTCCAAATTCCTGGCAACAATCAAGACGGATGTACCGATCCGGTTCGATGCTGCCAAATGCATCCGTGAAAAGATGAATGAGGAACGTCTCGTAGAGATTTACACTGAATTAGAATTCAGAACATTTATTAACAGAATGAGCGGAGAGCCGGAAAAAGTCAAAACGGAGTCCAAAACAGCACCGGCGCCAGCAAAAGCCGATACAAGAAAAAAAGCAGCTCCGGCAGGCCCGATTCAAGGCTCGCTCTTTGAAGAATTTGCGACCGAACCTACGGCTGTTCCCAAATATTCGACTCTCGCGAACTTAAAGTCTACTCCTCACACCTATTATCTTGTTGATACAGAGGAAAAAAGAATAGAATTAGGGCGGTTTTTGAACGAACAGGATTTTTTTGCTTTTGACACGGAAACAGATGGTATAGATCCATTGAAGGCCGGATTGGTCGGAATGTCGTTCGCCGTGAAGGAAAACGAGGCCTGGTACGTCCCTGTTCCGGCAGCCCGCGAAGAAGCCGACAAAATTCTTGCCCACTTCTCCCCCGCCCTGCAGAATCCGAAATCTCTCAAGATCGGACAAAATATAAAATTCGACATCCTTGTCGTCCGCAAATATGGAATCCGGATAGCCGGCCCTCTATTCGACACGATGATCGCCCACTACCTTCTGAATCCCGAACTGCGTCACGGTATGGACTACCTCGCCGAAACATACCTTAAATATAAAACAGTACGGATCGAGGAACTGATCGGCCCGAGAGAAAGGAAACAACTTACCATGCGTGACGTCCCGGTTGTCCAAGTAGCCGAATATGCCGCCGAGGACGCGGACATCACGCTCAAGCTGAAAAACTATTTTACCCCCTGTCTGGAAAAAGAAGGACTCGAATCGCTTTTTTATGACATCGAGATGCCTTTAATATATGTATTGGCTGAAATGGAATATACGGGAGTGACGCTTGACACCGTCGCCTTGAAACAATCGTCCGAGGAACTGACGACCGCACTCAAGAAGTTGGAGAAAGAGATCTACGAACTGGCAGGAATGAAGTTCAACATCAATTCTGCCCGCCAGGTCGGCGAAGTCCTTTTCGATCACCTCAAGATAGAAGAGAAAGCGAGGAAGACAAAGACAGGCAGCTATAGCACGAGTGAAGAAATACTGGAAAAAATGCGTTCCAAACATCCCGTCGTGGGAAAGCTGCTCGAATATCGAGGGCTGAAGAAGCTGCTCAGCACCTATATCGATGCCCTACCCGAACTGATCAACCCGGAAACCGGCAAGATCCACACGTCCTACAACCAAGCAGTCACCTCGACCGGCCGCCTCAGTTCCACCAATCCGAACCTGCAAAACATTCCGGTACGCGATGAGTTGGGACGTGAAATCCGGAAAGCCTTTACAGCCGAAAACGAAGACTGTATTTTCTTCTCCGCCGACTATTCGCAGATCGAACTTCGCATCATGGCCCATCTGAGCCAGGATGCCCACATGATAGAAGCCTTCCGCAGCGGAGCCGACATTCATGCCGCCACAGCCGCCAAGATATACGGTATTCCGGTTGAAGAAGTCACTTCCGATATGCGTCGGAAAGCGAAAACGGCCAATTTCGGCATTATCTACGGAATCTCTGTTTTCGGGTTGGCCGAACGGCTGAGCATCCCACGCGCAGAGTCAAAAGAGTTGATCGAAGGATACTTCAAAACCTATCCGGACATCCGTGCATACATGGACGAAAGCATCGAGGTGGCGAAAGAAAAAGGATATGTAGAGACGATCTACAAGCGCAAACGTTTCCTGCCGGATATCAACTCCCATAACGCGATCGTACGGGGATATGCCGAACGAAACGCGATCAACGCTCCGATCCAGGGCAGTGCAGCCGACATCATCAAAGTTGCCATGGTTCGCATCTTCAACCGTTTCGAAACCGAAGGTCTGAAGAGCAAGATGATCCTGCAGGTACACGATGAATTGAACTTCAACGTCTACAAGGACGAATTGGAAAAAGTGAAACAAATCGTGTTGGATGAAATGGAAAATGCAATCAAACTGCAAGTTCCCTTGATCGCCGACTGCGGTGAAGGGGTAAACTGGCTGGAAGCGCATTAACAAAAACACATAAAGTTTATAAATCACAGCATTTATACACTATCTTTGTCGTGAAATTTATTGCAAGGAGTTGCAATATCACATAGTAAAACAG
>ENA-OVGE01002539-OVGE01002539.1-human-gut-metagenome-genome-assembly--contig:-NODE-2539-length-11752-cov-4.537659_pt1 | contig 11752 bp, 8 predicted proteins | sample MGYA00237769_ERZ505417 | MGnify/ENA primary metagenome ERZ505417 (study PRJEB26158, sample SAMN06016403) | human gut metagenome | biome: human gut; feature: ankylosing spondylitis patient; material... | reverse complement strand
ACATTGTTGCAGGACTCTTATCAATATGCCATCCTACTTCATCAAATGCTTCACATAGAGCATCTCTTCGATCTTGATAAGCCTGACAAGTTGAGTGAATGCTTGCGCCTCCATGTCTTAGTGCTTCAATGCCTGCATATTGTATAGGTAAGAAGATTCCATAATCCATATTTGATTTAAGGGTATTGTAACAATCAATCACTTCTTTATTACCAACACACACACCAAGTCTTGCACCGGCCATTCCATATGTTTTCGAGAAAGAATTCAATTCAATTCCTATTTCTTTAGCTCCTTCAAAAGATAAGAAACTCTTTCCAACTTTACCATCGAATACAAGTTCACTATATGCATTATCGTGTAAAACTACAATATCATATTTCTTCGCAAATTGAATCAACTCTTCATAGAATGAATCTGGTGCTATAGCACAAGTTGGATTGTTTGGATAGGATACAATCATCATCTTCGCTTTTTTCGCAATTTCTTCATCAATTTGATCCAATTGAATAACATAGTTATTCTCTTGCAACAAAGGCATATATTCAACTTTAGCCCCTGCAATCTTTGGCCCATCACTAAAAATTGGATAATAAGGATCTGGCACCAATACAATATCACCTGGATCACACATAGCTAAAAACAATGTGCTTAAAGCTTCTTGAGATCCTTGTAGACAGATCATTTCATCATATGTTAGTTCTACATTATAACGGTTCTTATACCAATCGTGGATTGCTGATTTCATTTCAGGTAATTCATTGATCGCATATTTATAATTTTCAGGTATCATGATCGCATCTTGTAAAGCCTTCATAATTGATGGTTCTGGCGCAATATTAGGTGAACCTACAGAAAAATCAATTGTCGTATTTCCTGTACGTTTCATGTAGTCTAATTTCATATTCTTTAATTCTGTAAATATAGAAGATTGAAATAAATCCATTCTTTTTGCTCTTTTCATTTCAAAATACCTCGCTATTTTCTAATTTATTGACTTTATTATAAGCGTACAAAACAAAGTTTTCAAACACCACAATGATTTCTATTCTACTTTGTGTACATTTATTGATTTTAATATAACCAAACAATCAAAATAAGCCTGTTTTAAAGGATTTTAAAAAATTCAATTGTATTTTTTTATAACCAAAATAAAAAAACAGTGCCATTTCTGACACTGTCATTATATTACTACTTCAAACCATATTTCTTGTTAAATTTCTCAATACGTCCCTGAGCAGCAGCGAAACGTTGACGACCTGTGAAGAATGGGTGGCAGTTACTGCAAGTATCTACACGTAATTCATCACCTTTGATTGTACTACCTGTTTCGAATTCTGCACCACAAGATGTACAGATACATTTAACTTTATGATAATTAGGATGAATTCCTTGTTTCATATCGATGTATCCTCCTTCCGCCTTAAGTCATATTGACCCAAAGTAAGTGCTATACAATTATAGCAAGCCTTTTTTCAAATCGCAAGTTATTTTTTTAAAATTGTGAATCATCTGCATTTTCAAACCATTCACGAACCAATTGTACAGTATCTTTTAAACATCCAGATTCAAAAGGAACTTTTAATCCTGCTTCTTTTACAATTTTTCTAAATGGTAATGTTCCACCAATCTTACAAATGTGTTTGTAGTCTTCAAAAACTTTTTCATCTTTCTTTTGAATACGAGCCCAGAATTGTAATGCACAAACTTGAGCTAATGTGTAATCAATATAATAGAATGGATCCATGAAAATGTGAAGCTGACGCATCCACCATCCACCTTTTTCTAGAATATCAATACCTTCATAGTTTTTATGAGGCAAGTATTGTTTTTCCAACTTTCTCCAAGTAGCCAATCTCTCTTCACAAGACATTTCTGGTTTTTCATATACTTCATGCTGGAAGTGATCCACTAAAACTCCATAAGGTAAGAACTTAACAGCTCCTGACAAATGATTGAAATAATATTTATCTACATCTTCTTCAAAGAAAGATTTCATCCATGGATATGTAAAAAATTCCATAGACATAGAGTGGATTTCACAAGATTCATAAGTAGGCCATACACAATCAATAGGGAAAATATCTTTACTTGAATACACTTGGAAAGCATGTCCTGCTTCATGTGTTAGTACTTCAGCATCATGGCTTGTCTGATTAAAGTTTGCGAAGATGAATGGAGATTGATAATTTGGAATGAATGTACAATATCCACCAGCTGCTTTACCAGGTTTTGAATCTAGATCCAACAATTCTCTTTCTGTCATAAATTCAAAGAATTCTCCTGTTTTAGGATCCAATTCCTGATACATCTTTAATGCACGTTTCACTAGTTCTGCACGATCATATTTAGGTGTTGGATTCCCTGAAGTAAATTCAAACTTCTCATCCCAAGCATGCAAAGTATCATAACCCAAACGTTTTTGTTGACGAGCATACAACTCATTATCTAATGGAACAACATCTTCTAATACTTGTTTACGATAGTTTTCTACATCCTTTTTATTGTAGTCAAAACGCATCATGCGATAGTAACCAAGTTCGATATAATTTTCATATCCTAATTTCTTAGCCATACGCGTACGAACTTGCACTAATTGATCATAAACTTCACCAATTTCTTTAGCATGTTCGTCATACCATCCCCAATAGGCTTGCATTGCACGTTTACGAGTATCTCTATCTTTATCATTAGTCTTTACTTCTAAAGCAGCAAGAGTATATGTTTCACCATCAAACTCAATTTGTGCGCTTGCAATGATTGCTTGATATTTAGAAGCTAATTTGTTTTCTTCTTGCATTTCTGGAATAATAATGGGATCAAATGATTTTTCTTCCATTTCTCTTTGTAAGAAATATGTTTCTGGTACTTCTTTTCTTAATTCAGAAACAAAAGTACTAGCCATAACTGCTTTATTACAATTGACAATATCTTCCTTCAACACGGGAAGCATTTCATTTAAGAAATCATTTTCTTTTGTGTAATATTCATCTCTTGTATCCACTGTATGACGTATATCAACAAGAGTCTGATTTGTATTGATATATTTATTAACATCATTTAATTCTATAAATGTATTTTTGAATTCTGCATAAGAAGCTGCATTCTGTAATTTTGAACAAATCGCCTTTAATTGTGCCTGCAAAGCTTCAATATCCATATGTTCATATTTATAATCTGTAAATTTCATATCTTTCTCCTAAAAAAATAGAGAAGCCGAAAGCTTCTCGTATTATGCAAAGATGGCATTCCAACCAAAAATTAATAGCGCTAAAATAACAATCGCACCTAATAAAATTGGCCAGAATGTACTACTAGCAGCAATTAATAAGGCTAGAAAATCCCCTTTTTCAAGACGATCTTCTTTACCTTTTTGTTTATCTTTTTTTTCTAACATCTCACGCATAGATGGGCGTTTAGACATTAGAATTCACCTCCAAAGTGACATTTAACGAAGTGATTTGGCTTAACCTCTTTTGTTGCTGGTTCTTGTTCACGACAAATGTCTTTCGCAAATGGGCAACGAGGGTTGAACTTACATCCCTTAGGAATGTTTACGTTACTTGGAATTTCACCTTGAATAACTTTCATTTCTTTACGTTTTGTAGGATCAGGTAAAGGAATTGCACCAATCAACGCTCTTGTATAAGGGTGTTGAGGGTTAGAATAGATTTCATTCTTATCTGCAAGTTCCATCATACTACCTAAATACATTACACCAACACGGTCAGAAATGTGTTTTACAACAGACAAGTCATGCGAAATGAAGATATAAGAAATGTTCTTTTCTTCTTGCATGTCTTTCATTAAGTTGATGATCTGTGATTGGATAGAAACGTCCAATGCACTTACTGGTTCATCACAAATAATGAAGCTTGGATCTAACGCTAAAGAACGTGCGATACCAATACGTTGTCTTTGTCCACCTGAGAATTGGTGAGGATAACGATAGCAATAGTAGCTTGGCAAACCACAACGGTCCATTAGATCTTTAACATATGCATCTAGTTCTGGACCACGTTTGAATTTTCCGTGAGCAATCAATGGTTCAGCCAAAATATTGAATACAGTCATACGTGGATTCAATGAAGAATATGGATCCTGGAAGATAAACTGCATTTCTTCACGTAAAGCACGCATTTCTTTACGAGACTTTTTCGCAACATCTTCACCTTCGAAGATTACCTCTCCGCTTGTTGGTTCATAAAGACGAATGATTGTACGACCTAAAGTAGATTTACCACATCCTGATTCACCTACTAGACCTAATGTTTCACCTTCGTATAAGTCGAAAGTAATATCATCTACGGCCTTAACACATGGGTCGCCTTCTTTAAATTTTCCTTTTTTTAGAGGGAAGTATTTTTTTAAGTGTTTTACTTCAAGAATTTTTCTTTTTTCTGCCATGACTATCCCTCCTGTTTCATTTCTTCTTCAACTTTGAAGCACCATACGTGGTGACGTGATTTAACTTTTGTATCTACTGGTTGACCTTCTCTACAACGATCTGTTACATATGGACAACGATCTGCAAAGTAGCATCCTTTTGGTAAATACAATGGGTTAGGTACGCTACCTTCAATTGTATTTAATCGTTTTCCTTCTTCAGCAAGTGAAGGCATTGAATTCATTAATCCAACTGTATATGGGTGTTTAGGATTGCTGAACAATTCTTCTACTGGAGCTGTTTCAACAACTTTACCTGCATACATAACGTTAACGTTATCGGCAACCTGAGCAACTACACCTAAGTCGTGTGTGATCAACATGATAGATGTACCTGTTTCATTCTTCAATCTGTTCATTAAAGAAAGAATCTGAGCCTGAATTGTAACGTCTAAAGCTGTTGTAGGTTCATCGGCAATCAATAATTTTGGATGACAAGATAAAGCCATCGCAATCATAACACGCTGACACATACCACCTGATAATTGGAATGGATAGTTATCAACAACTTTTTCTGGACGAGAAATACCTACTTCTGCCAACAAATCAATTGCACGTTGTTTAGCTTCTTCTTTAGAAACTTCTTCATGTGTCAAAATGTTTTCCATAATCTGATCCCCAACTGTAATAACTGGGTTCAAACTTGACATTGGTTCCTGGAAAATCATAGAAATTTCGTTACCTCGAATATGACGAATTTGTTCATCTGTAGCTGTAGCTAAGTTCAAACCATCTTCATCACGATCTACATTTCCCATATATACGATTTTTGATCCAGGCATAATTTCTCCTGGTTCACTTACTAAGCCTAAAATAGACATGGCAGTTACGGATTTACCACAACCTGATTCACCTACGATCGCAAGTGTTTCATTTTCATACATTGTAAAGTGGTTTCCATCAACTGCTTTTGAATCACCTTTTTTTGTATGGAAGTATACACGAAGGTCTTCCACTTTAATTACTTTTTTATTTACAGACATTGTGTATCCTCCTTACTACTGTAATTCTTTAGGGTCGAATGCATCACGTAAACCTTCACCAATTAAGTTGATAGAGATTACAGTTAATAAACACATTAAACCTGCAGGGATCCATTCCCAAGGATAGTTTTGGAACACGTAAGAGTCACGTGCCAAGTTCATTAAGTTACCCCAAGAAGGAGTTGGTGCCGTAACACCCATACCTAAGAATGATAAACCAGCCTCAGTCAAGATAGCACTAGCCATTTGTAATGTAGCATTTACGATTACCAAAGAAATAACGTTTGGAAGTAAGTGTTTAAAGATTTTTGAGAAATCTGAAATACCTAAAGCTTCACAAGCTTGCATAAATTCTTGTTCACGTAAAGTTAAAATTTGTCCACGAACTAAACGAGCAAGTCCTGGCCATGATAATAAACCAATCAATAATGATACAGTATACATTTTTTGACTTTGTGGAACCCACAACATAGTTGAGGCAACCGCAATAATCATTGGTGTAAATGGTAATGAATAAACGATTTCTGCAAAACGCATTAATACGTTATCTAATTTTCCACCATAATATCCTGAGATACCACCAATTGTACATCCTAAAATGACAGTAATAACAGCAGCAATAATACCAACCATAATAGAGATACGTCCACCTAAGAATAAACGGAATAAACAGTCACGACCTTGTTTATCTGTACCTAACAAGTGTTCTCCGCCTGGAGCTAAGTTAGGATTTGATAAATCATAGTCATTTACGCTATATCCAAGCATTGGTGGTATAACAATAACAGCAATAACAATTAAAATAAAAATAATCAAACCTGCCATGGCAACACGGTTTTGTCTAAACTTACGCCATGCGATGGTCCAAGGACCTATAGATTCGATTTTTTCGCCAGATTCTAATACTACAGCATCTTTTTTAGCCATCTATAGTTCCCTCCTATTCATCTACCTTGATACGTGGGTCAACTAATGTATAACAAACATCAGACAATAAGTTACCTAACAACATCAACAAGGCACTAAACATCAAACAAGCCATAACTAAAGAGTTATCACGTTGGTTGATCGCATCAATTAATACTTTACCAATTCCTGGCCAGATAAATACAGATTCCAAAATTACGGCTCCTGAGAATAATGATGGAATGTATAATCCTAGTAATGTTACTAAAGGAATTTGAGCATTTTTAAATGCATGTTTGTAAATAACAGTCTTTTCTTTTAAACCCTTTGAACGTGCAGTACGAACATAATCCATGTTGATGACTTCAACCATAGAGTTACGTACATAACGTGAGAATGACGCAAATGAACTAAACGCCAATACGATTACAGGTAAAATTGAGTGTAATGCGATATCTCCAATTTCTTGGAAAATACTTGAGTAACCAAAGCTTGAAAGCATTGTGTCACGCATTCCATTGATTGGCATGCCTGGGATGTTCAAACCAATGAAGAAAATTAATACTAAGGCAAAGAAGAATGTTGGAACACTTATTCCTAACAATGAAAATACTGTCCAGAAGTTATCAAACACTGAACCTTTCTTTACGGCTTGCTTTATTCCAACTGGAATGGCAAAAATCAAAGCCACAATTAATGATACAACATTCAAATAGAATGTATTCCATACATAGTCACCAATAATAGTTCCAACTGGTTTTTTAAGGGTAATACTTGATCCTAAATCTCCTGTACACATACGTCCAACCCAACGTACATATTGTTCAGGTAACGATTTATCCAATCCTAACAACTCACGAACGTGATCACGTTGCTCTTGTGTAACCTTTGAACCGGCTCCAAAATAAGCTGTTACCTCATCACCTGGCATCGCCTTTACAGTACCGAAAATAACGATTGAAATGATGAAAAGGACAGGAATCATCGCTAAAATTCTTTTAAATACATACTTTAGCATAGTTATCGATCCTTTCTATCCACTAAATGCATATAAGAGCAAGTCAATACGGCTTGCCCTTAATTTTATAAACAATCCACGAATTTTTCATGCAGACTATTTAACGTTGCAGCGTTTCTGTTAATGAACATTTGTCCTTTAACATCCACTATTTTAACACATCTTTGTGCAATTTTTAAATTTATTTTACAGTAATTGTATCCATTGATTGAGACCAGTTACGTAATGTTCCTGTTCCAGTCAAGTCAACTTTCTTATTGTAAAGGTTGAATTGCATACCTGAGTAAACTGGCATGTATCCTGCATCATCAGCAGCCATCTTCATAGCTTCAACATAATCAGCTTTTGATTGTTTTGCATCTGCATCAGCACGAGCTTTTGTCAATTGGTCAACCAATGCTTGATCATTGATACGAGAGTAGTTATTTACAGCCATGTTTTCAGGAACGTTTGTATATGAATCATTAGCTGAGCTATCTTGGTTATTTGTAAATCCAGTAGCTAAGAAACACATATTCCATTCGCTATCGTGACTTTCATCTTGAATGTTGCTTAATAATGTAGAGAAATCAACTGTAGTTTGTTTTAGATCAACACCTAAATCTAAATAAGTTTTCTTAACCATAGGAATTAATGTTTCAAGTACTGAGTTACCTTCTGAACATAAGAATTTGATTTCTAATTTTTGTCCGTCTTTTTCACGGATTCCATCAGAACCTTTTACCCAACCAGCTTCATCTAATACTTGGTTCGCTTTATCCATGTCAAATGCATAAGTATTTAATCCATCAATTGTTTCTTCGTTACGAACTACAGCTCCACTGTTTACTGATGCTGGATTCCAGTATGCAGCTGGTACATATCCACCTTTAACTTTCTTAACTTCGTCACTTGCTTTTTTATCCCATCCGAAGTATGAATCGCAGAATCCTTGACGATCTGTCGCATACATTAATGCTTGACGTACGGCTTTGTCAGCTGTAGCTCCATTGTTAGCGTTCATAGCTACGAAACCAACAGCACTACGAGAGTAGTAGTTGAATGCCATGTTTTTATCTTGACTAGCTTCACTTACTTTATTTGTTTCAATTACATCTGGAATTAAATCAACAGTTCCTTTTTTCAATTCTGAAACTTCTGTAGTTACATCTGTTTTCTTGATAACAATACGATCTACTTGGTATTGTCCCTTTTCACGTTTGAATTCTTCATTACGAACAAATGAAGCTCCACTTGCTTTATCATAGCTCTTTATTTGGTAAGCACCAGAACCACATGATTCTTCTTGGTTCTTTTCAACAACTTTTACTTTACCTTGTTTGTATTTTGAGTAGTGATCTGCACTGGTGATTCCCATTCCACCAAATGTTGAGACTGCATCGATTTGAGGTGATACTAAGTGGAATACTACTGTGTAATCATCTGGAGTTTCAATACCAGTTAATTCTTTAGCAGCTCCGCTATTATATTCTTTATATCCTACTAGGTTTTCCAATCCACCACCATTAGGACCAGCATAGCTTGGGTCAGCTAATGTTGCGAATGTAAATTTAACATCTTTTGAAGTTACTTCAGTTCCATCACTGAATTTGTGTCCTTTTTCCAATTTGTAAGTTAATGTTAAACCATCTGCGCTTACTTCTGGTAAATCTTTAGCCAATTCTGGTACCAATTCGTTATCCGCATTGTACTTTAACATTGATTCGTAGCATAAGTTTACTACATATTGGTCATAAGCACTTGATGCATATTGAGGTGTAAACTGTCCAGTTAAACTTTGGTTTACAGATACTGTTAATGTTTTTGCGTCACTGTTAGATCCGCCTGAACATGCTACTAAAGTAGAAGCCATTGCTACAGATGCTAAACCAGCAACAATTCTTTGTTTATTCATTTCTCTTTCCTCCTATAGTCTGCTCACTATGTGTGATGAAATTATACTATGTTAGAAACACGTTTTCAAGGGTTTAAGAAAGAAATTTACATACAAATTTACATTTATGTATATTTTTCATGAACAAAACACAACGTTTTGTCTTTATATCAAGCATTTCCATTGTATTCGCTTTCATTTAGCTTTTCGTATTTCATTCACAAACATTTGTCTATAAACACTGGATTTTTATGTAAATCATGAAAATTTAGTTCAATTTTAAATCCAATCCTCATTTATTCATATCTCTCTTTAAAAAATAATAATAAACAAAAGGAACCATTCTAGATGCCTACACTAGAATGGTTTTCTTATTCTATGATAAAATAATCAAGAAAGAAGTGAATTTATGAATAAAGCATTATCTCATTTACATACGATCAACGAGCACAAGTTAAAAGTTACTTGGCTTTGTTTTCGTTGTCACCTATATAAACAAGGTTTACTCCATGATTTAAGCAAATACTCTTATATTGAATTAAAGACAGGTTTTCATTATTATCAAGGATTCCGCTCTCCTATTGATGCAGAAAAAGAAGAAAAAGGTTATTCATTAGGTTGGTTACATCATAAAGGAAGAAACAAACATCATTGGGAATATTGGCTTGATTTTGGCGTAAATGGTATATATGCATGTAAAATGCCAACCAATTATGTCATTGAAATGTTTTGTGACAGAGTTGCCGCAAGTATGATCTATCAAAAAGAAAAATACACCGATTCAAGCGCCCTTGAATATTATGAAAATGGACGAGGTAAAATTCTGATTCACCCGGAAACAGACGCCCTCATCCATCACTTATTGAAATATTTATCTGAGCATGGTTTAGATCAAACCATTCATTATATTGTTACAGAAATCAAAGAATAATTATTCTACAGTCACACTTTTCGCAAGGTTACGTGGTTTATCTACATCGCAACCTTTTTCTTTTGCGACATAATATGCGAGTTCCTGCAATAAAACCGTTGCTGGAATACAACTAAATAGTGGATCCACATCCGGAATACGAATTACATAATCAAAACCTTCTGCATTCTGATTTTTTGAAGTAATTAGAATAACTTTTGCTCCACGAGCCACTGTTTCTAAAATATTTGAAATTGTCTTTTGTGCAACACTAGGCTGTGTAGCTAACGCAATCACTACCGTATCTTTTTCAATCAATGCGATAGGACCATGTTTTAATTCTCCAGCCATATATGCATCGGCATGTACATAAGAAACTTCTTTTAGTTTTAATGCCCCTTCTAAAACACTTAAATAATCCAATTGTCTACCAATAAAGTAAGCATCTTTTTGATTCGTTAATAGTTTTGCGAATTCTGCCATTTTATCTTCTTGTTGAAGCATTTCTTCTACCACTTCTGGCATTTGTTTCAACTGATCGATCATATTATATTTATTTTCTACATCCCCATTACATAATGCTGCAAGTTTTAAACATAAACATGCCAACAGCACAAGTTGTGTTGTATATGCCTTCGTACTTGCGACTGCAATTTCTGGCCCAGCACAAGTATATAATACAAAATCAGATAAACGAGCTAGACTAGAGCCTAATACATTTGTCACAGCTAATGTTTGTGCTTTGTTTTCTTTTGAAAGTTTTAATGCCGCCAAAGTATCGGCTGTTTCTCCAGATTGTGAAACAAAGATGCATAAAGTGTTTTCATCAATTCGATAATTTCCATATCTAAACTCACTTGCACTAATGCAGTAAATTGGTAAATCAATCCATGTGCGCAATAAGTATTGAGCATACAAACTCGCATGATATGCAGTTCCGCATGCAACAAAGTAGATTTGATTAAGTTTTGAAACGTCTAAACCAGATAATTCTGGCATAGCCAAATTATTTTCAATATGAGCTCTTAGCGTTTCTTTAATGACATATGGCTGTTCATGCATCTCTTTTTGCATAAACGTATCATATCCACCTTTTTGAGCTGCACAAGCATCATATGAGATATGCATCCAAGTTGTTGAAACGGGATCTCCAAAGAAATCATAGACTTCAATACTTCCGGGTCTTAATACGGCCATCTGTACATCTTCTAAAGCACAAATATCTTTTGTGTAATCTAATACAGCCGGAATATCACTTGCACAAAAAGCAGCCGTATCGGTTTTTCCAACAATCATTGGACTTTCTTTTTTTGCGACAAATACGCAGTCTGGATAATCTGTACAAACCACACATAACGCAAAACTTCCTTGAAGATATTGTACACATTTCTTTAAGGCATACATCATATCTCCTTGATAGTAATAATCCAACATATGAACAATGACTTCACTATCTGTCTGTGATTGAAATTTATATCCTTGTTCCAATAAGCATTCTTTGATGGATGCATAGTTTTCGATGATTCCATTATGTACAATTGAAATTGTCTCACTCTCATTTGTATGTGGATGTGAATTCATATTACTTGGAACACCATGTGTTGCCCAACGTGTAT
>ENA-OVGE01002525-OVGE01002525.1-human-gut-metagenome-genome-assembly--contig:-NODE-2525-length-11800-cov-41.113921_pt1 | contig 11800 bp, 8 predicted proteins | sample MGYA00237769_ERZ505417 | MGnify/ENA primary metagenome ERZ505417 (study PRJEB26158, sample SAMN06016403) | human gut metagenome | biome: human gut; feature: ankylosing spondylitis patient; material... | reverse complement strand
GATTGGGGTAAGACACTTGTCTCCGAGATCGTATGTGCCGTTAGGCAAGAAGATGAATGTACGTGCAGCATTGTTGCCATTAGCAATTTCGAGAGCTGTCATAAAGCCCTGTGCGTCGCCCGCCTTTACTTCCATCCAGTTACCGTTCTGAGCGAAGGCTGGATTGGTCATGTTGACGATGCTGAGGCTGTGGATATATGTATCTCCTCCCTCGAAGGTGAGGGTATATTCACCGCTCTCAGTTGATTCGTTCTGGAGAATACCGAGGTTGCCGTCCTTTGTTGCCTTTGCATCAATAGAACTTACTTCATTTCCCTTAGGATCGAGGAGGGTAATCTTACCAGTCTTAGAATATTGGCAGAGGTTCATCTTGATGTAACCCTTACCGCCCATCAATATCTTAATCTTGCCGTTTGATTCGAATACCCAACCGTGTGTAGTATCGTGCCACTTGCCGTTTTCTACAGAAATAGCTTCATGGTCGTTGATGTCGAAACCTTCCTTGGTGAAGTTGTAGTCGTAACGGGCTGTTGCGTTGGCAGTCTCAACATCAGTTACGAGTGCATAAAGTGCTGCATCTGAAGTAATGACAGAAGAAGTGGTGAACTTCTTCTCATCCTGCTTCAAGGAAGAAGACCATCCGCGGAACTTCTTGCCGTCAGCCACTGTTACCTTGTTTTCTACGCCTTCTACGAAAGCTTCAATTTCTGCATCCTGTTCTACTGCCTGTGTGCCGATAACAGTCTTGCCGTCTATATTATAATAGGTGAGGGTGAAATCTGGCTTGAAGCCTACGGTCAACTCATAGGTTACTTCGTCACCGTTAGCCTCTACTACGATAGTTGCTACCGTCTTCTGGTTGGCACCTTCGCCTGTAGTGGTGTAAGTAGTGCTCTTGATGGTTCCGTTGTCTGTAACGAGATCGGTAAGAGGGTTAGACTCTGTGATGAGCTTAGCCTTCTTGGAAACAAGAATAGTTGCGATTTGTTTGCCTTCTGCATTCTCCTCGAAGAGGTCGGCTGCCTGGTAAGCCTTGCCGTTTACAGCGAAACTGCCCAGCATTGGAGTCTTGCTCATATCTACATTACCATAGATAGCGAGGTCAGTAACGTAAGCGTTCTGACCGAGAGCAAAGTTCTCGAACTTAATCTGACAGTTGGTACGGTTTACGTCGAGTGTCAGGTCCTCACCGCTTGCTTTTACGATAGATACGTTGTGGATTACTACCCAGTCATCATCGCCGTCACCCTTTACTGATACCTTGATACCACGCTTGCCGCCGGTAGCAGCCTGGTGCAGTGTAATCTTGGTGATGCTTGCCAATGGAGAGGTTACTACGCTAGGTTCTGCTGCCTTGTATTCGCCAGTATATTTGGCTGTCTGCATGAAACCGGTAATATCAGGGAATTTAGAGTTGGTACCTGTTGGATAAACGCCTACTCCGTTGAATGTAAAGCTGAGCTCTTCCTTGCTGTAGAGGGTTTTCACGTTTACCACTTCGTTTGTAGCTTTACTGCGGTCGATTTCTTTCCAGTTGGTGAAATCAGTAGAGTAGAGTGGCTTCTCCTGAATGGCACTAACCTGAACCACCTTTACGTTATAAAGGTAGCAACCACCAGTTGCCACAACCTCAACATAGCCCTTAGCCACTTCTGCTGTAGTAGCTTTGTGGTCTGTAGCGTCTTCTGTTGCAGCTACACCACCGATGGTATAGTTGTGGTAGCCAGGGTAGCTGGTTACAGTGACGATGTCCTTTGCTGACTTGACAGGTACCTGAAGGATGGTTCCGGTATTAAACTGTGCGTCAGTGTCTCTTCCTTTCAGTTTTCCCTTGGTTGCATCTACATGTAGTAGAATGCCGTCAACTGTAGAGGTGATGTCTCCCACTTTACCTTGAAAATTTGTTGCTGTGTTGATTCCTTCTGGCACGTTGTGCTGGAAGTCCCAAATAGCAGTTACGTCTTGCGCCTTTGCAATAAAAGCAAAGACAAGCAAAAGGCTTAGAAGCCCGAATCTGAGTAGATTTTTTTTCATTTTGTTTGCCTTTAGGTAATTATTAATATTTATACTTTCGTTTTTTTAAGTTTATAGGTGCAAAAATACACTTATTATTTCTATTTCGTGTCAATTCTTTCTGAATTTCTTGTAAAAGCTACGTAATCGTTTTCGCAGTTTTCATTCATTTTGGTTCATATTTTTCTTGTGCTCTCAAAATGATTTGTTAATTTTGCCATCGGAATAAACAAAAAATGAATTAAACTTGAATAAAGTTATTCACAACTAATTTTTTTAATTTTAAACTTAAAAACAGATAGATTATGAAGAAATTTTTTACTCTTATCGCAGCTGTCGCTATGGCAGCAAGTATGAACGCTCAGGGCACTTATGCAGTGCAGGTGGGGGACAATGTTAAGGCTGGTGATCAGATTACATCAGTAAAGAACATCACCTTGACCTATATGGAGAATGCTGGTACAGCTTTTGCTGCAGGTAAGGCTACGGATAACTGGGCTGACGCAGACTTCGTGGCTTATGTATCTGGTAAGAGCAATGGTAAACTGGTTTCTGGCGCCGAGCCTACAGGTTGTGTTTACAAGTTCGAGACCGCAAAGGCTGGTTCTGTAACAGTAGGTGTTCAGTTGAATGGAAATAAGGGTTTCCATATCCTGGATGCGAATTTTGCTGAGGTGACTCCTGATTCTTACAATTTGCCTAGTGAAAAGGGGGGTGATTCTCAGAAGTTCACACAGAATGAGAAGGGTGAGAATATTCTTTCTGAAAAGTCTAATGGCGTTGTAAAGATTAACGTTGCTGAGGGTGGTACATACTATGTTCTCGCTGCTGGTACAAAGCTGGGCTTCTATGGTTTCAAGTATGAGGTTGGAACATCAACAGGCATCTCTTCTGTAAAAGCTGAGGCTGCTCAAAATGGTAAGACATACAACCTCGCTGGTCAGCAGGTTTCTGACTCTTACAAGGGTATGGTAATCAAGAACGGCAAGAAGTACGTAAAGTAATCAAAAGGATATAAGATTTTAATTGGCGAAATATCGTTAATCAATTTTTTTCATTGATTTAATAAAAATCGCCCGTGTTCAGTATTCGTTTACTGTAACACGGGCGTTATTTTTTGTTATTTTATTTGATAACCTTATCTGTTAATACCTTGCCATTTCTGAAAACCATCTTGCGGATGTTGATTCCAGTTTGTGGAGCAGAAAGGAGTGTTCCGTCGAGACTGTAGTAAGTCACTTTGACCAATTCGCCAGGATTGATAACCGGGTAATCGCTGATGCCTGTTGGATTCTTCCAGGCAGGATAATATTCATCCACAGCGTTAGTTGCGTTAGCATTACCAGTCTTCATGATGTCTTCGACCAGCGAATTGGCATAGACTTCCAGATTGGTATAGTAACCTTTCTCATCAAGAGAGTAGGTGAGAGCATCGCTCGCATCGTTCGGATTCAAGCCGTTTGCTGTCTCCCAATCGTCAGGGATTCCGTCATTGTCAGTGTCAAATCCCTTAGGACGACTACCGGTTGCGAAGGTCTTCTCTGTATAACCGTTTACGTCCGATACCTTATCTATAATGCCAGGCGACTGAGTGATGCTTCCCTTATACTGTGCCGTTCCCGTCTTGGCCTCTTCCATGTAGCGGGCATCAATCTCATCGCGGAAGAGTGAAGCTCCGGCGTTAGCCAATACTTTGCTGAAAGCTTCATCGGCTGTATGAGTTGTAATCACGCCCGTAGGAGCAGGAGCGTCCATCTTAATCTTGACGCAGGAAACTCCGTTGATGGTCTTATGTTCTACCGCATCACCATAAAGATTCTTCTTGTCGGCTGAATAAATCTCATTATTGTAAGTATAAGTACCCTTGTCATAGCTTACGCCCTTCCAGTCTTTGTTCTTTGTAACAGATCCTTTGGTGGTTTCTGTGGTGTTTCCATTGATAAAGTATCTGCTGGTCATTTCGTAGAACTCAGGATGGTTCTTGTCAGAATTACTGCTGGTTGATACGGTTACCAGGGTAATTCGTTCTTGGTTTCCTCTTTCCTTGCCTGTGCTTACATCTACCTTGATGCCGTTCTGGGTTGTACCTTTCAAACTCTGGCTAGGACCTGCCTTATAGTAATTGTTGACGATATTGATCTGTCCACCTCCAGGACCACCATAGCAGGTGCCTTGTGCATTATAGATGACGCTGTTGCGGAAATCTACATTCTCTGCCTGGACGGTGTTCTTCCACTTATAGGTATCGTAATCCTTGTTGCTGGTGTATTCTGTCCATCCGTAACGGGCACCGTTGAAGCGGGGACCACGGTTCATCAGATGGCCCAGGAAGTTGTGGTGGAAGCTGGCTAGCTTTCCGCCCCAGATACCACCGTAGCCATGGGCACCCTTGGAATGTCCCGGATTGGTAAGACTCTCAGCAATGGTACACCACTGCATGGTGAAATTGTTGTTGTCGTAGAAGGAAGCCACCTCATCGATGCTCCAGCTGAAGGAACAGTGGTCGAAGATGATGCCTGTCTTGTTGCGCTGCCATGTAGCATCCGCTCCGTCATTGATGTCTTTTTCCTGACCTCGTCGCAAGCGGATGAATCGGATGATGCAGTTGTTTTCCGGGCGAACGGTGTAATATCTCAGGGTAATTCCTGGTGAAGGTGCTGTCTGTCCGAGGATGGTGGTATTGGCTCCGATGGTCAGATCGGAAGCCAGCGGAATGACGCCAGCCACATCGAAGACAATGATCTTCTTGCTGTTGCCACTCACTGCAGCACGAAAGGACCCGGCGCCCTTGTCGTTGAGGTTGGTAACGTGAATTACTTTACCGCCTCTACCGCCGGTAACATATCTGCCATGGCCCTCTGCGCCTGGGAAGGCTGGAGCTTGTGCAAAAGCAGCAGCACTGATGAGTGCTGCTGCCATGGTTGAGAATATTATCTTTTGCATTGTTATCTTGAAAAATGAATTATTTGTTCAATCCCTGCAGTTCCATTTCCAGGCTAGCCCAGATGAAAGGACCAACGCCCTTGGCATCGTTGTCGCGGATTGGCTCGCTCATGTAGTAGTTGAAGCTGCCATCGCGCTTATAGTTTGGCTTCTTGACGTATGGACCAGGGCCAGGACCGAGACCACTTACAGAGCAGCACTTGGTAAGACTGATGGTCTTGTCTGGGTTCACCTTGATGAACTGGTTCAGGATTCCGTTGTAAGCCTTTACGCCAGCATCACGGTATTTCTCTGAGAGGTATCCCTTGCGGTAACCCTTGAGCAATACATAAGCAAACATGCTTGAAGCTGTACTCTCCAGATAGTTGCGAGGATCCTTGACGTCCATCACGTCATACCATACGCCTGTAGCCTTATCCTGGTATTTCACTACGCTAGCCATCGCCTTGTTCAAGAGCTTGATAACCTCATCGCGGCGAGCGTAATTCTCAGGCATTGCATCGAGACATTCGGTCATTGCCATTACATACCATCCCAAGGCTCTAGCCCAGGTATGCTGGCTCTTACCGTTCTCCTTGTCTGCCCAGAACTGCTCGTGAGTCTCATCCCAGGCATGCTTCCAGAGCTGGGTCTTCTCGTCGTAGGTGCGGAGGTCGGTCTTGATCATCTGGTCTACCGCATCGTTCAGATACTTCTCTGCCTTCTTGGGTTTCATGGTCTGTACGGCATAGTTGCAGTAGAAAGGCAAGCCCATGAAGATACCGTCGAGCCAAACCTGGTTGGCGTAGATAGCCTTGTGCCAGTAAACGCCTTCCTTGGTGCGAGGCTGGTTGACAAGCTGCTTGAAGAGAGTCTTCAAAGCTTTCTCAGTGCCTTTGGTAGGAGCAATGTTGTGCATGCGGAGGATAAACTTGGCTGTTCGAACATTGTCGAGGTTGAAATCCTCATACTTGTAGCCGGTAATATTACCCTTCTCATCAATCATGGTCTTAGGATATTCCTTCAGATATTCGAGGATAGACTCATTGCCTTCCTTGTATGCTTCGTAAGTATCGAGCATACCTTCCATTTCGATGCCCATTACATAACTCCACTTTGGTTTCTTGCTGAAATCAAGGAGATAAGAATGAGGAACACGCTTCATCTCGCTGTGGGTAAGCCACTCGGAATAGTTCTTGTATGGCTGTTCTCCAGCGTTGAGAACAAGAGAACCGTTGATGTAGAGGTTGTCGAACTTCACGTTGCGGGTCTTGCCTGTAATCTTGACTGGCTGCTTCTGCACACCGTCGAACTTACAGTTCTTGATGTTGATGTCGTAAACATTCTCTATAGCATCACGGCCAATAATGAGAACACCATAGTTGCTCTTCTGGCAGGTAACGTCTTCGACATTCACATTGCGAACGGTTGGTTCGAAACCACGGTAGCAAATTTCCTTAGACTCGTAATCGAGGTTGATCTTTACGACAGCTTCGCCACACTGACCTACCTTGATACGGCGCATGTTGATGTTCTGAATCAGTCCGCCACGGCAATTATTGGTCTTGATGCGGAGGATACGGTCCAGATGCGGAGAGTCCATCTCGCAGTCTTCAGCGTAGACATTCTCGCATCCGCCGGAAATCTCAGAGCCGATAACCACACCTCCGTGGCCATCTTCCATCTTGCAGTTGCGGATGATGATGTTCTTGGAAGGCTGGTTCCAGAGACGACCGTCATTGTTGCGACCGCTCTTGATGGCGATGCAGTCATCACCAGTATGGAAGATACAGTTCTGGATGAGAACATTCTCGCATGCCTCAGGGTCGCAGCCGTCACCGTTAGGACCTTCGTTCCAGATGTAAACACCATCTACTGTAATGTTCTTGCTGAGGAGAGGATGGATAACCCAGAAAGGAGAGTTGATCATCTTGACATCCTTGATGAGGATGCGCTCGCTGCGAACGAAATTGATGAGCTGAGGACGGAGCCCCTGACCCATACCGAACTTTCTTTCATCAAAGGCCACGCCGTCTTCTGCCTGCTTCAGCAGTTTGGAGCGTGAACCCAACTTCTGGCTTTCGGTGGTTACTCCAGCCTTGAATCCGAAGCGTGGATTTCCGTTCCACTGCCACCAGGTGTCGTTGTTGCCGCCACCATCGATGGTACCTTTACCTGTAATGGCGATGTCTTTAGCCTGGTAAGCATAGATGCATGGAGAGTAGTTCCAGCAAGCCAAGCCTTCCCAAGAAGTGCGAACCAATGGATAGAGCTTTGGCTCGAAGGCAAAGCGGAGTGTAGCACCCTCTTCGATAACGAGATTGACTCCCGATTTCAATTCGATGGCTCCAGTGTTCCATGTTCCAGCAGGAATCACCACCTTGCCGCCTTTCTTGGATGCAAGTGAGATGGTACGGTTGATTGCCTTCTGGTTCTGTGCAGCAGAAGCCGTTGTCTTAGCGCCATACGATGTAATGGCGTAAACTTTTTCACTCAATTTTGGCTGTTGGATGCTCTGCTCAATACGCTTGTATTCTTCATCGTCCCATCCAGCTGCATAGGAACAGACAGGAACGAGTAAAGCCACCAACAAAGATTTCAGTAATTTGATCATTGTTTGCTTTTAGATTAAATTAATACTGTGTAAAGTAGTTTATATCACCTTGCAAAGATACATAATTTATTTATATAAACGAGTTTTCTGTATGTTAAAAAAGTGTTTTTTATGAAAAATAACCGGTTTTTCTTTGTTAAATAAAAATTAATTGCTACCTTTGTAGCGATAATTAACATTTATAATACAATAAACAAGGAGATAGCCTATAGATTGGACATTTACTTAATACAAAATAATTAAGAAAATGAGAATACTCGAAGAAATGACAGATGAGGAGTTGGCTTTGGCTTATGTCGAAGGCAACAACAAGGCTTTTGACCTTTTGCTTTCACGCAATGAGGTGAAGCTTTTCTCATATATTATGTTTGTGGTACATGATGAGCAATTGGCAAACGATATCTTTCAGGAAACATTTGTCAAGGCCATCGTCAAGTTGCAGAACCGTTTGTATTCCACAAGCGGTAAGTTCTGCTCTTGGCTCATGCGTATCGCTCATAATGTAATCATTGACGGCTATCGTGAACAGGGCCATTTCCGTATGATAGATCAGGGTGAGAACAACGACTTGTCCTGCCTTCGCGGTGATACTATCCTTGATAGTTTTGCTGAGCGCGAAATGATTAGAAACCAGGTGTTGGATGATGTTCAGAAACTCATGATGTATCTGCCTGCCAATCAGCGTGAAGTGGTCTATATGCGATATTATCAGCAAATGTCTTTCAAGGAAATTGCCGAAACAACCAATGTCAGTATCAATACCAGTCTGGGCAGAATGCGCTATGCGCTCCTTAACCTGCGTCGTATGGCTAAGGAGCACCATATCTGCTTGCAGCTGGATTAGTCGTCCAGCTGTTTCAGTTCTTTCATTGCATGGATGACGGAGCATGGGTCTGTACTCTTGAATACATAACTTCCGCTCACTAGAACGTTGACTCCGGCTTTTACGAGTCGTGGAGCCGTTTCTGCTTGTACGCCACCGTCTACCTCTATGAGGGCATGGCTTCCGCTTTCCTTGATCAGCTTGCGGAGGCGCTGAACCTTCTTGATGGTGTTTTCGATAAACTTCTGTCCTCCGAAGCCCGGGTTCACACTCATCAGAAGTACCATGTCTACATCACAGATGATATCTTCCAATACGCTTACGGGGGTGGAAGGATTCAGTGTGACACCCGCTTTCATTCCTGCAGCATGAATCTGCTGGATGGTACGGTGCAGGTGGGTGCAAGCCTCATAGTGAACGTTCATCATCATTGCGCCCGTCTTGGCAGTCTGTTCGATATACTGTTCCGGGTGAACAATCATGAAGTGAACATCCAGTGGTTTGGTGCAGACTTTGGCTACAGCTTCAAGGACAGGGAATCCGAAGGAAATATTTGGTACGAAGACACCGTCCATAATGTCCATATGGAGCCAGTCTGCTTCACTCTTGTTGATCATTTCTACATCGCTCTTTAAGTCAATGAAATTGGCAGAGAGGAGTGAAGGTGATATTATTGTTTTCATCTTTATTGAGATTGATGTTTTAAGACCCTTGGGTCGTTTGAATTCTAGTTGACATAATACGCCTGCTGGGATTCTTCTTTATCGAATGCCCGATAGGTGTATGCCAGCTTCTTGATGAAATAGATAGTCTTGGCAGACGGTCTCTTTTTTTCCGAAGTAAATAAATGCTTCATAGGCGTATTATTAAATGATTATTCTATTCTTACTATATTAATAACGATGTGCGTTTGGCTTTATTATATTTCCATGCATTTTTTTCTCTATTTTTTTCTTTTGCCTGCCTATTCGGTGCATTTTCTTCTATATATAATAAGGTATATGAAAACTTTTTATGTTGAAAAGTGTATGAAAACTAACTTTTTTTGTTAAATACCTAAATTTTCTGATAAAAAATTTGTTATTTAAAAGAAAAAGTGTACTTTTGCAAACGAATATTTATAGTGACTATGATAATAAAGTGAAAAAAATAAAATACAATACAATTATGATGAATTCATTCGTATCTACAGCATGGTGGTGGCGTAACTCAAGATTTAAAAAGTCGTGAGTCGCGAACCCGTGTATGGATATGAATCCTAAGATACTAAGGGCCTGCCGTAACTTACGACAGGTCCTTTTTCTATATTCTAAAGTACTGTATCGTATTTTTCAGATAGTGAGTATTAATATAAAATAGATAAACAGATAGGAGATAATGATTATGGAAATGAAGAATATCTTGAACAGAATGTTGAATCATGAAGAGTTGACTCGTGAGGAAACCAAGGATATTATCATCGGTATTACAAAGAGCGAGTTTCCTGAGGAACAGATTACCGCTTTGCTTACTGGTTTGCAGATGCGTGGCGTTACGGTGGATGAGTTGCTCGGCTTCCGTGATGGTATTTTGGCTACTGGTGTACCTGCCGTCCTGGATTGCGACCGCTATATTGATGTTGTAGGTACAGGTGGCGACCGCAAGAATACTTTCAATATCTCAACCACTTCCTGCTTTGTGATTGCCGGTGCCGGTTATAAGGTGGCTAAGCATGGCAACTATGCAGCAACTTCCGTAAGTGGAGCTTCTAACGTGATCAAGAATCACGGTGTGCTGTTTACTGACGATATGGACAAGTTGAACCGCAGCATCAATGAGGCGGGTATTGTTTATCTCCATGCTCAGCTTTTTGCCAAGGCAATGAAGTTTGTGGGTCCTATCCGCAAGGCTTTGCAGTTCCCTACGGTGTTCAATCTCCTGGGGCCTTTGGTTAATCCTAGTCAGCCTAAATGTCAGCTCCTGGGTGTTGCCAATCTGGATCAGATGCGCCTTTACAATCAGGTTTATCAGAAGATAGGTATTGATTACGGAATCGTGAACAGCATTGACGGTTATGATGAGATTTCATTGACCAGCGATTTCAAGGTAACCACCAATAACTATGAAAAGATTTTCAAGCCACAGGATCTCGGTTTTGATTTGGCTAAACCGGAAGAGGTAAGAGGTGGAGCTACTGAGGAAGAGGCTAAGGATATCTTCGATGCAGTACTAGAAAACCGTGCGCTTCCTGCTCAGAAGAACATCGTTCTGGCTAATGCTGCCTTCGGAATCCAGGTGATGGAGAAGGGAAAGAAGAACATTGAGGAATGCGTGGAGATAGCTAGAGAAAGCATCGACTCCGGTAAGGCGCTAGCTACATTCAAGAAGTTCGTGGAGCTGAATAGAGACTAAAAACTGGGGGAATCCGATGGACTGGGGGGAAATCCTATGGAATCGGATTCAACGGTGGTCCAGAGGGGGGACTTGATTCCTGTTTCTGTTTTTCAGGGAGGATAGGTAATCATAAAGTTCAAAGTTCAAGGTTAAAAGTTCAAAGTTGAAAAAATGGCTGATATATTAGAAGAGATAGTGGCACATAAGAGGATTGAGATAGAGCAGCGCAAGCGCTTTATCCAGCCTCGCCAGATGATAACCCTCACCGAGCAGAAGATGCAGGAGAATGGGGGAAAGGTGATGGGAGGAAGTATGAAGGAGGCGCTGGTGAATTCTGAGACAGGAATCATCGCCGAGTTCAAGCGCAAATCGCCAAGTAAGGGGTGGATCAAGGAGGAAGGCAAGCCTAGCATCATTCCTTTGAGCTACCAGAAGAATGGAGCTTCTGCCCTGAGTATCCTTACCGATATCGATTACTTCGGCGGTTATGATGAGTATATCCAGGAGGCGCGCCATGTGGGTGTTTCTATACCTATATTATATAAGAACTTCGTCATCGAGGAATATCAGCTCTTGCAGGCTAGATATTGCGGTGCTTCTGCTGTATTACTCATTGCGGCTTGCCTCAGTAAGGAAGAATGCAAGCGGCTGATGAACATGGCTCACCAGCTGGGGATGGAGGTGCTGCTGGAGATGCATAACGAGCGAGACTTCGAGTATGCGGAGCTGGAGCCGGATATGTATGGAATCAACAACCGCAACCTGGGTACCTTCGTTACGGATGTTGAGAATAGCTTCCGCTTGGCAGAGAAACTTCCGAAGAATGTATGCAGGGTGAGTGAGAGTGGAATCTCCAATCCGTTGACCGTTCGCCGATTAAGAGAAGAGGGCGGTTTCCGTGGCTTCCTGATGGGTGAACAGTTCATGAAGCAGGCTGACCCGGGAATTGCGCTTGCAGAATTCATTTCTAAATTATAGGATTTTCGCAAGTTTTGCTCCCTACGCCCTGAACCAACGGTCACCGGCCGAAGGGAAAGGTAAAGGGCAGAAGCTCC
>ENA-OVGE01002524-OVGE01002524.1-human-gut-metagenome-genome-assembly--contig:-NODE-2524-length-11801-cov-3.855951_pt1 | contig 11801 bp, 9 predicted proteins | sample MGYA00237769_ERZ505417 | MGnify/ENA primary metagenome ERZ505417 (study PRJEB26158, sample SAMN06016403) | human gut metagenome | biome: human gut; feature: ankylosing spondylitis patient; material... | reverse complement strand
GGGCCTTGACGCCCGTGCCGTCGAGCACGACCTCGCGCATATCGCCGATGACGTTCTCGCAGGTCTGCTCGGACAGGACGCGCGCGCCCTCGCCCCAGTCTGCCTTCTCGCCACCCTTCTGGACAAGGAAATGCGGGGTCACGAGCGTGCCCTTGTTGGCGATGGCGCCCACGGCACGCACGAGCTGGATCGAGGGGAAGGCCACGCCCTGGCCAAAGGCGGCGGCGCCCACGGTGGCCCCCGTGTACTCGTCGCGCGAGGGCACGATGCCCGCGCTCTCGCCCGGGAAATCGATGCCCGTGGACTGGCCAATGCCCAGCGAGGAAATGCCCTCGCTGAACTTGTCGGCGCCGATGGCCATGCCCACCATAGCCGCGCCCGCGTTGGACGAGCGGCGCATGATCTCGGTGGGGGTCATGTCCATCGTGTAGTCGCGGCCGTCGTCGTCGGTGACGCCGTCGTCGCCCACCATGACCTTGGCGGGCACGGTGAAGGTCGAGTTCTTATTGATGGTGCCCGTCTCGTAGCCAATGGCCATCGTGAGGCTCTTGAAGGTCGAGCCCGGCTCGTAAGAGTCGCTCACGCTCATGAGCTTCAGGGCCTCGTTGGTGACCGTCGAGGGATCGCTCGGGTCGAACATGGGCCACGAGCAGGCCGCGAGGATCTCGCCGGTGTCGGGCACGGTGACGACGACGTTGCCGCTCTTGGCCTCGGTGTCGCTCATGGCCTGGGTGAGCTGCTCCTCGGCCACGCGCTGCACGTTGACGTCGAGCGAGACGATGATGTCGGTGCCGTCGGTGGCCTCGTGGGTCTCGGAGACGCCGCCCGCCACGGGAGTGCCATCGCGGCCGCGCTCCATGAGCATCTCGCCGTCGGTGCCGCTCAGGATGTCGTCGTACTGCAGCTCGAGGCCCGACAGGCCGTGGCCGTCGGTACCGATGAAGCCAAGCACCTGGCCGCCCGTCTCGCCATAGGGGTAGACGCGCTTGACGTCGGCGAGGGTGTAGACGCCACTGATCTGGTCGGACGCCAGGGTGTTGACGACGTCTGCGGCCACGTCGGTGTCGACCTGGCGCTTGAGGTAGGCGAAGGTGGTGTTCTGCGAAAGGGTCGAGAGGTAGTCGCTCGCGTCGCCGCCAAGCTTGTCGGCGAGCACGAAGGCCACGGCGTTCTTGTCCTCGATGATGGAGGGGTTGCAGTAGAGCGTGCGGCACTCGACGCTCGTGGCGAGCACGTTGCCGTTGCGGTCGTAGATGGTGCCGCGCTTGGCCTGAATCGTGACGTTGCTCGTGGTGAGCGCGTCAGCCTTGGCGGACAGGCGTCCGGCGTCTATCACCTGCAGCCACGCGAGGCGCAGGATGACGATGCCAAACAGGACGAGCAGCGCGGGCGGGATCTTGAACGAGCCGCCCCGGGAGGAGCCGCCGCCGCGACGTGCGGCGCGCTCCTCGTCATACGAAGACGTGGAGCGCGCGCGGTTGCCGGTTGTGCGCGGGCGCCCGTTGCGCCCGCGGGTGTTTCTTGAGTCTCGTGAATTCATGCGTCTCAGTTTACGCAACTTGGCGCGAGCGGGGGCCCTTAGGCGAGCGAGTCCACATCGGCTGCATTAGCACCGGCGGCGGAGCCGTCGCCCTGGGTCTGCTGGGCGTCGCCGAGCTGGCTGGCGACCTCCTCGGAGCTGAGCTTGGAGCTCTCCTGGGAGGCAGCGTCGCTCGCGCTCCGCTCGGCCACGTCGGTGGAGGTGGCGTCATCGCTGCTGGAGGCGTTATCGCTCGCGGCGGCGCTCATCTGCTCGGTGCCGGTGGCCAGCACCATGCCGTAGCTCTGCGTGGCGATGCGGTCGATGCGCTGGGTGCTCGAGAGCACGGAGCGCTGGATGCGCAGGTCGTCGGCGAGGTCGGTTGCGGTCTTGAGCTCGGTGCGCATGGAGGCGTTGTCGGCCAGGACGCCCACGGCGGCGGAGTAGACGCCGATGCGGGCGACGCACAGCACGGCCACGGCGAGGAAGATGCCCATGGCCAGCTTGAAGCGGGCGAGGAACTGGGCGGAGACGCCGGCGCGTTCGCGCGAGTCGAGGCCGCGGCCGTAGACCTGCTCCAGAGTGGAGGCATTCCCGTACTGGGGGGTCGCCTCACTCGTGTAGAAGTCGAAGCTGCGAGCCTCGGAGCCCATGTTAGCCATCAGTGTCATCCCCGGTTTTCCGTGTGCGGTGCGTTGAGCGCACAAGCCAGCCGGAGCCCCTGCCTGGGGCTCCGTTTGGCCGTGCATGGTTCGTTAGTGGTGCGTTTGAGCTGCGGTTTATTGCGTCTCTTATGCGTGTTTGGTGCGATGGTGCCTCGGTGGTGCGTGCTATGCATTCGGCAGGTGCCGGATGTGTCGTGCTTGCGCGCTAGCAGTCGAGCTTGACCGCCGAGCGCGTCTTGGCGCTGCGGGCGCGCGGGTTGCGCTCGAGCTCCTCCTCGCTCGCCACGAGCGGCTTGCGAGTCTTCACGCGGATGATCGGCACGTGCCCGCACACGCACACCGGAAGGTCCGGTGGGCAGGTGCAGCCCTGGGACATCTCGCCAAACAGGTGCTTGACGATGCGGTCCTCGAGCGAGTGGTAGCTGATGACGCACACGCGACCGCCGGGGTTGAGCCAGCGGATGGCGGCCTCGAGGCCGCGCTCGAGCACCTCGAGCTCGTGGTTCACCTCGATGCGCAGGGCCTGGAAGGTCTTGCGCGCCGGGTGGCCGCCGTGGCGCCTTGCGGCCGCGGGAATGGCGGCCTTGATGGCGTCGACGAGCTCGAAGGTCGTGGTGATGGGCGCCTTCTCGCGGCGCCTGCACACCTCGCGTGCGATGCGGGAGGCGAACTTCTCGTCTCCGTAGACCGAAAGGATCCGGGCGAGGTCAGCTTCGTTGTAGGTGTTGATGACCTCAGCTGCGGTTTGGGTGTGTGTTCCCGGATCCATTCGCATGTCGAGGGGCGCGTCCTCGTTGTACGAGAAGCCCCTCTCGGGAATATCAAGTTGCGGGGAGGAGACGCCCAGGTCGAACAGGAAGCAGTCCACGCCAGGCACCTCGGCCTTGACGAGCAGCTCGTCAAGATCGCCAAAGTTGCCCTTGAGGAACAGGTGACGGCCGTTGGGCACCTCGCGCTCGAAGCGCTCGGTGGCGGCGGCCAGTGCCATGTCGTCCTGGTCGATGCCAATCGACAGGCCATCGGGAGCGACGCGGCGGGCGAGCTCGACCGTGTGGCCGGCCCCTCCCAGGGTGCAGTCGCAGACGACGTCGCCGGGCTTGGGGTCCAGCTCGCGCAGGACCTCCTCCAGCATCACGGGTACGTGCCGGTATTCGTCTGTCAAATCCCTCACCCCTTAGTCCTCGTCGTCGAGCAGAGCGTCGATATCAATCTCGAGCTCGGCCTGCTTGGCAGCCCACGCCTCCGTGTTGTACACGGCGAAGTGGTCCGCGTCACCGACGACGACCGCCTCGCGGCCGAGGGCGAGCTTCTCCAGGTCGGACGCCGCGATCTTGCCCAGCGCCACGCGACCGGCCTTGTCGATGTCGACCGTGACCGTCTTGGCGTTGAGGCCCAGGCGCAGGAGCTTGTCCTTCTTGGAGCGCGGGTTGAAGCCCTCGGGAAAGCAGCTCTCGACCCACTCCTTGTGGCCCTCGGGGGTGAAGCCCCACAGCGCGCCCTTCACGAGGATGAGGCAGACCTTGTTACCGGCCTCCTTGAAGTCGTCGCGATACTCGGCGGGAAGCGTGATGCGCCCCTGGGCGTCGACAGAAACAGTCTTGGACCCAGTAAGGTACATCGCTCACTCCCCTCGTGGCATCGCGGCCGGCGTCCCGACCCGTGCTCATCCGCGCTCGTTTGCGCTGATAAAAATATACGGCTCGATTCGCCCCTCGGCAACCCTAAATCCAACTATTTCCCCCTACTGATTCCTGCTGGCCACACCTGGGACACTAATTCGAGACAGACTCTCCCCAGAGCTTGTGGCAAACGCGCGTTTGTGCACGAGAGGTTGGGGCTGGCGGCGCAGGGGCACCCAGGGTGGGATAGGGGCGCCGGGTTGGGCGGCGCGAAGGGATTTGGCGAACGTGTGAAGTGCGGGGGTGAGCGGCGGGAGACGGATGGGCGTCGGCGGCCAGCGGGGCAATGGGGCATGCGGGCGGTCGCGTGGCACAGGCGCGGCGGCGAAAGCACGCGACCGGACGGCTTGCGGGGCTATGCGAGCGATTGGGCGGCACGAGCGCGCTCGCGGGACGCGCAGCCGAGCGACCGGCATGGCCATGCGAGCGGTGGTGCCCGCTCATATACGGATGACAGAAGCAGAAGCGCCACCCGCAAATGCACGGGTGGCGCTTGCAGCAAAGTACCGATAAATGTAGGGACCCTTCCCCGCCCAAACATGCCCCCTGCAGCAAACGACCGATTTCTGCAAGAAAAAAGCCCTGCCCAAATTGGCCGCCTGCAGCAATGTGCCGATTTCTGCAAGGCGCCACAACGCCAAAACATGTCCCTTGCAGCAAATGGCTGGTTCTGGCAAGGAGTCCCTCTTCCCTCACAGAGAGGATCAATGCCAAATGTTGCAAACCGCGGTTCTTGCCGGTCGGTTTTGCACAAAGGCGCGGTTCTTGCCGCGTCTCGGCCCCTACTTGGCCCTTTTCGCGGAAAGAACCGCAACGATGTGCATTTCTGCGCGGCAAGAACCGCTGGCTTGATACAAACGGCAGGCAGGGCAGCGCACGGGAAGAGCGAAGGCGGCACGCTAAGGGGTCTCCGACCTGTGGGACGGCCCCACCCTGTCAGCGCACGAGAAGAGCTGTGACACGCCAAAGGGGCATGCGCCCAAGCCGTCGGGACGCCATGCGAGAAGAGCGGCGATATCGTGGGCCCCGACAGGTAACCGGCAGCGGCTACGCGTTGGCGCGGGGGTGGGCCTCCATGTAGACCTCGCGCACGTGAGTGCGGTCGAGGTGCGTGTAGAGCTGCGTCGTCGAGATGTCGGCATGTCCCAGCAGCTCCTGGACGATGCGCAGGTCGGCCCCGCCCTCGAGCATGTGGGTCGCAAAGCTGTGCCTCAGCGTGTGCGGGTGCAGTCCCTCGATGCCCACAACCGTCCCGGCCTTGGCAACCAGCGCGTGCACGCTCTGCCTCGACAGGCGCCTGCCACGGTTGTTGAGGAACACCGCGCTGCTCGACACGCGCGAGCTCACCAGCTGCGGGCGCCACGTCTCGAGGTACTCGCCCAAGACGCTGGCCGCCGAGCCCACGATGGGCACAATGCGCTCCTTGTCGCCCTTGCCCACCACGCGCAGCACCTGCTCGTCGAGCATCACCTGACGCAGGTCAAGCCCACACAGCTCGGACACGCGCAGTCCGCAGCCATAAAGCACCTCGACGATCGCGTGGTCGCGCTGACCCGCGGGCGTCTCGGGAAAGGGTTGGTCGAGAAGGGCGGCGGCCTGCTCGCGGCTGATCACGTCGGGCAGGCGGTCGGGCTTCTTGGGCAGGGGCAGGTCGGCCGCGGGGTGGTTGTCGGCGATGCGCTCGGCCACCATGAAGCGGTGGAACCCCTTGATGGCAGACACCGCGCGCTCGACGCTCGAGATGGCAAGGCCGCTCTCGCGCAGACGGCGCACGTGCGCCTCGATGCGCTCGCGCGTGACCTGCTCGGGGCGCGTCACGCCGTCGCGGCGAAGTCCCGCGAGGTAGCTGCGCAGGTCGCGGCCATAGGCCAGCACGGTGTTGCGCGAGCAGCCGCGTTCGACCGCCACGTAGTTGAGGTACTCCTTGAGCGCACGAGAAAGTTCCAAGTTGGTCCGCCCCCACGGATCGCCGCAGCCACGATGAGCGCGGCGCGGATGAACGAGTCGCCCCAGGCACAAGGCCCAGGGCGACATAATACTAGCGTCAGTTCGACAAACGCGGGCGCCCAACTCGGCAAAGGCTCGCGAGAAATCGACGGGTCTACTCCCCCGGGGTCACCTCGTGGCGGTCGACGCCCTCGTGACGGGCGATCGCGGCACGCACGAACTCGCGGAACAGCGGCTGCGGGCGCGTTGGGCGGCTCTTGAACTCGGGGTGGAACTGCGCGGCGACGAACCACGGATGCACGTCCTCGGGCAGCTCGACCATCTCGACGAGGCGGTCGTCGGGCGAGACGCCGGAGAAGGTGAGGCCGGCCTGGTGCAGCTTGTCGCGGTAGGCGTTGTTGACCTCGAAGCGGTGACGGTGGCGCTCGTAGACGAGCTCCTCGCCATAGGCCTCACGGGCAAGCGTGCCCTCGGCGACCTTGCAGGGGTAGGCGCCCAGGCGCATGGTGCCGCCCTTGGAGGTGACGTCCTCCTGGTCGGGCATGAGGTCGATCACCGGGTACTCGCAGTCGGGCACGAACTCGGTGGAGCTGGCGCCCGACATGCCGGCGACGTTGCGGGCGTACTCGCAGACAGCCACCTGAAGGCCCAGGCAGATGCCCAAGAACGGGGTCTTGGTCGTGCGGGCGCGGTGTGTGGCGAGGATCTTGCCCTCGAGGCCGCGGATGCCAAAGCCGCCGGGCACGAGGATGCCGTCGGCGTCGCCCAGGACCTGCTCGACATCGGCCTCGGTAAGGTTCTCGCCGTCGATGAGGTTGATGTCGACGTGGCGGCCGTAGTAGACGCCGGAGTGGTGCAGGGCCTCGATGACCGAGAGGTAGGCGTCGGGCAGCTGGGTGTACTTGCCCACCACGGCGATCTTGGTGACGTCGGACTTGGCGTTGGCCTCGTGCATGCGGCTCGTGAAGCCGTACCACTCGCTCATGTCGCTCTTGCGCGGCTCGAGGCCCAGACGCTCGCAGACCTTGAGGTCAAAGCCCTGGTTGGCGAGGTGCTGCGGCACGTCGTAGATCGAGGCGCAGTCGGAGTTCTCGAAGACGCAGTCGGGCTCGACGTCGCAGAAGCTCGCGATCTTGGCGCGAATCGACTCGTCGACCTCGTGGTCGGAGCGGCACATGATGAAGTCGGGCTGGATGCCCATGGAGCGCAGCTCGCGCACGGAGTGCTGGGTCGGCTTGGTCTTGACCTCGTGGGCTGCGGCGATGTAGGGCACGAGACTCACGTGGATGAGGCAGCAGTCGGCGGCGCCCTTCTCCTTGCGGAACTGGCGGATGGCCTCGACGAAGGCCTGGCCCTCGATGTCGCCGATGGTGCCACCGAGCTCGGTGATCACGACGTCGGCGCCGGTCTGCTCCTCGACGCGGCGGAAGCGCTCCTTGATGGCGTTGGTGACATGCGGGATGACTTGCACGGTGCCGCCCAGGAAGTCGCCACGACGCTCGCGGGCGATGAGGCTCTGGTAGATGGCACCGGTGGTGAAGTTGGAGTTGCGCGTGAGGTTCTCGTCGATGAAGCGCTCGTAGTGGCCCAGGTCGAGGTCGGACTCGTAGCCGTCCTCGGTAACGAAGACCTCGCCGTGCTGGAACGGGCTCATCGTGCCCGGGTCTACGTTGATGTAGGGATCGAGCTTCTGCGCTGCAATTTTCAGGCCGCGGCTTTTCAGCAGACGGCCGAGAGATGCGGCAGTAATGCCCTTGCCCAGACCGGAAACTACGCCGCCGGTCACGAAGATGTACTTTGTCATATCTCGATTTCCCCCTTGAATACGGTCGTTGCCGCGCCCGTCATGAACACGGTCTCAGTGGTGTAGCGAATGGTGAGGTCGCCGCCGCGCAGGTGCACGACGATATCCTCGTTTTTGTTTGCAAAGCCGTTCAGACATGCTGCCACGCCGGTCGCACAGGAGCCGGTGCCGCACGCCCATGTTTCACCGGAGCCGCGCTCCCAGACGCGCATTTTCAGGCTGCCGTCCGGCAGGACATTGACAAACTCGGTGTTGACACGCTCCGGGAACAGCGGATGATGCTCGAACTTGGGTCCGATGCGCGTAAGGTCGAGGTCGTCCACATCTTCCTTCTGGAAGATAACGCAGTGCGGGTTGCCCATGGAAACGCAGGTCATGTGGTAGACCTTTTCGTCCACAACGATGGGTGCGCTGATGACATTCTCGCCGTCCATATCAACGGGAATCTCCCGCGGAGCAAGAATGGCTGCACCCATGTCCACGCGGGCGGACTGCATTTTGCCGTCCTTGACGGTCAGCTCAAGCGTTTTTACGCCGGAAAGCGTGTCAATGGTGATGGTGGTGCGGCCATCGGTCATGCCGTTGTCGTACAGGTACTTGCCCACGCAGCGGATGCCGTTGCCGCACATTTTTCCCTCCGAGCCGTCGGCGTTGAAGATACGCATCTGCGCATCCGCCTTGTCGGAAGGAGAAATAAGGATAATGCCGTCGCCGCCGATACCGAAGTGCGGCTCACTGAGCTTGATTGAAAGCGACTCGGGATCGGGCACAGTCTGGTCGAAGCAATTGAAATAGATATAATTGTTGCCGCAGCCGTGCATCTTGGTGAAAGCCAGCTTCACACGGATTCCCTCCTTAGAAAATAACAAAAATGGCATATAGGCAGGGAAAGACAGAGCTTCTCTGCTCATACACCATTTAGTATATCATAATCTGTCGGGAATTTCTCTATAAAATCGAAAAAACCGAAAAAATTTTCGCGTGAGATATGAGATGTTTTTAAGCGGTATCGCACAAATCACGGCGTTTTTCCGCCGATGATGTCCTCGGCGATATCTCGCTTGGAGCGACGCTGGTTCATAGCCTGCTGCTCGATGTAGGAATGCGCCTCCGGCTCGGTCATGCCGCAGCACTCGATGAGCAGACACTTGGCGCGATCCACCTGACGGATATCCTCAATGCGCTTTTGCAGACGGCGGTTTTCGCTCTGCAGGCCGGTCAGACGGCTGCGCACGGCGCGCGTCATGCGGAGCGCCTGCATGAACAGCACGCGCGAGAGCGGCTTGGGTACGACGAACACGCCGTCGTCCTCGACCTTTTCGGCAACACTGTCCGCAATCTCGGCCTTAGCGAGCAGGATCACGCCGGAAAGCGTATCATTTGCAGCCTGCTGTGCCATATCATGCCCGAATTCATCGGGCAGCGGCGTGTTGATGAGTACGAGGTCGAACAGTCCGTCCACCAGCATGCGCCGGGCCTCCGCACCGGAGGAAGCAGGCGCAAGCTGAGCCTGTACACCGCAGGACGTTAAAAACTGGGAAAGCATGGTGCGGGATTTTTCGGTTGCAGAAACGAGAAGAATGCGTTCCATGCGGTATGCTCCTCCTTTCAAACGGTATTATGTGGGATTAGTAGCGTTCAAAATAGAGGGAGCGTTCGGCAGCCGTGCGGTCGTCGGCAAGCACGATGCGGTCGTGTTCGGCCTGCTTGGCCGCGAAAAAGGCTGTGCGTGCCTTTTCGGGCAGGTACTTGGTGATAAAGTCGCTGTCCTTGGCGATGCGGATCGCATCGCACAGGGCGCCGGGCAGAGTCTCGTAACGGGCGCGTACCTCGTCGGAGGCGGTGAACAGGTTTTCGTCGCAGGCGGGCGGCAGGGGCAGTCCCTGCTCGATACCGTCGAGACCGGCGTGGATGAGCAGGGCAAATACGATGTACGGGTTAATGCAGCCGTCGAATGCACGCAGCTTCATGCGGTTGGCGGAGTGATCACCGGTCAGCGGCACGGTGATGAGCGGACAGCGGTTCTGGTGCGACCATGTGATGTACTTCGGCGCTTCAAACTCACCCAGACGCTGGAACGAGTTGGTGAGCGGATTACAGAAGATGGTCATCTCGGCGGCACGCTGCAGAATGCCCGCCACAAAGCTCTGGCCTTCGGCAGATTCTTCAAACGAGGGCTGGAACAGGTTCTTGCCGTTTTTGTTTATCGAAACAGACAGATGCAGTCCGCTGCCCGGCGCATGCGGGAGCGGCTTGGGCAGGAAGGACGCAAACAGGCCGCTTGAGGACGCCATGGACTTGACGACCCACTTGAAGGTGACGAAATTGTCGGCCGCTTCAAGGGCTTCGGCGTAGCGGAAATCAACCTCGTTCTGGCCGGGACCCTGCTCGTGGTGCGAGGACTCCGGCTGAATGTTCATCTCCTCAAGCGTCAGGCAAATCTGACGGCGCACGTTTTCCGCCTTGTCGAGCGGCGCTACATCGAAATACTCGCCGTGATCGTGCGGAATGGTGGTTGGATGGCCGTTTTCATCCAGCTCGAACAGGTAAAACTCGCTTGCCGTGCCCATGGTCAGCGAGTAGCCTGCGCGGCGCGCACGGCGGTTGGCCTCACGCAGCAAATGACGGCCGTCGCCCTCGAACGGCGTGCCGTCCGGATAGCGAATGTCGCAGTAAAAGCGCACTACACGGCCCTGAGCCGGCCGCCACGGCAGAACGGAAAGCGTTGCCGGATCGGGGAACAGCAGCAGATCAGACGCTTCTACATTGAGAAAGCCGCGCAGCGCCGCCGCGTTGAAGTGGATGCCCTGCTCGAAAGCGCGTTCCAGCTCGGTCGGCATGATGGCGATGTTCTTCTGGTTGCCGAAAATATCGCAAAACGCAAGACGAATGAACTTTACGTCGTTCTCCTGAATAAATTGTACGACTTCGCTCATGGTGGTGTCCATAGGGCAAGCCTCCTTTTTCATAATGTATCTTGAGGAATAAATTTTTTGCTAAAGAATGCGGAATGGGTGCCAAACCTTGGCTGGGGCACCAAAAGGATAGACACCAAGGTTTCTATCCTCTTGGGACTCCAGTTTCCTTTATTTCATAGTCTGGCGAAAATCAGAGAGCAGCGACCGCTCCGAAAAGGGGAACGGCAGAGGATTTTTTCTTCCGTGTCTTTCTCAACCTATTCGCAGTGTCGGATACCGTACTGCTACACAGGTGGTTTAGTCTGCGCAGGCGCGGCATATCTGTGCCGCGCAACTCGTTTACGCGTTGTTATGGACAGCAACTACGAGTTTAATTTGATAACAGATGTTACCGCAGGGTGCGCTGACTTACAACGATAGGGCATTTTCTATATAACAAAAATCCGCCACGGTTTGCCGTGACGGAAAAATATTCACTTTGTTTACCTTTATATTACCGCAAATCGGACGGAAAATCAAGTCTTGTACGGTTTTGCGTTTGGGTGTAATAAATACAGAGGATAATTTAACAGCAAGGAGGAATTTTCCATGCCGTTTACCAATCAAACAGAAGAAAAGCAGATCGAACGGGCGGTTCTGGTCGGTCTGTCGTGTCCGAGCTTCAATGCCGATCAGGATGCGGACGAGCGCACGATGGACGAGCTGCGCGCGCTGGCGGAGACTGCCGGTGCGGAGGCCGTTGCGATGACGCTGCAGCGCCGTCCGGCGCCGGATGCCCGTACGTTTATCGGCGAGGGCAAGGCGGAAGAGGTCAAGCAGCTTGCCGAGATGAACGACGCAAGTCTGATCCTGTTCGACAATGAGCTGTCGCCGTCGCAGATGAGCAATCTGGAGGAACTGACCGGCCGCACGGTACTCGACCGCTCGGCGCTCATCCTCGATATTTTCGCGCAGCGTGCGCACACCGGCGAGGGCAAGCTGCAGGTCGAGCTGGCGCAGTACCAGTACATTCTGCCGCGTCTGGCAGGTATGGGCAAGGCGATGAGCCGTCTCGGCGGCGGCATCGGCACGCGCGGACCCGGTGAGAGCAAGCTGGAGAGCGACCGCCGTCACATCCGCAGCCGCATCGACAAGCTGCGCCGTGATCTGGAGCAGGTGCGTCAGGTGCGCTCTGTGCAGCGCCGCCAGCGCAAAAAGGCCGAGCTGCCGCTGGTTGCCATTGTCGGCTACACGAATGCGGGCAAGTCCACGCTGCTGAACACCCTGACC
>ENA-OVGE01002521-OVGE01002521.1-human-gut-metagenome-genome-assembly--contig:-NODE-2521-length-11810-cov-7.673416_pt1 | contig 11810 bp, 9 predicted proteins | sample MGYA00237769_ERZ505417 | MGnify/ENA primary metagenome ERZ505417 (study PRJEB26158, sample SAMN06016403) | human gut metagenome | biome: human gut; feature: ankylosing spondylitis patient; material... | reverse complement strand
TCCTGTGCGACCGCTACGGCGTGGATGCCATCCGCTACTTCCTGCTGCGTGAGATCCCCTTCGGCAACGACGGCATGTTCACCAACGAGGCCCTGATCAACCGCATCAACAGCGACCTGGCCAACGACCTGGGCAACCTGCTCAGCCGCACGGTCGCCATGTGCGAGAAGTACTTTGGCGGCACTGTGCACAATGTGCCCGGCACCGAGGCCATCGACACTGAGCTGGAGACCATGATCAACGAGCTGACCGGCAAGGTCACCGCCGACATGGACAAGCTGACCATCCCGCAGGCTCTGGTGGAGATCTTTGCAGTCATCCAGCGCGCCAACAAGTACATCGACGAAACGGCTCCCTGGGCACTGGCCAAGGACGAAGCCAACAAGCCCCGTCTGGAGAGCGTGCTGTACCACCTGTGTGAGGCTCTGCGCGTGAGCGGCATCCTGCTGAATGCTTACCTGCCCTCCACCGCACCCAAGATGATGGATCAGCTGGGTCTGGACGCCTCCGCGCTGGATCTGAGCAAGACCGTTTACGGCGCACAGGAGACCTACACCGTGCACAAGGGCGATGCCCTGTTCCCCCGCATCGACGTGGCCAAGGAGATCGCCCACCTGAAGGAAGAGGACGAGAAGCGCAAGGCTGCTGCCGAGGCCGCCAACAAGGCAAAGGCCGAGGCCGAGAAGAAGGCCGCTCCCCCCGCCGAGGAGAGCAGCGTGGACTTCACCCACGAGGAAGAGATCGACTTTGACACCTTCTGCAAAGTGGAGCTGCGCGTGGCCGAAGTGCGCGCCTGCGAGAACCTGAAGGAGAGCAAGAAGCTGCTGCACCTGACCGTGTTTGACGGCGAGCGCGAGCGCTGCATCCTGTCCGGCATCGCCAAGTGGTTCAAGCCGGAGGACCTGATCGGCAAGAAGATCGGCATCGTGTGCAACCTGGCACCCCGCCCGATGATGAAGGGCAAATACGTCAGCGAGGGCATGATCTTTGCTGCCGACACCGCCGACGGCGGCTGCTCCATCGCTTTCTACGGCGACGACACCCCGGTCGGCAGCCGCATCCACTAAGTCATGGAGAAAACGACGCTTTCCCGTGCGGAAAAGCTGGACCGGATCTTCGGCACGCCGGTATATGCCGTGCTGCTGGCCATCTTCTGCAATGTGCTGTGGGGTTCGGCGTTCCCCTTTATCAAGCTGGGCTACCGCCTGTTTTCCATTGATTCCGGCAACACCGCCTCCATCCTCTGCTTTGCAGGGGTGCGGTTCATGCTGGGCAGCTTTTTGGTGCTGCTGGGCAGTGTCCTGCTGCAAAACCGCCTGCCCAAACTCCCCCGCGGCAAGGTGGCGGCCGAGTGCTGCACCCTGGGCCTATGGCAGACCACCTTCCAGTATGCCTTTTACTACATAGCGGTGGCTGCCCTCACCGGTGCCTTCGGCGGCATCCTGAACAGCACCCAGAGCTTTCTGGGCGTCATCTTTGCCCACTTTCTGTATGGCAAAAACGACCGCATGACCCCCGCCAAGCTGCTGGGCTGTGTGCTGGGTTTTGCCGGGGTGCTCATCGGCACCCTCGGCAACCACGGCGGCGGCAGCAGCTGGGGCATCTTCTGCATGCTGCTGGCCACGGTCATCTTTACCCTGTCCGGCCCGTGGAACAAGGCCGTGACCAAAAAGGCCGACAGCTTTGCGGTCTGCTTTATCAACCTGTTTGTGGGCGGCGCAGCCCTGTTTGTGCTGGGCACTGCGCTGGGCGGACATCTGGGCAGTGTGAACCCGCTGGGCATCCTGGTGCTGCTGTATCTGGCCTTCATCTGCGGAGCCGGCTATGTGCTGTGGGCCCTGCTGATGAAAAACAACCCCGTCAGCCGCATTGCCATCTTTGGCTTTGTGAACCTTGTAGTCAACGTGCTGCTGAGTGCTGTGCTCAACGGCGAGCCCCTGTTCCGCTGGCAGTATCTGGCAGCTCTGGTGTTCGTGTGTGTGGGCATCTGGCTGGTGAATAAGGCACCCGCCCAAAAGGAGAAGGTATGACCGGCCCGATTTTTGACACCCATGCTCATTACAGCGCCCGCGCCTTTGACGCCGACCGCTTTGCCCTGCTGGACAGTCTGCCCGCAAAGGGCGTGGTAGGCGTGTGCGAGCAGGCCACCCACTCCGGGGACGCCCCCCGGGTGCTGGAGCTGGCCCACCGCTATCCCTGGGTGGTGGCGGCCATTGGCATCCATCCGGAAAGCCTGCTGCCTGCCGCCGACTGCGGCGAAGATGGCCCTGCCCCCACGGTGTCGGTATACGGCGGCGATTGGGCGGCCGAGATGCGCGCCCTTGCCCCCTGCTACGAGGACCCCAAGGTGGTGGCTGTGGGTGAATGCGGGCTGGACTACCATTGGCCCGTGCCCAAGGACGCCCAGCTGGCCCTGTTTGAAGCCGAGATCCGTCTGGCACTGGAACTGGACAAGCCCATTATCGTGCACGACCGCAACGCCCACGCGGATGTCTATGCCCTGCTGAAAAAATACCGGCCCAAGGGCATCGTCCACTGCTATTCCGGCAGTGCGGATGACGCCGTGTGGCTGGCACAGCAGGGTCTGTACATTGGCTTTGGCGGTGCCTGCACCTTCCAGGGAGCCAAGCGAGCGGCAAAAGCCATTGCCGCCCTGCCGCTGGAAGCCATCGTGCTGGAGACGGACTGCCCCTATATGGCCCCGGAGCCGGTGCGCGGCACCCGCTGCGACAGCAGCCTCATCCGCTATGTGGGCGAGTACATCGCCCAGCTGAAGGGCCTTTCTGCAGAGGAAGTGTTCCGCACCACGGCCGAGAACGCCCGCCAGGTGTACGGCCTGTAATATTTCCCCGCAAGATACAGGGTCTGTTCCCTGTTTCTGGATAAATCAAGCTTTAGAATCCATACTGTTATAAGGAGATTTCTATCATGAAAGCACGCATTCCCAAACACCGCGAGTTCATCATCAACTTCCCCGACAGCATTGACAACGCCAAGGCCAACGAGGGCTGGGCAAAGCTGCAGCAGATCGTGGAGGACTACAAGAAGGACCACAACGGTGCTTCCGTCTACGCACCCAGCTTCATCGAGGACTGCGAGCCTGCCGTCAAGAAACTGCAGGAAGAGTATGGTTTCGAGTACACCGTTGAGTATGTGAAGTAAGTTCTGAGTTTTCAGTATATTGCATTAAAAAGAGCAGAGCGTTCCAGCCAGCTGGCTGGAGCGCTCTGCTCTTTTTGTTGCTTATTTCAGCTCCATATTGATGGACTTTTCCGTAAAGCCATAGTTCCGGTACATCTCATACGCCATTTTATTTTTAGCGTTCACCTGCAGTTCAATGGTGTCGCATCCCTTTTCTGCTTTGAGTTGCTTCACCTTATCAAAGAACTGGTGTCCGATGCCCTTCCCGCGATACGCCTCATCCACCGCCATGGTACTGACGAACAAAACATCCTTTGTTACCTGCGCCGGGCCTTCCACATGGCGCTTGAAGACTTCCAGAACACCAACAACGATGCCGTCTGTCTCAGCAACATACCAGTTGTCCCCTTTCAGGAGTTCGCCAAACAGTTCCTTTGTGATCAATGGGCTGGCCGGCTTGTAGACATCCGGCCGCCAATCCACGTGCATCTGCTGCACCTGATCCATAATAGCAGAAAATCGGTCATAATCCTGCATCTGCGGGGTACGGATCGTAATTTTCATCTCATTTTCTCCTTGTTGTATCAAAAATACCCTGTCTGACACGGTTTCTGGTCCAGACAGGGCATTTTGAGTTTCTTTTCAGTTGCCCGCTTCCACCTTGCTCAGCAGGATGCGGTCATTGTCCAGGGCCTTACCGGCGTTCTCGCGGAATTTTTCCAGCAGGTCGTCCACGGTCATCTTACTGCGCTCCTCGCCCTTGACATCGAACACGATGCGGCCGCCGTCCATCATCAGGGTGCGGTTGCCCAGTTCGAGGGCCTGATGCATGTTGTGGGTGACCATCAGGCAGGTGATCTTTTTCTCTGCCACGATGCTCTTGGTCAGCTCCAGCACCTTCTCCGCCGTGGCAGGGTCCAGGGCGGCAGTGTGCTCGTCCAGCAGCAGGAGCTTGGGGGTAACGAGGGTGGCCATGAGCAGGGTCAGTGCCTGCCGCTGGCCGCCCGAGAGCAGGCCCACCGGCTGCTTCATCCGGTCCTCAAGGCCCATATTCAGCAGGGCAAGTTTTTCCCGGAACAGCTCCTTATCCTTGCGGGAGATGCGGGAGAAGATCGCGTGGGGGGCGGTTCCTGCCCGGAGATAGGCCAGCGCAAGGTTTTCCTCAATGGTCATATTGGGGGCCGTGCCCTTGAGGGGGTCCTGGAACAGGTGGCCGATGACCTTGCTGCGCTCATACTCGGGCGCAAAAGTGATGTCCTGCCCGCCCAGCACGATGCTGCCTTCGTCGGCAATGAAACCGCCGGTGATGGCGTTGAACATGGTAGATTTGCCCGCGCCGTTGGAGCCCACGATGGTGGCAAAGTCGCCTGCCTCCATGTGCAGACTCACACCGTTCAGGGCCACTTTTTCGTTGACGGTGCCGGGGTTAAAGGTCTTGTGCAGGTTGTTCAGCTCCAGCATTTCCATCTCAGTGCACCTCCTTCCGGGCATTGTGCTTGCGCTGCTCAAAGGCAAACTTTGCCCGGATGGCGGGCATCGAGATGGCCACAGCCACGATGAGGGCGCTCACCAGTTTCATGGCAGCGGCGGGCACATTGAAGCGCAGGGCCACGGCCACGATAAAGCGATACAGGCAGCTGCCGAACACCACGCCCAGCACCCGGCGCACCATGGTGCGCTTGCCCACCAGCGTTTCGCCGATGATAAGGGAAGCCAGCGCGATGGTCACCATGCCGGTGCCCACGTTGATGTCGCTGCTCTTCTGGTACTGGGCCAGCAGGCCGCCGGAAAGGGCGGTCAGCGCGCCCGAGATGCACAGGCCCACTGTGATGGTGAAGGCCGGGTTGATGCTGGAGGCCCGCACCATGGCGGCGTTGTCGCCGGTGGCGCGGATGGAAAGGCCCAGCCGGGTGCCCAAGAAACCCACCATGGCGGCACAGGCGATCACGATGACCGCCGCCGCGATGACCAGCTTATACCAGCCGCCCGTAAAGGCCAGCGCGGATTTTGCCAGCGAGAATACCGTATCGGTCTTGACCAGGGACATCGTGGACGAAAAGCCCATGACCGCCAGATTGATGGTGTACAGACCGGTGTTCACGATGATGCCTGCCATGATGCTCTCAACGCCCAGACGTGTCTGCAAAAAGGCGGTGACAAAGCCCGAACACACACCCGCTGCCATGGCCGCGAACAGGGCCAGGATGGGGTGGCCTGTCAGCGCCACCTGGCAGGCCACGGCACAGCCCAGGGTGAAGCAGCCATCGGTGGACAGGTCGGCAATGTTCAGGATCGAATAGCTCAGAAACAGCGCCAGCGCCACCAGACCGTAAATGCAGCCCAGCTCCAGCGCCGTCTGGATCACGTTGAGCGAAAAGATACTCGCCAGCATGGTTGATGTACTCCTTTTTAGAAATTCTCCTGCGTGGTCACTACCACAATTTCGGTGCAATAGGGCTTGAAGGCTTCCTTGACGGTGTCGAGGTCAAGGCCCAGTGCCTCACAGCTCTCGGTGTTGATGGTGATGATGCCGTTGTCGAAGGTCTGGTAGGGCAGGTCTGCGGGGGTCTTGCCGCCGCAGAGCAGCTCCACCACCATATCGGCGGTGGCCTCGCCCAGCTGGACGTAATCCACGCCGTAGCCCACAAAAGCCCCGTTCAGTGCAAAGCTGTCCGCGCCGGTGAAGTGCTGGATCCCTGCCTCCAGGAAGGTCTCATAGATGGACAGCTCGGCGGTCATCACGGTGTTGTCGGTGGGGGTGAACACTGCCTTGACACCGGCGGCCACAAGGGCCTCGGCAGCCATCTGCACCTCGGCGGTGGTAGTACCGTTCTTTTCAATGTACTTGATGCCCTTGCTGTCGCAGAACGCCTTGGCATCGGCGATGGCCTGGGTGGAGGCATCCTGGCTCAGGTCGTACAGCAGGCCGATGGTGTCGATGTCGGGGTTGATGGCAGTGATGAGGTTCATAATGGCCTCGGTGTTCAGGGCATCGGAGGTGCCGGTGATGCCCTCCTCCCCATCGAACCCGGCGGAAACAGGGTCGGTGACGGCAGAGTAGACCACAGGGATGTCGGTATCTTCCACAGCGGCCAGCATGGTGGCGGCGGTGGGGGTGGCAACGGCCACGATGACATCTACCTGGTCGGCCACGAGGTCGGCACCGATCTGGTTCAGGTTGGACTGGTCAGCCTGGGCGTTGGCGTAGTAATCGGCATAGTCGAAGGTCACGCCCTTCTCCGCGCCCACCTTATCCAGGCGGCTCTCAACAGAGGCCACGATCTGGTTCAGGGATGCATGATCCACATAGTTGACGATGCCCACCTTAAAGGTCTGGCCTGCTCCAGAAGCGGCGGCAGCGGAACCGGCAGCGCTGGAAGCGGTGCTGGATGCTGCGGCAGAAGAGCCGGAGGAGCCGCAGCCGGTCAGGCCCAGTGCGGATACGACAGCGGCTGCGGCGGTAGCCTTCAGGAAGCTGCGGCGGGAGATCATGTTCATGGTTTTCATAGCGGTTGCTCCTTTCCCGGAGCGGGCGGCCCAAAAAATAAAACCCGCTCCACCTGCGGAACGGGTAAAATAAAAACGGCCCCGTCCCTGTGTGTTCATCCACAAGGACAGAGTCGAGAAATTCGAATCTGCGGTGCCACCTTGCTTGCTCCGCTCGTCTTCCCACCATGGAAAACTGCAGGAGCCCCTCAACGGAGAGCCAACACTCCCCTGCCCTGTAACGGAGGCTTCCGTCCCAAGCTACTAAAGGCACTGCCCTGTTCGCCCGGCCCTCGGCGGCCCACGAACTCTGCCCCGCTCTCTGCCCGTTTTCACCATTCGGACTCACTGTAAGTGCGCTTGCAGGTTCTCTTCCGCCTCATCGGTTTGTTGATTGCATTATACGCTTTATTTTCATAAAGTCAAGAGGGAATTTTTCATTTTTTCGGCCGCAAAGATGAAATGCTTCTTGGATGCCCCGCAGCAGCCTTCCTGCCCAAATCTCCCCGGTGCGGCCCGGGCAGCTCTGCCGGGGCAAAAGAAGCCTTCTTCCAGCCATAGGTCATACTTTCTCTCCGCTCCGGGACGCATTTCCACTTTCAGTATCCCCGTTGCTGCGCACAAAGTTCGCAGTTTCTGCCACGGATTCCACACTATTTTTATCCTTTTCCCAAGTTTTGCCCTAAATTCTCTTCAAAGGGCTTGACAGAAAAATGTTTTTTGCGATAAACTAATCCTATGAAATATTTTCGTTGTATCCAACGATGTCAAACATGCAACTCGGAGAGGACACTACCACCATGTCGATGACCCTGAATCCTGTCAACGAAGCCGCTTTTCAGAAAGCTGTACAGTCTCTGGAGACCCTGAACCGGGCCGCCGTGTTCCATCCCACCGGCACCGGCAAAAGCTGTATTGCCTGGAAGGTGGTGGAGGCTCACCCCCAGACCACCTTTTTCTGGCTGGTGGCCGGTGCACAGCGTCTGGCCCTGCGGCAGGCAGAGCTGACACGCTACAACGGCGGCACCCTGCCCGGCAATGTCCGCTTCTGTGATTGCGAAAAGCTGGCCGCCGCCACCCCGGAGCAGTGGGTGCGGCTGGGGGAGCAGAAACCCGGCTGCATCGTGCTGGACTGCTACCATGAGTTGAGCGCCGTGTGCTGGGCGCAGTCGGTGCAGAAGCTGCTGCGGATGTGCCCCCAGGCAAAGGTGCTGGGGCTGGGTGTGCCCAACGGTGCCCCCGTCTGCGCCGCCGCGCAGGAGCTGTTTGCCGACTGCATCGTCTCCCACATGACTGTGGCCGAGGCCATGGCCGCCGGGACCATGCCGGTGCCCTCAGCCTATGCGGCCCTGCTCTGGCCTCAGGAGGAGGAGCTGGCCACCCTGCGCGCCCGGATCAAAAACCTGTGTATGCCCAAGGGCGACACCTCCCTGCGCGTTCAATATGAAGAACTGAGCTGGTCTCTGCGTCAGGTGGAGAACCTGACCGTTCTGCTGCCCCGCCTGCTCAGCGATACCAGCGGCCATTATCTGGTCCTGTTTGAATCCGCCGCCTATCAGGAAAAGCTGGGCACGGAGCTGGAACAGCTGCTGCGCACTGTGGACCCTGCTGTCCGCTTTTACGCCGCGGATCACGCCTGCTTTGCGGATTCTGCCGCCGTGGAGACTTTCCTCTCCGATACAGCCCCCGGCCCCAAGGTCCTGCTCTGCGTCAACGCGCCGGGGGTCCAGCAGCCGCTGGAGGGGCTGGCCGGGGTCATTCTGGTGCGCCAGTCCAGCCTGATGTCCACCTTCAAGCAGATGCTCTGCCGCGCGCTGGTGGCTGCAGGCAGCCGCAGCGTGCCGGTGTTTGACCTTGTGGCGCAGTTCGAGGGGCTGGGCAACGGCCGCACCCTGCAGCGTGACTGCACCGAGGCCATGACCAAGGCCGGCAGCAAAACGCCGGGCTTCCGGCAGGAGCGCCCCATGCAGCAGACCTACCGCCTGTACGGCAAGCTGCGCCGGGAGATGGAAGCCCGCTGGGAGGTGCTGTGCCAGGCCGCCGCCGATGCCGCCGCCAAAGAGGGCACCCTGGAGCTGCCCCGGAGCTATACCATCCACAGCGGCGTGCCCGTGGGCAAGTGGCTCGAGCTCCAGCGGCAGGTACAGGCCGGGCAGCGCCCGGGCCGCCTGACAGCGGAACAGGCCGCCAAGCTGGAAAAACTGGGCATCCGCTGGAACCACCGGCTGGAGGCTGCCTGGGAAAAGGGCTTTGCCTCCGCACAGAAATACCGCACCGAGCACGGTGACCTTCTGGTGCCGGTACGCTACCGCGATAAAAATGATTTTGCACTGGGCGAATGGATCGTCTACAACCGCCAGCGCTATCTGGGCGGCAACCTGACCCAGAACCGCATCGAGCGGCTGGAAGCCATCGGCATGGTGTGGAGCACCTCCAACGATCTGTGGGAGCAGAACTATGCCGCCGCCACCCAGTATTATCTGGAACACGGCGATCTGGAAGTGCCCATCAAGTACGAAACGCCCTCCGGCTTCGGTCTGGGGGTCTGGCTGGGGGCCCAGCGCGCCGCTCACAAGGCAGGCGAGCTGCCACAGGAGCAGGTGGAGCGGCTGGACGCTCTGGGCATGGACTGGACCAACCGCAACGACCGCAAGTGGATGTCCCTGTACGATGTTGCCGCCGCCTACTACCATGAGCACGGCAACCTGAACGTCCCCTCGGAGTATGTCACGCCGGACGGAGTGCTGCTGGGCAAGTGGGTGGCGCGCCAGCGCTATGCCTACCTGAACCCGGACCGCTCCAGCGCCCGGGTCACCCCTGAGCGCAAGGCCCTGCTGGACAAGCTGGGCATGGTGTGGGAAAAGTACGACCCCTGGCAGGAGCGCTATGATCTGGCTCTGGCCTACAAGACAGAGCACGGCGATCTGGAGATCCCCTCTGTCTACAAGACCGCCGACGGCGTTTGGCTGGGCAGCTGGGTCAGCCGCCAGCGGCAGGCCCTGAACTCCGGCAGCAGCGCCCTGAGCAGTGAGCGCCGCAAGCTGCTGCGCATCCTGTTCAAGGGCGAGCGCCGCCCCAGTGATCCCGCCGCTGACCACGGCACCGTGCGCGAGGCCAACTGGGAGCGGAACTTCCGCAGTGCCGCCCGCTACGCCCGCAAATACAAGCACCTGCTGGTCCCCGCCAGCTATGTGGACAGCGACGGTGTCCGGCTGGGCGTGTGGATCTCCAACCTGCGTGCAGCCCGCAAGAACCGCCCGGATTCCTATCAGGTCACGCCCGCCCATATCAAAAAGCTGAACAGCATCGGCATGGTGTGGGATGCCCGGGATGCCAAGTGGGGAACCGCCTATCAGCAGGCAAAGGCCTACTACAAGGCACACGGCAACCTCCACGCCGCCGCCAACTACAAATCCGACGAAACCGGCTTCTGCCTGGGCGACTGGCTCCGCCGGATGCGGGAGTGGGATACCACCCACGACCCCAAGCTCACCCCTGAGCGCCGCGCAATGCTGGATAAGATCGGGATGGAGTGGAGCGAATAAGAGAAAAAAGCCACCGGTTTTTGCCGGTGGCTTTTCTGATGCAGATTACAGCTGATCCAGCTCCTGCTGCAGCTGGGCCAGCGCATTGCGGATGGGCAGATGCTGGGGGCAGGCCGCCTCGCACTTGCCGCAGCGGACGCAGTGGCTGGCCTTTTCGGCATCTGGGAAACGGGCTTCCCACTGGTGCTTGATGGCCTCGGGCTGGCCGAACATCCCCAGCTTGTTCCAGATGCTGAAGTTGTCCGGGATGTCCACCCCCATGGGGCAGGGCATACAGTACCGGCAGCCGGTGCAGCCAATCTTGATGCGGCGGTGCAGCTCGTTGGCTACGCTTTCCACAGCGGCATTCTCGGCGGGGGAAAGCGGTTCAAAATGGCCAAAGGTGGCAAGGTTGTCGGTCAGCTGATCCTCAGCACTCATGCCGGAGAGGATCACATGCACATTTTTGTGGCTGCCCACCCAGCGCAGCGCCCAGGAGGCATCGGTGGCATCCGGACGCAGGGCGTGCAGCGGTGCGGCGGCATCTGCAGGCAGGGATGCCAGCGTGCCGCCCTTGATGGGCTCCATGATGATAAGCGGCACGCCGCATTCTTCGGTCAGCTGATAGCCCCGGTCACCGGAGATCTCCTCGGCGCGGTCGTCCCGGTCCAGATAATTGTATTGCAGCTGGCAGAAATCCCACGGCTGGTCGCGCAGAATATACTCAAACCCGGCGGCGTTGTCATGGCAGGAAACCCCAAAGTTCCGGATGCGTCCTGCGGCCTTCTGCTGCCACAGCCAGTCCACAAGGCCCATGGCTTTTGCCTTTTCGTACCGGGCCTTGTGCAGGGAGTGCAGCAGGTAGAAGTCGATGTAGTCCACGCCCAGCCGCTGCAGTTGCTCTTCAAAAATGCGCTTGGCATCGTCCAGGCTTTTGCATTTCCACAGCGGCATTTTGGTGGCAAGATAAAAGCTGCTGCGGTCCCATTTGGCGATCACGCGGCCCACAAACGGCTCACTCTGGCCGTTGTGATAGGGATAGGCAGTATCGAAGTAGTTGACACCGGCGGCCTTAGCGGTGTTCAGCAAAGCTTCGGCGCGCTCTTCGTCAATGGTGCCGTCGGCTTTGGTGGGAAAACGCATACAGCCGTAACCCAAAAGGGAAGTGCGGATGTTGTTTTTGTTCCAGTTGCGGTGTTCCATAAACTCTCTTTTTGCGGCAGAGGGGGGTGAAGGCTCTGCCGTTCCTCCTGTTGAGGATAGTATAACATAGTTTTTGAATGCAGAAAAGATACGACGATGACGATTTAGAATGCCCTCCGCTTCGCTCTGGGCATAAACAGCGGAAATCATATTTGCAGCTCCGAAACGACTGCGGTCGTTTCGGAGCTGCTTTTTCACCATAGAGTCGTAGCGTCAAATGCATTTTCCTACCGCACAGATGCCACTTGCCTTTACCGCCCCTCCTGTCATCAAACAAAAAAAGATGCCCGCACCTTTCGGTACGGGCATCTCATTGTTCAAGAATGAACGACTCTCAGAAGAGGTTCAATTACTTGACCTCGACCTTAGCGCCAGCCTCGGTCAGCTTCTTCTGGATGTCCTCAGCCTCAGCCTTGGAGACCTTCTCCTTGACAGCCTTGGGAGCGCCATCGACGA
>ENA-OVGE01002519-OVGE01002519.1-human-gut-metagenome-genome-assembly--contig:-NODE-2519-length-11819-cov-3.955627_pt1 | contig 11819 bp, 10 predicted proteins | sample MGYA00237769_ERZ505417 | MGnify/ENA primary metagenome ERZ505417 (study PRJEB26158, sample SAMN06016403) | human gut metagenome | biome: human gut; feature: ankylosing spondylitis patient; material... | reverse complement strand
CGGCCGGGCGAAAGCCCGGCCGCCGGCTTTGTCCGTCTGACAGGGAGAAGAATATTTTCACCTTGTGAAAAAAGCGTGGATCGTATATAATATAGGCAATTCGGTGACCGGTTTTGTTGAAATTGTGCATATGGGGTGCGCCGCAGGAGCCGGGGCGGGCGAACGGGGGCGAAAACGCTTACCATGAACAAATTGGATGCTTTAGAGAAATTAGGATTCAAAATATCGTGGAAACTGGTATGTCTCGGCCTATTTGGCGATGCGGGAATTCCACCGGTCCTAACCCGCGGCGAGGTGATTGCCTATCTCACTGATTCTTTGATAGATGTCGGCGGGCAGATAGACGATATTGTCCGCCTTATTTGCGAAGAGAATGATTCTGCAAAATTTGATGCTCGGCTGAGACAGCTGGCAGACGGCGATTCGGCGGATACCGCGCTGCAAAAACGCAAATGGCGAGCATATCTGCTGAAAAACACCTTAGACAACATGAATGGTGACTGTTTGCGGGGACTGCTGGAGCTTATGGAGTTCTGGATTTCGATGGGGAAACCGGATGACTGCCCGATGATCTTTCCAGACCGTGCGGATAAGGAATCTGTACAAAGCTATTTTACGAAAGAAGCATATGAGCTGCAGGTCATGAAGAACAGAGGGTGGCTCGAAGAGGAAATATCCGGCATTATCAGATTGGAAAAACAGCATGCTGTATGCTGATGCAAGAGAGCACCCCGGCGGATGATCCGCCGGGGTGCTCTCTATATAAGGGGTAGTAAGGATAGGAAGCTTTTTTACTTGCCCGCGTCCATGGCGGCGCACTCGGCCTCGCGCTCTTCGAAGGGGGCATAGGGGGCCTTCAACTCGGCCATGAGGTCGCGGCCCTGCCTTTTCAGGTACGCGATGCGCAGCAGTACATACGCCACGAATACCACCGCGAAGATGGCCAGCAGCAGCCACACCGTGGCGCCCAGCGTCAGCAGCGCCGAATACGACAGGTACGCGGCCACGACGATGGCGAACACGGACATGGCGTACAGCACCCACAGCGGCATCGTGAAGCCCGCGTGGCGGCAGGCATGGGGATACTTTTTGCGCAGGAAGAACGGGATGATGCACAGCACGATATCGCCCAGACAGTTGGCAAACGAGAACAGCGTCATCAGCACGCCAAACGTCGCGCCGGTGGAGGTGATGACGATCGCGAAGAGCATCACGAACACCAGCACCACGATGCCCGTACCGAGAGTGGTGAGCTTCGTGCCGGAGGAGAACATGTCCGCCAGCACCAACTGACCGGGGTTCATATTCGGCAGCCCCACGCACACATACACGGCGATGGCGACCATCAGCACGCCGACCATGATGCTGTTGAACGAGGCGAAGACATAGGTATACCCTTTTTGCAGTGGCAGCAGCAGGCCGCTGAAGGGAATTCTCTCTGAAACAGTCATGGCAGCTCATCTTCTTTATCTTATGTAGTCCTTCCGAAAAGCGGCAACGCCGTGGTTGCCGCCTTTCGGAAAGGGACTTGCTGCCAAGCCCGCTTTCAGGAAAATAGGCGGTGACGGAATGATCCGTCACCGCCTATTGTGTTTAGGTTATTTCGATTTCGGAAGCGTCGGCTTATTCAGCCTCGGATTCCTTTCTCTTTTTGCCGCTTGCGCCCAGCACGGTCAGAACGCCGCCGCTGACGAACAGAGCAGCCAGCCAACCGATGAGGTTGCTGCTGTCACCGGCCTGAGGAGACTTGGTGGAGTCGTCCTTTCCGGGCTTATCGGTGTTATTATCACCGCCGCCTGTATTGCCGGTGTTACCGCTGTCGGGGAGCTTGTCGATGACCGTATTCTCGCTGCGCTTGGCGCCGCAAACGGTGCATTCCTCGTGCCTACTACCGGTGGCCTCCTTGGTAGCGGCCTTGTCGATCACCCACTGGAAGCTGTGTGCTGCCGTGTCGGCCTTGTCGCCGCACGCGCACTCATGCCAGTGGTTGTTGTCATCATACTTCCAATCCGTGCCGTAGCTGTGGGTATGGCTGGGAGGCGCATCCTTATAGGTGGCCTCAATCTTCACAGCACTTGCGGGCATGGTGAAGGTGGTGGTTGCCTTGGTGGCGTCTGCCAGGGTGACATTGCCCTCCAGCACGACCCACTTGTCAAAGACCTTGCCTGCCTCCGGTGCGTCCGCCGTAACGGTCACAACGGTGTTCTGCTCGATCTTGTCGGTGATGGGGGTGCCTCCGGCAAGCGATGCCGTGCCCTTGATGACCGTGACGGTGTACCCGGGGGCAGTGGGATTCTTTACGAACCTTGTCTCGCCGCAGTCGGCGCGCTGGCAGGTGTAGAGAATTCCTTCGCTCTTACCCTGCGTTGCGGGTTTGCCGCCGTCCCAGTCGTGGCTGAGCTTATTAATGACATGACCGTAGCGGAGAATCTGTCCGCAGCCGGCTGTGCACTGCTGGTCGCCGCTATAGCCTGTGGTGGTGCATCCGGGCTTAACCTCATTGATCAGCTTGGAGTTGCCGGCAATTTCGTGGAGGGACGGGGTAGAGGCGCCCTTCTGCGCGATTCTGTCGCACGCTGTGCAGTACCGGTTGCCGGAATAGCCCTTCTCGGTGCAGGTCGCCGTTCTTACATCCCGCAGTTCAAGGGGACCGCTATGCTTGAAGTCGCCGGTCTCGCCCTTTACGGTGCCGCCGCAGGCCGTGCAGCGGTAGTCGCCCTCATAGGCGCGGTGCCGGCAGTCGCCCGATCTGGCGTTATAGCGTTTGCCGCCATGGCTCGCGTCCGTGGTGGCCGAGTTGTTCGTGCCGTAGTAGTACAGCGGCTGCAGCGTGCCGGTATGGCCGGCATTTGCAGGCGGATAGATATCCGAACCGGCACTGATGACTTGGCCGCAGTCTGCGCAGGCGGTGTCGCCGGTGTAGCCCTTGCGGTCGCAGACCTGCGCCTTCGCATTGAGCACCGTGGTGCCGCCGCTGTGCGTACATTCGGAGTAGACCGGCTCGAAGAAGAATTGGCCGCCGCCGGGGGCGCCCATGGCGCTGAACGCCGGAATCGTGCAGCCCCACTCGAGCGCGGAGCCGTTGGTTACCAGCTTGAACAGAGTCTTGGCATCGCCGGTATTCCATTGCTTATGAACAGGCAATCCCGTACCGCTGATGATGTCATACTCGTTGTATTCGCGGAGATACTCCACCTTCCAGCCGATGGCTTTCTGACCGTTTCTCTCCTCGGGATAAAGCTTGATCTTGTCACCGGGCTCGACGATCATACGGGTTGCCCGGCCGTTTTTTACCGTCACGAGGGCGGTGTCCTTTGTCCAATCGCCGTCAATTTTTTTCGTCTCTTTGTATTCGCAGATGCTGCATTCAGCCTCCATGCCGCCTTCGCCGCCTGTGGTATCAGGACACAAAACCACATTCCAGCGGCCCCAGCTATGGGGAACCATGATGAACTCCTCGCAGCCGGGAACCATGCACTTTTCGGGGTGGGCATAGTCGGACTCAAGGATGAGCTGCTCCACCGTCTTGGTCGAGCCGCCGATGTTGAAGGTATACTCATAGATACTGCCGAAGCCGGTGTAATCCCAGTTCCAGCCGTAATCATGGACGTGACTCTTCACGGGAACGGTATAGTCGCAGACGGAACATCTGAGCACATCGACTCTGCCGCCGCCCACTGCGTCAAGGCTTCTGTCAAGCACAAAGGTATGCGGGAAGACGCGCTCCTTGGAGCCGGTGGTCATATAATGCGCTTCGTATAGAGCGCTTTCTTCGAACAGGCACGGGAGCTTGTGGCCGTCGCATTTCGGGTTGCCGCCCACGACACCGTCATGGGTAACCCCATGCTTATCGACCCAAGTGACATTGTATTTCGGGTTCCTCTCGCTGTCGTCGGTGGGCACAGGCACACCTGCCTGCTTGTGGCTGTAGGCATGGGTGGCAGTCAGCTTTGCCTCCGCCGTTTTCAGGGTGTCCGAAGCGTCGCCCTTTCTGCCGATGACGCAGAAGTAGGAGAAGTCATCCATGCAGGCCTCGGCGGAAACCGACAGTCTCAGCGTGGGGGTGTTCACATCCACGTAGTAATCTGTCTCCGGCAGCTTGTAGGGTGCCGCCGTCGGTCTCGCATTATCCTTCTGATACCACTGATAGGTCAGCTCGTCGCCCTTCAGGCTCTTTGCCGAGACAGAGAAGGTGACCCAGTTATGTTCGCTGAACAGCAGGCCGTTTTCCGGCTCTTCGTCATAATCGCCGCTGCCGTAGATAGAGGTCTTGCACTTGACGCCCTTGGGCTGGCGGGTGATGACGATGGAGCTGCCGCTGATATAGCCGCAGACCTTGCACACGCCCTTGGCGTCATATTCATGGTTGGCGGCATTCAGCTTTTTACCGTCACAATAGCGGCAGGGGTGCCAGTGCTGCGTTCCGTCGGCTGACCAGGACGAGGAGGCGATGTGGGTATGCCCGGCACCGCTGTGCTCTGCTTTCAGATGATCCTCAAAATCAGAGTCGCTGAAGCACCAGTCGTCATGATCGCAGCCCATAGCGCGCACGGCATCCCGGCAGCAGTCCTTGCAGCGCTGATCGCAGCCGTCCTCGCAGGGATCGCTGTCGTGGAAGCACAGGCCGCAGTCCTCGCAGAAGTGATCCGCGTAGTCCGTGTCCATTGCGCACATCCCCTCGGAGCAGTCGGAGTTGCCCTCGCAGCACTCCTTGCACAGCTCGCAGGTTTCGCAGAACTCGTCCTCGTCCTCCTTATCCGTGACCCAGCCGTCGCAGCCCGGGCAGATGTGCTCGTCCCACTCGGCGCTTTCCACGCAGGTCTCGCCGTCCGGGCAGCCGCCGGCATCGGAGTTGTCCCTGCAGCACTCCTTGCACAGGCCGCACTCCTCGCAGGACTCCTTGGCCAGCAGGCTTCCTCACACTGCTCGCAGGCCGTGTGGCAATCGATGCAGTGGATGACGCCGGTATCATCGTCGTCCACGCACTCGTCCACCGCACCGAAGCAGCTGTTACACAGCGAGCAGTGCATCGGGTCGCTGTCATCGTTTGCACAGTCATCGCAGAAGCCGCAGGAGTCGCAGATGGTGATGGAGCAGCAGGGGCCCTTATGGCATTCGCCGCACAACTGGTCATCCTCGCCGATGTAGCACTTGGCGCAGGTGGAGCAGTGCTTTTCCTCCATGCACTCCGCGCACTTGTAGCACTCCTCGCACCAGTAGGGCGTGTCTCCAAAGCACACACCGCAGTCGTTACAATGGGTTTCAACCCAGCACTCGTAGTTACAGTCAATGGTGCAGAACAGACAGTCACACATATAATCGCTGCCAAAATGGTAGTGGTCGCAGTTAGGACAATCGAAGCCGTCATCGTAGTCGTCCCAAAAGGCATGGGCGGGAACCACCAGACTCGGCATCAGTGAGACCAGCATCACAAGCGCCAACAGGACGCTGACGATGCGCCTTCGTGTGTTCGCTTTTGTCATACTTCATTTCCTCCCTCAAAATCATTTTGAAGATTTGTCTATGCGTTTTGTGTTGCCTGATTTAAACACTGTCGATGACCGAAGCAAAATAGTTTTCGGATACCGAACCGAAGAGAAAAGCGTCTATCAGACCCTCGCGCTTTGCCTGCCGTACCTTTTCGGTCAACTCTCCGTCTGTATCATCATCCACAAAGAGAATGACACGGCAGTTTTCCGTGTTCCGTTTTACCTTGTCACGGATTGCCATTCGTTCTTTGAACATCCAGGGCGAATACGCCTTGACCTCCATTAAAAGCACATCCGGTCGATGCGTTTTGCACCACTCGGCGGTTGCGTCCGGCGACTCGGAAATCACAACTTGGCAATCGTCCAATTTTTGCATCAGCATTCGCTCCATGGTGTGCGCATGGATATCGCTCTGAATGTCCAGAACGATTTTTTTCATCATTCATCACCGCCTTCTAAAAGCACAACCCTCATCTTACAGTATCTATTGTACGGTTTTTTGGGCGCTTGTCACTGGCACTTGTGCCAGTAACAGAAGAAAAATCTCGATTCTTTTCAAAATTTTTTTGCCTTTTGTGCGCGAAAAACCCCTTGACCGTACAGCCAAGGGGTTCAGTTTTGCTTATTCGTCTTTTAAGGTGGTTACCATGAGTTTGTTTTCAATGGCGGTTGCAACCAGCGCTTCTCTGCTTTCAAAGCCGCCCTTTTCCACCATATCGTCCAGGTTCCAGCGAACGCCGTTTTTGGAGATGCCCAGCTTATCGGCAATCTCCTGATAGGTAAAGCCCTTTATATAAAGGCGCAGGATGTCTAACTGCCGGGGCGAGAAGGCATCGGACATCGTATTCTCCATTTCAATGGCCGGAGCGATATCGGGGAATACCTTTTCCCCTGCCAGGGTGCGCTTTACCACGCTCATCAGTTCCTCTGTGCCGTGGTCCTTATACCACAGGCTGTCGGCTGCGCCTAATTTGGCTCTTTGCAAAACTTCGGGATCGACAAGCGAGGTAGCCACAACGATTTTGATTTGCGGAAAAGCCTTTTTGATGCGCTCTGCGGCGGCAAGACCGGAATGCTTGCGCTGCGTCTGCACATCCATAAGGACGAGCTTTACGGTGGCATTGCAGTGCTTTTCCGCTTCAAAGGCGTCACGGAAAACGCCGACAAGATGAAACTCGCCGTCTGCCGCAAGACGATCGACAAAGTGCTTTTGGATGTATAAATCATCCTCTACAAGTATGGTGTTAATCATAGGCTGATCTCCTTTGCGGGAATCGTAATCAGAAGAGCAAATCGTGGATTGTGCGAAATATGCATTTCACCGCCGGAGCTTTCAATACTGCGGCGAAGCGTTGACAGGCCGCTGCCTTCCTTGATCGGCTCTGTGGGTATTTTGCCGTTGTTGGTTATGGTAACATCATAGCGTTCGCCGCGCTGGGCAATGCGGATATATACCTCATTCCCGTCTGCGTGCTTGATGCAGTTGGTCACGCACTCCTTGGCGGCGGCAACGGTCAGCTCCTCGGCTGCGGTATCACGGGGCAGGTAGCCGTCGATTTTTACAGCCACGCCAAGCTGCCGTGCGGTTCTTTTTACCTCGTCCATTGTGCTGACGGAGGTGACACGGTTGCTTGCCAGCATACCGATGGCAGTTTGCAGCGCCTCAAGCTTTCGCTCGGTATCCTCTCCGCTGTCTATGGTGTCACGGATGGTCAGGAGGCTTCGCCCGATGGTGTCGTGAATATAGACCTTCAGGTCAAGGCTTTCCTTCTCCTTGACATCGTCCTCCATGCGGGCGTACATCTTCCTGAGCTTTCGATTGACTTCTGCCAGTTCTTTATTTATTTCCTCTTGCTTTTGGTAGCCGTTATACAGCTCGGTTGCATTGTGCGCCGTTATCTGCTGCCAGCGGTCATCGCCGTCCACGGTGATATTCTGTGTGCGAAACTGCCAGACGGTCTTGTCGGGCAGGATGTAGCAATCATCCTTGACGGTTACGGATCTGTCCGGCACGCTCAGGGCATTTTCGATATCGCTTTTGATTTGCAGCTCGTGGCCGCAAAGGGCAAAGGACAGCCTGCGCATACGGTTGTTGCACAGGATGATCCTGCCGTTCGGGTCGGCAAAGCAGATGCCCATAGGCAGCTTATCCGTTGCTTCCTTAATGGAGAACGGCGAGAGCTCGTTCTTTTTGCGGCGGTATTCCCGCGGCAGAGCAATGGCAAAGTGAACTGCCGCAAGGAAAATGGCAGCGGCAAATATCAGCCACGGTGCGCCCAGCAGAAATGCGTCCCCGATATTATCGGGATCTGCCTGGGAAACGGAGAACAGCAGCGGGATCATCACCGCCATCACTGCCAGACTCAGCAGGCTGCGCACAGGCTTATTGCTGCGAAGAAGCTGATACATAAACAGCCCGATTTCAAGGACGATCTCCACAAGCATGATAAACGGCAGCATAGTCTGCCAGAATTCAGAAAGGGAAGAAAATGCACTCATTTCCTGTCACCTTCTTTCGCTTCAAATACAAGGCGCTGGTATTCCTCGTCATCCTCTTTTTCACAGCGGATACCGTCTCCGCTTACCAAAGCGGAAAGGTCGGCTTTGCAGCACACATTCAGTGACAAGCGCAAGCCGTCTGCCTTTATGAGGCTTACCTGTATGCCTGTTAAATTCAAAATGTCGGCTTCAATAACTGATTCATAAAAATCAAATACAGCGGTCGCCGTTTTGCCGGAGAGCATGGAAAGAGATTCGTCCACATACAGTGAGCTGCGGACACCCAACAGCTTCAGCGTTTGGAGGGACTCATGGAAGGCACGGTGGAGTTCCGTTGCCGCTATTTTAATATCTCGGTCGGTAAGGAGCGTCAGATGCTTGCGGCGTTTAATATAGCTGCACAGCACGGCAATCTCGGCAAGGAGCGTTTTGGCGCTGTCGGGATCGGTGCTTGAGATTCGGCGGTATTCCTTAGTGAGCTCCGCAATGCGGTCGATCTGCGTCTGCGTAGCGGAACGCAGGAGGTCATACAGGCGGTTTTGCTCCTCCACCTTGCGGCGCTTGGCCTCACGCTTGTATTCATAACGGAGTATTTCGTTCCTGTCGGCAAGCTCGTCTGCAAGAAGCTCGGAGTCCTCCTTGATGTTACGCAGAGCCGACACATCCTCTGTCCATACGGCATAGCCGCCGTCAACGGGCATGGTGTGAACGGTCAAGCCGTCCATCGTGACCGGGCTTTGCTGGGCTTTTTTCATCGTTTCCTTTGAGATAGGCGCAGTGTTTACAGCCGCATACCGAACGGTAAAGTCCTTGTCGGTGATCTCTGCCGATGTGCCGACAGAGGAGGCAAACAAGTCCACATAACGGCTGTTTGAATGTATATATCCGCAGGCGATGCAAAACTCAAAGGTCAGAATATACATCACACTTTGGAACGCGGCAATATCGCCGAACAAGTGGAGCAGCCAATCTGCACCCGCATAGTAAAGTGCGCTGTAAACAATCGTCAGCAGCATAGGAACAATGGGAAGAAAGTGGAGCCTTCCTTTTTGCACGCGGCATTTGAAAAACATCATTACGAGTGCGGCAAAGGCACACAGCACCTGCCAGCCTACAATAATGAAGTAGCCTATCGAGTAGCCGTTGTTTTTGTCCGTCCACACGGCGGCGTCCTTCGGAAAGGTAAATACGAATTGGTGCAGGTCATTTGTGAGTACGAGCAGAAGCAATACGCCGGAGATGATCCACAGAACCGACATTCCCTTGGGGAATTTGTATTCGTCCGGCTTTCCCAATGACATGGCAATCAGCAGCGCCAGCATAGGCACAAACAGCATGGGCAGATAGAACAGATACCACAGGTACCGGACGGCGTCCGGCTGCCAGAATATAAAATACTTTGCCGAACGGACTACCATCCAGATGATAAGCAGCACGGCGGTGACCGTCATAAACCTGCACACCTGCTTTTGCACGATCCGCTGACGGACGGAGAGCCCCCAGGCGGCGAACAGGCCGATATAGATAAAGCTGCGCAGATAGGAAAACAGCATCGGGTAGAAGCTGCCCCTGCCCACAATTCGGAAGCAATATGCCAGTATCACGGCAAGTACAGCAATGCCGCTTGTTATGATAATATTCTTTTTCTGTTCGGTCATAAACAGACCCCGTTTCGCCTTCATTCGTTTTTGTTTACCATAGGGTATACCTTTTCGAATTAGATTATAGCATAAACTTGTCTATTTTTGAACTGCTTCTTACGAGACTTTGCATAAAAGCCACACTTTTTGCCCCACAGCAGAGAAAAAGACGGGCGGTTTTTGACTTGATTAAGTCGAGCCGATTCTATTCTCACTGAACAGACGATCTTTGCTGACGAGACCGGAACGCACTGCAAAGGCTTCTTTGACATATTCATAGTTCGGCGAGTAATCTCCCCAGAACACCGAGTCGCCGTCTGCATTCTGTTTCCATGTGCAGAACATAAAGCCGTTCTTTTCGCTGTAGGTTGCCGCCAACACGGTATCTCCGAATGCGGCAAGCTGTCTGTAATCGGAGACGCCATCGGCTTTCATCTGCGGGGCGTGTTCGTAGAGCCCGACATATTCCCGCACCGTAGAAAGCTCATCTTGAATGTCTGCAATTTTACTGCGGTATTCATCCGAGAGGTTTTGGTCGGCGTTGCTTAGAAATTGACCGTTGTATTTTATCCGGCAGAGGGGAATGCCGTCCGAGGATACTTCCATCCATCCGCTTCCGTCCATCTTGGTGTCATACCGAGCCTTGAGCCGTTTGGCTAATTCTTTCCGTAGCATATTTGATTTCTCCTTTTTTTGAGGGTAATAAAAAAGGCAGATAGATTTTTGCTTTCTATCTGCCTGTGTATCGGATATTTACTTTTCGGGAGTTCAAGTCTATCCACAAAGGGAAAACGGCGATTTTACATCTGTGTTTTGGTACAGAGAAAAATCGCCGTTTGGGTAGCAAAAAAGCCCGATATAATCGGGCTTTTCGCAGGAGACATCTTTTTTGTCTCCACATTATGGTCGGAGTGTAATTATAGGATTTCAGAAAACACAGATATATCAACGGTTTGCAAGCAGCAAGCAAGGTGCTTTTATCCTAAAACAAAGCGTAACCCACGATAAACAGTGGGTTACGCTTTGTTTTTGAGAGATTCTTTAATAGACAATGCCAAACGAATCGACAAGGCGCATAAATTGTTCACAGTAAATGCTTTGCAAAATATGACTATTGGGATTTGATTCATAGTTTATCGCATTTACACCATCTATATCATAATACTTCGTACCGGAAGAGTACTCCTCATCTTTCAAAGTAGAGGATAGGATAACCTGCACCCCTGTCTTTTGGTACTCTGCTATCATGATATTCTCTTTTTTCGTGGAGAGCTCACCTTTTCTAAAACAATCCATGATGATTGGGAATGCGTGTTTGAGATGCCAGAAGATTGCCAACGTTCTGCTGAAATAATACTCCTGTTCCTCACTTCCCGAAAATGTCATAGATTTTGTCGAAAAGAAATCTTTAAATACTTGAGTTCCGTCAGGATCAATGAGCTTGTAGAACGAATTCATGCTGGCAAGGATGCTTGCTTTTACTATATCAAAAGTTTCTACTGAAACGTCCTCAACATAGCTTTCTTTAAGCTGTGGCAAATATAGGATAAAGTGGCCGAAAGAAATGTCACTTACATAATTTGCAAATAGCGTATATAGTGCTTTGCCGACTGTACGAGGGGTTAATGATGCAACATTTTTTGACTGAATATCCCAACTGTCAGAGTAATCTTCAGCAACACCTGTCACATCGTTAAAACAATCGATGATAAAAAGACTTATCCCACTATGGCCTTTAATTTTGGTCAATAGATAAAGGAGGGACTTTGTTTCAAATTCAGTTGCTTTATCGTTGTTCTGTTCGCTGGTTTTGAATTTGTACATTTATTCCACCCTCCAAACAATATTACTTGACAGTAAACTGAGGATAATAGACATTTTTCACAATAATTCTACCACGAACACTTTGAAATGTCATTAAGTATCTTTAGTTGATGTAACCGCTCTAATGAGACTATGGGCGGCGTTTCATATATAAAACCATGAAGGAAGGTCACTTCCACCCGGCCAGTCTGCGGACTGGCTTTTTTCATGCCATGAAAAGGAGGTTTGCAAATGGCAGATGATAAGAAGAACATTCCCGAAGCAGCCCCGCCCGCCGGGGCTCCCGCTCCTGCGGTAGAAAATGCCGCCGTGCCGGAGCAATCTGCTCCCAAGTCTGCGCTGACCGACGCAGAGGCGGTCATGCTGG
>ENA-OVGE01002516-OVGE01002516.1-human-gut-metagenome-genome-assembly--contig:-NODE-2516-length-11845-cov-6.088804_pt1 | contig 11845 bp, 10 predicted proteins | sample MGYA00237769_ERZ505417 | MGnify/ENA primary metagenome ERZ505417 (study PRJEB26158, sample SAMN06016403) | human gut metagenome | biome: human gut; feature: ankylosing spondylitis patient; material... | reverse complement strand
ATCCGGTATACCCTTTTCCGGGTATCGGGGGTTTGAATCCCTCATCTTCCGCAAACCTAAGGTGAAACCATCATGAAAAAATTAATCATTTCCATACTCTTATTTTTGCCCTTGATGTCTGTTCAAGCGCAAAGTGTCCTCACACCCCAACAGCAGTTGGAGGAGGCTCAGAAAAAGCTTGAGGAAGCCAAAAAGGCGGTAGAGGAAGCCAAGCAGAAGGCGGAAGCTGCCAAGAAAAAGGCGGAAGCGGAAGCTGCCAAACAAAAGGCTGCTGCCGAAGCTGCCAAGAAAAAAGCAGAGGAAGAGGCTAAGAGAAAGGCGGCTGAGGAGGCAAAAGCCAAGGCCGAAAAGATACAGCAACAGATAAAGGAAGCTGAGGCTGAGACTGCAAGACTGAAGGCAGAGGCGGCAAGACTGAACGCAGAAGCAAATGGTGCTGCGGCAACAACAGCTGCTCCTGAGGCAACCACTGCCCCATCGGCTCCTGCAGCAACCACAGCGACTCCTGCTCCTGCCACCACAGCGACTCCTGCTCCTGCCACCACAGCATCGCAGGGCTCGGGATGGGTAATCCCTACGGCAACAAAGAAGGAGACACCTAAACCTGCTGCTCAGGTTAACGGCGCGAAACTGAAGGAAGACCCCAAATACCTGGAAGGCGCCATCACCTTCGACGAACAAGGCAAAATCGTGTTTGACACAGAGATAGAAGCCCCCGGCAAGAGCGCAGCCCAGCTTTACGACCTGGTGTTCGACTACATGAGCGGCCTGACTCAGGACAAAGAGAGCAAGGCAAGCCGAATGGCGCTGGTGAACAAAGACGAACACATCATCGTAAACACGATGGACGAATGGCTCGTGTTCAGCAACTCCTTCATCGCGCTCGACAGAACAGAATGCAAATATAACCTCATCGCCAAGATAACAGACGGAAAGGTGAGCCTGTCGATCAACCACATTAATTATACTTATGAGGAGGGAAGACAGACCGGATTCAAACTGCCAGCCGAAGAGGTGATCATCGACAAGGTGGCGCTGACCAAGAAAAAGAACGACCTAGCACGCATCTTCGGTAAGTTCCGCAAGAAGACCATCGACAGAAAAGACCAGATTTTCAACGAAATAGCAGCTTTGGTGAAATAAATTTCGAGGGAACAGAACAGTAACAAACGCAATATGACAACAGAACAAAATAACAACAATGCTGCCGAAAACAAGGAGCAGCAACAGCAAGAGACTCAGGAGAAGACAACCTACGCCGTGAGACCTCACCACCACTATAAACGACTGGACTACAGCGACCCGACCAACCTGAAAGTGCGCAACAAGCTGAACACGGCTTTCATCCTATTGGTCATCGTGGGCATCACGCTGTGGTACACAATGGACACACACACACCTGCCTACGTAGTTCTGCTCGTAGGAGTAGTGGTGAAAATCGCCGAAGTATGTATTCGACTATTCAGAAAATGATGAAGAAAAGTAAAGTAATCCTTACGATAACTCTGTTTTGTGCTGCGACATCGCCTGTCGTGGCACAAACCGATTTTAGCAACAACGAGGACTCGATGTTTGCACCCGTCAACAACAGGAACGTCAGAACCGACTCATTAGGGTCGGACAAGGAAATACCCAAGGGACTGAAGGTGTGGACCATAGACGAGCGATTCGGCGACCGACAGGAGGCACAGGTGGACACCCTGCAGCACATGTACATGAACACCCCATTCACCTCGGGACTGAGGGGAGAATACAACTCGCTGGGCAATCTGGGTTCGCCCCGCATCAACCGTATCTTTATCGACCGACGGCTGGACCAGGGGCAGTTTATCTTCGCACAGCCCTTCGACTGCATCAGCACGCCCGTCAGCGAATTCCACTTCACCAACACCTATTCGCCCATCACCAACGTGACGCTCAACAGCTGCGGAAACCGTACCAACGGCGAGGACGACTTCAAGGCGATGTTTGCCGTCAACGCGGGAAAACGACTGGGCATGGGATTCAGATTCGACTATAAGTACGGACGTGGCTACTACGACAGCCAGAGCACCTCGCACTTCAAGTACACCATGTGGGGATCGTACATAGGCGACAGATACCAGGCGCACCTGCTCTTCTCTACCCTGCACCAGAAGGCGACAGAGAACGGCGGAATCACCAACGACGACTACATCAAGCACCCAGAACTCTTCGAAGACACCTATGCCGAGAACGAGATTCCTACCGTGCTGCAGCAGAACTGGAACAGAAACAACAGCGTGCACGTGTTCTTCAACCACAGGTACAATGTGGGATTCAACAGAAAGGTGCGCATGACCGACGAGGAGATCAAGGCGAAGAAGTTTGCCATGGCCTCGAAGAAGGAGAATGCCGCCGAGGACGCCAAGGAGGAGGCAAGGAAAAAGGCTCGCCAGGAGGGCAAGAAGTTCGACGAGGATGCCTTCGGCAAGACACCTAAGTTTGCCGGACGACCCGACGACGCAAAGATAGCGGGCGACGAGCCTGCTGCCGACAAGAAGGATGCCAAGCCGACAGAGCGCATCGCCGTGAACGGTAAGAGCGCCGCCGACAGCATCATGGCACAGGAGAAGAAGGCGGCTCAGGACACGGCATGGATGAAAAACGAATACGTGCCTGTGACAAGCTTTATACACACCTTGAAGTTCGACAACTACAGCCGTACTTATATCGCCTATCAGACACCTGCCGACTACTATCTGAACGAATACTACACGGCGGGAAAATACGAGGGCGACTCCATCTACGACAACACCAAGCACTGGGAGATGAAGAACACCCTGGCGCTGGCTACGCTGGAGGGATTCAGCAAGTGGGCTAAGGCGGGACTGAAGGCTTTCGTGAGCTACGACCTGCGCCACTTCGAGTTGCCTGACACCGAGGGCGGCGTGATGAAATACAACGAGCACTCGGTGAGTGTGGGCGGACAGTTGAGCAAGCGACAGGGCAAGCTGCTGCATTATAATGCCGTGGCCGAAATCGGTGTGGCCGGCGAGGATGCAGGAACACTGGCGGTCGACGGCGACGTGGACGTGAACATCCCCTTCCTCGGCGACACATTGTCGGTCATCGGTAGTGGTTTCTTCCACAGAATCACTCCTTCGTTCTACTTCCGCAACTATCACGGTCGTCACTTCTGGTGGGAGAACGACCTCGACAAGATTATCCACACACGCATCATGGGAACGCTGAAGTTTGCCAAGACAAAGACGATGCTCAGAGTGGCTGTGGACGAGATAAAGAACTATGCCTACCTGAGCCAGAGCTACAACGTGACGGACAACAACCAGGCGGCACGTACGGGAGTAACGGTGCAGGCCAAGCAGAGCGGAAGCCCCGTCAACCTGCTGACAGCCCAGCTGTTCCAGGACGTGAGATGGGGAATACTGAACTGGGAGAACGTCATTACCTATCAGCACTCGAGCAAGACGGACGTCATCCCCGTGCCTGCGCTCAACGTGTACAGCAACCTGTATCTGAAATTCCCTGTGGTGAAGGTGCTCAACATCGACCTGGGTGCCGACGTGAGATACTTCACAAGCTATGAGGCCCCCGACTATTCGCCTGCGCTGAGTCAGTACACAGTACAGGACAATGGCGACAAGAATGTGAAAGTGGGCAACTACCCCATCGTCAACGTCTATGCCAACGTGCACATCAAGCATACACGTTTCTTCGTAATGATGACACACGTCAACAAGGGTTCGGGCGACAAGAACTATTTCTTCGTGCCCCACTATCCGCTCAATGGCAGCGTGTTCCGATTCGGTGTTAGCTGGAACTTCTTCAATTGATGATTGCAACAAATTCGATAAAGGCCTGGTTTTTGGCAGCGCGCCCCAAAACGCTGTCGGCTGCGGCTGTACCCGTACTGATAGCCATCGCACTCGCTATGCGCGACTGCTATCTGATGGAAACCGTTGGCGATGCTGCACAGCCTCACATCCTCCACATACCAGCCCTACTGTGTCTGCTCTTCGCATGGGTGATGCAGATAGACTCCAACTTCGTGAACGACTACTTCGACTTTAAACGGGGAAATGACGACGAGACACGATTAGGCCCCAAGAGGGCCTGCGCCGAAGGATGGATCACCGAACGCGCCATGAAGACGGGCATCATCGTGACCACACTCCTTGGATGCGCCATCGGTCTGCCACTCGTCATCTACGGAGGAATGGCCATGATATGGGTGGGAGTAGCCTGCGTAGCGTTCTGCTTCCTCTACACCACAACCTTCAGCTACCACGGCATGGGCGACATACTGGTGCTGCTGTTCTTTGGCATCGTACCGGTGTGCTGCACCTATTATGTCATCATGCCCGAGGGCTACAAGACAGTAAGTACTGAGGTGGGGATGGCCGCTATCGCCTGCGGACTGGTGGTGGACACACTCTTGGTGGTGAACAACTTCCGAGACAGAGACAACGACCGCGAGGCTGGCAAACGCACACTCATCGTCAAGTTAATCGACAGATGGGACGAGAAGAGTGCACTCTGGCTCTATCTGCTCTTAGGGTATGTGCCCCTCGCCATCATGATGGGCATGGGAATCCACGATGCCGTAGTGCGCGACACCTCTACCTTCGCCCTCCCCCTCTACGCCGTCTACGCCGGCATGCACCATACTACCTACCGGCAGCTGAAAGCCATCAACCACGGCAGGGAACTCAACAGGGTGTTGGGAAGTACGGCACGCAATATTTTCATCTATGGACAAATCGTTTTCCTGACCATCGTCCTGGGATTCGCATTGGAAATATAATGAGGAGAAAAAGCAATGATACAACAAGTAAGTATGGAAATCATGGAGTTTGTGGAAACACAGATTCTGCCAAAATATACAGAGTTCGGTGAAAGCCACGGACTCAGACACGTCAACAGGGTGATCAAGAATTCTCTGGAGTTGGCACGCATCACGGGTGCCGACATCAACATGGTGTATGTCGTGGCTGCCTACCACGACCTGGGAATGAGCGGACCGAGAGCTATCCACCACATCACGAGTGGAAAGATTCTCATGGCAGATGCCCGGCTGAAGCGATGGTTCTCCCAAGACCAGATAAAGATCATGAAAGAGGCGGTGGAAGACCACAGGGCCTCGTCAAGCCGTCAGCCCAGAAGCATCTACGGCAAAATCGTGGCTGAAGCCGACCGCGACATCGACACCCACGAGATCTTCCTCCGTGCCATCCTCTATGCCAAGGAAAACAATCCCGGTAAAGACAAGGAACAAATATGGAAACTCTTCGCCCACCACATGGACGAGAAGTACTCAGTACATGGATACATCAAACTCTGGATTCCCAACTCGCCCAACGAGAAGGAACTGAAAATGCTGCGCGACATCATCGAGGACAAAGCGCTGCTAAGACAGGAATTCGACAAGATTTACGAGAGCATTCTCTGAAGTCAAGGAGAATTCTATGGAGTTAAAACAAAGGCTATCCTAACTCAAGAATTATTCGGAATGAGATATTTGATTCGAGCCAATAATTTTTAAGTAAAGAATTTGAGAAGCATTCCTGACAAAAATAAAATATTCCAGCCTCTTCTTCCCCTTTATCTTCTTAACAAAAAATCGCCCTAAATGGTTACTATTTCAATTAAAATTAGTAACTTTGCACTCAAATATAAAAAAGATAAAGATTAGGATGAAAAAAATGTTATTTACGCTGCAATTACTGCTGTTCGCAGTTATTGCACAGGCACAACTGCTTAGCCCTGTAAAATTCACCAGTCAGTTGAAAACTAACGGGACAGCAGTTGCAGAGATTGTATTCAGCGGAAAGATTCAACCAGGATGGCACGTCTACTCTACAGGTTTGGGAAGCGACGGACCTATCTCGGCAACCTTCAACGTCAACAAAATGGAAGGCGTAGAACTCGTCGGCAAACTGCAGGCACGAGGCAACGAGGTGTCGAAATACGACAATATGTTCGGCATGAAGCTGCGTTTCTTCGAAGGAAGCGCCACTTTCGTGCAGAAGGTAAAATTCACTGCTGCTCAGTATGTTATAGACGCATACTTGGAATACGGAGCCTGCAACGACCAGAGTTGTCTGCCTCCTTCAGAGGTCAACTTCAAGCACACAGGCAAGGCGCCTGCCATAGACAGCAAGGCTGCTCTGGAAGCCAAGACCGACAACAAGCAGGACGCTACAATGGCAGCCAAGGCCAAAGCCGACTCTATCGCCATGATGCAGGCTGCCTTGACCGACACCGCACAGCAGAACACCTTGGACAGCGCAGCCCTGGCTCAAGCTGCCGAACAGCTCGACACCAAGGCGCTGTGGCAGCCCGTAGTGAAAGAGCTGCAGGCGTTCGGAGGCGCCAACGACATAGCCAACCACTCTCTCATCTATATCTTCCTGATGGGACTGGTGGGCGGACTCCTCGCGCTGGTGATGCCTTGCATCTGGCCTATCATTCCCATGACGGTGAGTTTCTTCCTGAAACGTGCCAAGAACGACAAGAAGAAGGGCGTTCGCGATGCCTGCACTTACGGACTCAGCATCGTGGTTATCTATCTGACTCTGGGTCTCGCCGTCACAGCCATCGCAGGTCCAAGCACACTCAACGCCCTGTCTACAAGTGCCGTATTCAACATCATTCTCTTCGTACTCTTGGCTGTGTTCGCCTTCTCATTCTTCGGATGGTTTGAAATCAAACTGCCCGACCGCTGGGGCAACGCCGTAGACAACAAGGCATCGAGCACCACTGGACTGATATCCATCTTCCTCATGGCCTTCACGCTCGTACTGGTGTCTTTCTCGTGCACTGCACCTATCATCGGACTGCTGTTGGTTCAGACGGTGACATCGGGCGACTGGCTGGCTCCTACCGTGGGCATGCTGGGATTCGCCCTGGCACTCGCCCTGCCCTTCACCCTCTTCGCACTCTTCCCATCATGGCTTAAGTCGGCTCCAAAGTCTGGCTCATGGATGGAAACCATCAAGATCGTACTGGGATTCGTCGAACTGGCATTCTCGCTGAAGTTCCTCTCTGTAGCCGACCTGGCTTACGGCTGGCACATCTTGGACCGCGAGGTGTTCCTGTCGCTCTGGATAGTCATCTTCGGCGCCCTGGGTCTCTACCTCATCGGTAAGTTGAAGTTCCAGGTGGACGCCATCGGAGGCGAGATAGACAAACCTATGCCCGTGCCCTGCATCATGCTGGGTCTGTGCTCGCTGGCCTTCGCCGTGTATATGATTCCAGGACTCTGGGGCGCTCCCTGCAAGGCGGTAAGTGCCTTCGCTCCTCCTATCAACACACAGGACTTCAATCTGAACACTAAGACCGTAGAGCCTGCCTACAAGGACTACGAGATGGGAATGGCTGCTGCCAAGGCTCAGGGCAAACCCGTGCTGATTGACTTCACAGGATTCGGTTGCGTGAACTGCCGCAAGATGGAAGCTTCGGTATGGACCGACGCCAACGTGGCTGACAAACTGACCAAAGACTACGTGCTCATCTCGCTCTATGTGGACGACAAGACACCTTTGCCACAGCCTATGGAAGTGACTTTCAACGGCGAGAAGCGCACCCTGCGAACCATCGGCGACAAGTGGAGCTATCTGCAGGCAAGCAAGTTTGGTGCCAACGCTCAGCCCTTCTACGTGGCTGTCGACAACGACGGCAATCCGCTCACCGCAGCTTTCAGCTTCAAGGAAGACGTCAACGCATATCTTGAGTTCCTGAATAAGGGACTCGACAACTACAGAAAGTAAAACTCGAGTAAAATAAATAAAACTATGAACAGTAGAAAAGAAATTCCAGTCCTGTTGCTTACAGGCTATTTAGGCAGTGGAAAGACAACACTACTCAACAAGATTTTGGCTAACCAGAAAGGCATCAAGTTTGCAGTCATCGTCAACGATATCGGCGAGGTGAACATCGATGCTGCCCTCATAGAACAAGGAGGCGTGGTAGGAAAGAAAGACGACTCGCTCGTGGCTCTGCAAAACGGATGCATCTGCTGTACGCTGAAGATGGACCTCGTGGAACAGCTCAAGGAAATCGTCGACATGCAGAAGTTCGACTACATCGTCATTGAGGCAAGCGGCATCTGCGAGCCTGCGCCTATTGCACAGACCATCTGCTCGATTCCTACACTCGGACCACAATACGTCAAGAACGGAGTGCTGAGACTCGACAGCATCGTTACCGTTGTGGATGCTCTGAGAATGAAAGACGAGTTTGCAGGCGGCGACGACCTGATGAAGGACAACATCGACGAGGAAGATCTGGCGTCGCTCGTCATCCAGCAGATAGAGTTCTGCAACATCATCCTGCTCAACAAGGCTGCTGAGGTGGAACCCAAAGACCTCGACAAACTGAAGCACATCATCAAAGCCATACAGCCAAAGGCTGAAATCTTCGAGTGCAACTACGGCGACGTAGACCTCGACAAGATTGTCAACACACGTAAGTTTGACTGGGAAACCGTGGCCACATCGGCTGGATGGATCCAGGAGATTGAGGCAGAACGCAACGAAGATCATCACGATCACGACGATCACGATGATGACGATCACGACGATGAGCACGAGCATCATCACCACGACCACGACGATGAGCACGAGCATGATGAACACGAGCATCATCATCACGACCACGACCATCACCATCATCATCACCACGACGATGAGGGAGAGGCTGAGGAATACGGCATCGGCACCTTCGTGTACTACAGCCGCAAGCCTTTCGACCTGGGACTCTTCGACGACTTCGTGGCACGCAAATGGCCACGCGACGTGGTAAGAGCCAAGGGAATCTGCTACTTTGCCGACGAGAGAGACATGTGCTACGTGTTCGAACAGGCTGGAAAACAGAAGACCGTGAAGCAGGCTGGACAATGGATAGCCACCATGCCTAAAGACCAACTCGACGAGCTGCTGGCACGTGAGGAACAGCTCAGAAAGGAATGGGACGACAAGGTGGGCGACAGAATGATCAAGATCGTATTCATTGGTCAGCATCTGCAGAAAGAGGCTATCTGCAAGGAATTGGACAAATGCCTCGTGGATTAAGTCGACACACAGCAGAAAAATTACATAAATACGCAACTGAACTTCAGCAAGTTCGGAAGTTAAACACAACATAATACGCAACAAAAAGAAACAGCATGAAGATTGATTTTAGACCAGCTTTCATGAAAGACTTTGACGGTTGCTGGACGGTCATCAACGAAGCCAGAGAACAGATGATCAAGTCGGGACGTCACCAGTGGACAGAGCAATATCCTGCCTACAAGGACATCCTGGCAGACATCAACAACGGCAATGCCTATGTGCTCACCGTGAACGACCAGATAGCCGTTTACGGAGCGGTGGTGCTGAACGGAGAACCTGCCTACGAGTTTCTCGAAGGAAAATGGCTCACCAACAGCAACTATTACGTCATACACCGGTTCGCAACCCTGCCCAAACTGCAGAGAGAGGGATACGCACGCATTTTCATCAACAAGGTGTGTAGCCTGTGCGAAGTGGAGCACGTGCCCAGCATCAAGGTGGACACCAACTACGACAACCTGCCCATGGTGAGCCTGCTCTCGTCTATGGGATTCTGCCTTTGTGGAAAGGTGAGCTATGGTGAGAGAGGGCTGAGATTCGCCTTTGAAAAAATCACCATGCGGCCCAAAGGATAAAAAGAAGAAACTCCCAAAAATTCAGGAGAAAGAAATACAACGATGATCAGCAAGAACAAGATAAAATATATCAAGTCGCTCGAACTGAAGAAAAACCGCAACAAGGAAGGTAAGTTCGTGGCTGAAGGACACAAGGTGGTGGACGACCTCTTAGTACTGCAGCCTGCATCGCTTATTGTGGCTACCGAAGAATGGCTCAAAGACAAAAGCATTGACCCAAGGACGGAAGTGGTCATGGTAAGCGAGGAGGAACTCAGAAAGGTGAGCTTCCTGCAGCATCCGCAACAGGTGCTCGCCGTCTTTGACCAAAGGGACAACAGAGACTTCGCTTCTGCCAACGTCGACTTCAACTGTCTGAACCTCGCCCTCGACGGAGTGCAGGACCCGGGCAACCTGGGAACCATCATCCGCATCGCCGACTGGTTTGGCATAGAGAACATTTACTGTTCACCCGAAACTGCCGATGTGTATAATCCCAAGGTGGTGCAAGCCACGATGGGAAGCATCGCCAGAGTGAAGGTCCTGTATGGCGACCTGATGGCGCTGTTCGCCTCGCTGCCTGCCGACGTGCCTGTCTACGGTACCCTGCTCGACGGTGAGGACATCTATGCACAACAGCTCGACAACCGTGGATTCATCGTCATGGGAAACGAGGGAAAAGGCATCTCGCCCGAACTCACCCAAAGGGTGAACCGCAGGCTACTCATCCCCAACTTCCCTCCAGAAAGACCTACTGCCGACAGTCTGAACGTAGCAATAGCCACGGCCATCACCTGCTCGGAATTCAGAAGACAAGGAAGGAGATGAAACTAATGTTTAGTGTTTAATGTGCAGAAAGGTTGTTAACCCACAATTAAACACTAAACATTAAACATTAAAAACTAAGCATTCAATGAAACTATGAAGATAAATGATTTGATAAAGCATCGCAGTGTAACTGCCTGCATGAAAGAAGCTTACAGTCTGATGACTGGCAATGTGAAGAACCTGCTGAAAAGTACATGGTGGGCTTTTATGATCTATGCATTCATGGTGGCATTCATGGTTTACCTGCGCACACCCAACAAGATGCTTCACGACTGGGGCGAGGAAAACATGATGCTGTCGTTCTGCCTGCAGACGGTCGTTTACTTGGGTGTCATCGTGGCGGCTTTCCTCATGGGAGCAGCAGCATGGCGCTGGCTGACCGACAAGCCTTTTGGCAGAATGATGAAGCGGTTTACTACGATTTATCTCGTTTCGGCTGTCGTCAGTTTCGTCGTCACATTCGCCGCAACGTTTGCCCTAACTTGCTTTTACCTTACGGCATTTCTCACAGCCTCAGGCTCGGCTGCTACGGCAGATTCGGCAGCAGGCTCGCCCTCGCTCCTCATCATCGTGCTCTTTGCACTCGCCATCGTCGCTGCCACCGCCCTCTGCATGGCGGTGAGTCTGCCTTTCGCCTATCTCACTCCCAAATACATGTTGCAGGAAAAGGGTGAGAAATTACGCCCCTGGAAATCATTCAAGTGCGGATTCCGCCACATGGGTTCCATCTTCAAGATGGGTTTCCTGGGCAGTCTTGTCATCCTGGTGGCAGGTATCCTGATCTACATTCCTCTCGCCATCCTGATAGGCGCACAGGTATCGGCACAGATGGGCACTCTCGAAGGCGACCCGGTAGGAACGCCCTCCTACTTCACCTTCCTCTTCATCGTCGTGACAGCTCTCCTGCTGTTCATCTTCGCATACATCCTGCACTGGTTGTTTATCTCGTACGTCTATCTCTATGGCAGTATAGAGAACGACGAAATGAAGAAAACTGAAATGCTAAATGCTAAATGCTAAAAATCATTCAACATAAAAAAGACATAGACATGAAACAAACCAGACTGCTATTCATCGACCGCGACGGAACCTTGATTCAGGAGCCGGAAGATGAACAGATTGACAGCTTCGAGAAGCTTGTCTTCACCAAGGGCGTGATGAGAAACCTCAGTTTCATTGCCCAACACACAGACTATCAGCTCGTCATGGTGAGCAACCAGGACGGATTAGGCACCGACTCCTTCCCGGAAAACACTTTCTGGCCTGTGCACAACTTCATCATCCAGACACTGGAAAGTGAGGGAATCCACTTCAAGGAGCAGCTGATAGACAGATCGGAAGAGCACACGTCTGAACTCCAGTCACGAT
>ENA-OVGE01002511-OVGE01002511.1-human-gut-metagenome-genome-assembly--contig:-NODE-2511-length-11853-cov-3.327513_pt1 | contig 11853 bp, 10 predicted proteins | sample MGYA00237769_ERZ505417 | MGnify/ENA primary metagenome ERZ505417 (study PRJEB26158, sample SAMN06016403) | human gut metagenome | biome: human gut; feature: ankylosing spondylitis patient; material... | reverse complement strand
CTTGCGCTTCAATGAGCTATTAAGAAACACTCCGAATGTGTCACAAAAGATGCTGGCTACAGCATTAAAGAAATTAGAAGCCGATAAGTTAGTGAATCGTAAACTGTACCCGGAAATACCACCAAAAGTGGAATACAGTCTTACATCGCTTGGAAAAAGTTTAATGTCGCCCTTAGATGGTATTATTCAATGGGCTTTGGAACATTCCGATGAAATTTTAGAACACCGTCAAAAAACGGAAAAACAGAAGAAAGTATAGAACTTCAATGTTCTATACTCTCCCTTTTTATCATCTTGCATTCACATATTTATATGAGGATAACAAAATATTGTTATCTATAATTTTAGAACTCTCCAAATACCAATTTGAGCCAAAAGTTTCACCTATGAAACTGATACCTTTACCAAGCATAACAGGAATAGTGTAAAGGGTCAGACTATCCAGCAGTCCCGCTTGAATAAGTGTAGTCAAAAGTTTACCACCACCGACTAACAGCATATCATTATCACTTTTCATTTCATGTACTTTCCGAAGTGGAGCATCTATAAGAAATTCCACTCCACAATCCGGCGTAACATTTGCATCGTGGTGGGAAACTACAAAAGTACGTTTACTTTTATATAACCATCCACCCCAATGCTCAAATAAATAGGTATAAGTATTAGCTCCCATCAGCAAGCAAGTAGCCGTTTCGTATTCTTTTCCAATAAGCGATTTTACATTTGAAGTAATCCAGTCCAGTTCATTGTCCGATGTTGCGATAAAACCATCGAGAGACACAGCGATATGCGCTTTAATTTGTTTCATATTGTTAGGCATTAAACAGTTTATATTTTTACGGGTGACCCGTTTATAATCTTTATTCAAACTGTCCGCTAGTATCTCAAAAAAGAAGCGTGAACTCACACTGCTCCACTACGAGGTACTGGCATACCTAAATGACGAAACAGGCAAGCCCACGCTATGTTAAAACATAGCATAGACATTGCGCTGAAAATCTCGTCATTTTGAAAAGTGCCAGTTTTCGTAGTGGGATATTCGGCGAACGAATATGATATATATAAAGGCAACATCACAGGTTACTGTTCAATCGCCATTATCTTCTATGTAACTTTTGCAAAGTTAGCCAAATCCCTGAAAACTCCTATATACAAAACAAGAAATCCTGCCTTATCTTACGACAAAACAGGATTGAAAACCATTAGAAAAGAAAAAATTAATCGGTTTTCTCCCGAATTAACTTGTGTACGTCCGTTGCACGGTAATAACACCTGCCATCCAGCATAAGGAAAGGGAGTATTCCCTTTTTCCGGTAACGGGTCAGTGTTCGGGGGGCTACTTTTAACAGCAGGCACAAGTCCTGATTATCCAGCAGTTCTTCCCCGTCCAAACAGTTACGCCCGTTTATCACCCGGTCTATCTTCTTGTCCTGCATATCGAACCTATCCATGATACGTTCCATCCATGCGGTAAAATCTTCTCTGTCTATATACATAAGGCTGTCTGATTAAATTAAACCAATCATAAAATAACTTTGGTTGGACGGGTCTTTGATGATAATGTCTCGTTCCCGCATAAAGCGGATATAACTTTTAGCTGTCCGTTCCTTGACATCCAAAATCTGTTGTATCTGCTCGCACAAATCTATATAGGTTATATGTTCCTGTCTGCCAAACACGTCACGGGCAACCCCGACCAGTTCCTTTTCTTTGCGTTTCTCTTTTTCCTCTCGTGGCTTTTCTCCTTTGTAAAGGTGCATTCCGGCTGTTTTGTCCCATGCGAACAGCATCAGGGGAACGTCCAGCGGGCTGCCATCCCTGACTTTCAGGGCTTTTACCACAGATTGTGTGGGTTCTTCGTCCTTTTCGATGGAAAGGATAGTTGCCGCTTTGCGCTGTAATTCCGAGCCTAAATGCCCCCGTAACTTCAATCCATTGGGTACAAAATGCAGCACGCAGAGAATACAGGTATTATAAATTCCTGCCAGTCGGTATAGTTCATCTATCACTGCCACACTTTCCACTTCATCATTGGCACTTTTTACAAGGTCGGCGATACCGTCTATCACCACCAACTGGATGCCGCCATACTGGTAATAGAACTTATCCATACTTTGAACAATGGCGTGCAACCGTTCTTTTCGGGACATACCCGTCAGACAAAATGCTTTCAGTTCTTCCGGTTTGTTCGGTTGCTTAGCACGTGTCAGCAGGTTACTTACATTTTTGAACAGTTGCACTTCGGACTGTTCCGTATCATAGAGTAATACCGCTTTGTGTTTACTGTTGGCAGCTATCTGTATGCCGAGCGTATCTATTTCCTTATCCGGTTGGCAGATACAGCCCGCTAACATGGCAGCTATATAATTACTCTTTCCTGTTCCCTCGCCGCCTGTAATACCAAACAGGTTTCCTTGTGTTCCCAATGGAACATCCCCGGCAGAAATTATTACTTGCGCTTTTGCCGGGGGATTATTGAAGTCTATTTCGCACGATTTAAGCATAATCAATGTATCACTATATAGGTTATCTAAAAATTCGATAAACAATTTCAGGAAATCTTCACGGGTATTTCCTGCCTTAAAATAATCGGAAATATCTTTTTCTTCTTTTGTTCCAGGAAGCGGTAGAAGTAACCGTCTTATTCCAAATTCTTCCAACTGCTTTTCCTGTTTGCATGCGCTTTCCTTTCCCGTCTTGTCAGTATCATATAATAAGATGATATGCTTAAAACGGAACGTCAATTTATAAATCAGCGTAGGCGGAATAATCACCGTTTCACTGTTGAAGCAGATAGCATGAAAACCATGTGCCGCCAATGACATGACATCTTTTTCGCCACCCGTGATAAACAGTGTATCACCCTTTGCGGGCAGTTGTTCCAATCCGAAACAATAGTTTTCCCCGAAGTTACCACCATACAGGAAGCGGTTTTTTGAGAACGGACGGTACAGTTTTATGTACCGTTTGTTCTTATACCCGTACATCGGTTCTGTTACGGATGAAGTATAAGTGAACGGTGTTCCATCCGCTGTTACGCTCTGAAAGTCCCGTAAGGAACACACCTTATAAAGTTCCAATACTTCCGGTGTGATACCATACTGCTGCCAGTACATCAATTCAGCAAGCGGAAATTTCTGTTCCCTGAACTGGTAGGGTTTGCTTTCCTTTTCAGGTGTTTCTTCCGGCATATCATTTATTATATGGGAAGAAGTACGGGTAACTGGTATCGGATTACCTGTTGCCAGTCCCAATCCTAAATCCCGGTCTATGGTTTCCAGTATCTCCACAAAATCCATTGAATTGTTACAGTCCAGCCCTTTAAGTTGTCCCACGAAAAAGAAACAATCACCGCTATAACTGTCGTTGCCGAAATCTTTCATCTTATAGATACCACTTCGGCGGTCGAAATAGATGTTACAGGACGCTTTGTTATCCTCATAAAGCGGGTTTAAAAAATTGCGTCCTATCCGCCAATTACCGGATATGTAATGCTTGAACACGGATAACCCATTATTTGTCCTTTCTAATATTTCTTCTTTCCTTAACATATAACTGGTGGTTGGTTATCAGGTCGTTAATACTGTCCTTATCTCGTTTAATCAGGCGTTCTTCCAATAATCGTTTTATTTCTCCAATCTTGTAGAAATAATGTCCCTTGATATTGGAATAAGTGACAGTCCCGGCTGTCCGCAAGCGTTGTAATGTCCGGTCACTGATTTTTAGAAATGTGCAGACCTCGTAACTATCCACCCAAATTTCATCCTCATTGGTACTTTCCGCTTCTGTGTGATTAAATATATAATCGGCAATAGCGGTAATCTTGTTGTCTAATTCCTTATAGGCTTTTGACTCAAATGTTATTATCTCCATTTCGCTAACTAATTGATTTGCTGCAAAGATGGCGGGTTTCAAAAGATAAAAATTACAAGGTATAACCAAGTTGGTGAATATTTATTTTTCTCTTTTTCAGTAGCAAAAGCAGGGTGTTATTACCCGAAAATGCCGCATTTCATATCTAAATCGTATAAAAACAAAAACTACTTGGTAGTTTTTATGTGGACTAAATATCTTTATTACAATTCGTCCGATTCCATTCGCTTTAACAGTTGTTCGATTACTGATGTAAAAAAGGCAGTTCGATTTTTCTTTCTGTTTTTGAGAGTTAGATATGTTCGATAATAATCTCCTAAATCTATATCAAAAGCTGCTTCAATGAAAGCCATGATTTCTTTTATTGTCACATTTCCATTATTGAGTGTTGCAATAGCAACAAGTCCATATCCAAACTCTACTGCATCTGATTTAGAGCCAGTCCATTTCAGATTAAAGTCAGAAAGTGCCGCTCGTATTTTAGATATTTGCATTTTCCTGTCTAACAATTGTAATTGTCTATTGAGATATATTCGTAGCATTTCATTCGACAAAATTTTAGCTACTTTGTAATCATATCCAGTAGAAAAGGCTGGGTCTTTATCTAAAAATGCGCTATCAACACACAATCTAAAATTCGCTTTATACCGAACAAAGTAATAAGAATCTAAGTGGGTTGCTTTCGAACGATAATATTGGTAGAAATCAAGATTTTGGTCAAAGAAATATTTTAAATTATCCAATTGGCAATGAAGATACTCTCGTTGTACATCATCACTGCCAATCGGACGTTTCATCTCAATTCTTGTTATTTTGTAAAAGTATAAATACCGACTAAGAATGTCAGGCTTTATATCTTTAAAGAAATGAATTTCTTCATCTTCGTTCTGAAATTCATATTTTACAGTCATGCTCCGCAAGTTATCGAATAAAGGTCGTATGACATCTATCATATGCAAAGCATCCTCCACGCAGACATTTTCATCAATGCCAAGCAACTCCATTTCTTCATTTATTCGATGCAATATTTCATTGATATAATCTTGCATGATTGAATTTCGTTATAATCAGAAATTTGCATTTCGGGGTGTACGTGGAAACGGAATAACATCCCGAATGTTTGTCATGCCTGTAATAAACAGCATCAACCGTTCAAAACCCAATCCAAAGCCTGAATGGGGAACAGTGCCAAATTTGCGTGATTCAAGATACCACCACAGTTTTTCGGTATTCATATTCAATTCTTTCATTCGCTGCAACAATTTTGTATAGTCGGCTTCCCGTTCAGAACCTCCTATGATTTCCCCAATTTTCGGAAATAATACATCCATTGCACGAACTGTTTTTCCATCTTCATTCTGTTTCATATAGAATGCTTTTATTTCTTTAAGATAATCTGTAACAATCACAGGGCGGCGAAAATATTCTTCCACCAAATGACGTTCATGTTCAGCACATAAATCAATTCCCGGTTTTACAGGGTAGTCAAACTGACGCCCGGATTCTTGTAAAATCTCTATAGCTTTAGAATAAGGCAAACGCATAAATTCATTATTTGCAATGAAATGTAATTTATCCATTAAACCATTATCTACGTTGTCATTTAAAAAAGCTAAATCACTTTCGCAATTTTCAAGTGCATAACGGATTAGATATTTCAAAAAATCCTCTGCCAAATCCATATTGTCGTTAATATCATTAAAGGCAACTTCCGGTTCAATCATCCAAAATTCGGAAAGATGACGGAATGTATTTGAATTTTCTGCCCTAAAGGTCGGGCTAAAGGTATAAATTGCCCCCAATGCTAACGCACCAAGCTCGCCCTCTAATTGTCCCGAAACTGTTAAATTGGCTGGGGAACCGAAAAAATCATCTTTTAATTCCGTTTTGACTTCAAAGAGTTCTCCTGCTCCCTCACTATCAGATGTTGTTATTATAGGAGTATTGAAATAGAAGAATCCTCTTTCATTGAAATAACGATGTATGGCAAAAGCCATATTATGGCGCATACGAAATATTGCGCCAAAAATATTTGTGCGTAAGCGTAAATGAGCTATTTCCCGTAAGTATTCTAAAGAATGTTCCTTTTTCTGTAAGGGGTATTCCTGTGGGTCTGCTATTCCATATACTTCAATATCTCCGGCTATTACTTCTACTTGTTGTTTACCTCCGGCAGACCGGATAAATTTGCCCTTTATACCGATTGAACTTCCTGTAGTAATAGTCTTTAGCATGTTCTTTTCAAACTTTACATGTTCAATCACAATTTGAAGATTGTGTACAGTAGAGCCATCATTTAAAGCAATAAAGCTTATATTTTTACTCTGCCGATGCGTACGAACCCAACCTCTCACATAGACATCAATTCCATAAATATCTGATTTTAATAAATCTACGATTCTTATTTTCATAACATTATTCTTTTATGCAATATCTCTAATACTTATAATAAGAGCATTATTAGACGTAAACTTGTCATTAAGAAATAAATCATAATTCAATTCAACACGAATGCGGTCATCATATATTTTAAGCTGATAAAGCAATGTCCTTACTTTTATATTAATATCTCCATCAGCGGTGATATAATCCGATTCCGTTAATTCCCCATTTAAGAAAGACATTTCAGTAAAAATCGACCCTGTACGATATAAATTAGCTTTTTCCGGATTGATTATCAGTCGGTTTTCAACAACATGTCCTCCTGCACATAATTCTCGGTATAAAACAGAATGACTACTACCGGAACGTGAATAGTTTCCAATGGCATTAGTTACTATTTTATCCGTATAGTCGTCATACCGTTGAATATTTTGAACAATTATTCTAACATCCTTTTTCATAAATGAGGCAAGTTCTCACGGTATTGCCGCAAATAAGATTCATCTTGATTATGGATTTGTTGTTCCAAAAAATGAACCATCTTTTGCTTATCTGTTTTTAAGTTACCACGGACTTGGATTAAGTTAGAAGCTCCATCAGTAGCAAATCTTGCATTTACCGTCAAGCTCTGAATCAGTGTTTTTAACTCCTGCAATTTTTCAATCTCTGTTTCCTCTTTCCAATTTCCTGCTTGAATTTCTTGAAATAGCTGAGAGGTTGGATAGATGGTTAGCATGGAAGCATCTATGATTTGTGGGTGAAGTTGGTTGAAGATTTCCGCAGTTGCCTTTGCGCCAATTTCCCCTCTCCCTGAACCGGAAATGCCAGTCAAATAAAAGAAATTGTAGCTCATATCCACCTCTTCTAACTTTTTGCATTGTTCGATAATATCTTTAGACAAATATCCCTTTTTCATAAAAACAAGTGCTTCATCATCTCCCGTTTCAATTCCAAACGTAATTCCATCATAACCGAGGTCTTTCAACTCTTGCAAGTCTTTGACGGATTTCTGGCTAACATCAGTTATTCTTGCAAAACAACCGATGCTCTGACAGTTTGGAAAATATTCATGTACCATCTTCGCCAATGTTTTGAGCTTATCCACACTAAGTACAAAAGGATTAGCCCCTGTAAAGAATACTCTGTCTGCATCTTTATAGTAGTGATTAGCTTCTTTCAAATCTGATTTAACTTCTTCGAACGGTGACATTCGAAACTTGAAAGGCAAGTCTTCATAAAGAGTACAGAACTTGCATGAATGGTGAGTACATCCTGCTGTAACTTGAATTAAAAGGGAGTATGCCTCATAAGGCGGTCTCCAAATAGTTCCTGTGTAATGCATAATTATTTCTCCTTTTATTTATGTAAACAATGACCAAAAACAGTAGAATATCAACTGTTATTTAGTTTCTTTTTCGATGGCAAAGTTACAAATATACTTAGTATAAAAAAAGAAGTTACTTAAACGTTAGACAGTTACAAAGGGGTAACTATTTTTGCGTATCAGATAGTTACGTGCGAAAAAAAATAAAAAAAGATGGGAATGGTATATTTATAGGGTGATGTAGAGAAGATTTATAAAAAGCACCCGGTGTCCCTCCGGGTGCTTCAACCACAAAAAATTTAATTATAATCTATCTATAATGAAACTTTCTGTGGCAAATATAATGATTTTCATTCTATTTCTTCGGCTTGCCTTTCTTTTCAGGAAACACGAAAGTAACATTAAACTGCCCGTCAAAGGCAAGTGAAGCGTCAAAGACTTTACCATCCCTGTTCTTGAACCCTTTGATTAGCCCGGTTTTCCCGGTAGCCACCAGTTCGGTAATCTGTTTGTCTGTTAGTTGCTTTTCGCTCTTGTTGCGGAAGATGGTAACGGAACAATCCACATTGGAACATTTGGCGACTTTCGGATAGAAAAGGATGCGTCCGGTCTTGCATTTGGGGCAAATGCAACCACTACCCGAAGCGAAAGAAAGCTGAACGTCCAAAAGTTCAGCCGTGATTTGCCGTGCATATACTTCGATGCCTTTACGGAACGTATCGGGGTTCATTTCGCCGCTTTCTATTTTGGCAAGCGTATTTTCCCACATTCCCGTCATTTCAACGTCTGCTATCTTCTTGTCCCGGATGATATTGTAAACGGCAAGACCTTTCTCGGTCGGGACAAGGTTCTTTTTCTCCCGGACGATATACTGCCGAGAAAACAGCGTTTCGATGATGGCTGCCCGTGTTGCGGGCGTGCCTATACCCGTATCTTTCATGCTGGCTTTCAGGTCGGCGTTTTCCAGTTCCTTACCCGCCGTTTCCATTGAAGAAAGCAGACTGCTTTCCGTGTGTAACGGCTTGGGCTTGGTCTGTTTCTCCAACAGTTCAATACCGGAAAGCGGTAAACTATCTCCGTCCTGCATGGCTGGCAAAGTGGCGTTATCTTCTCCGTCCTCTTTCTCGCCGAATACGGCACGCCATCCGGCGGACTTGATTACAGAGCCTTTGACCGTGAAAAGCGACCCTGCACATTCCAGCGTTACACTGGTAACGTCTTTGACGCATTTTTCAGAAAAGGCTTCCAACATCCGTCCGGCTATCAGTTCATAGATTGCCTGTTCGTCAGCTTCCATCTTGTCGGGCAGGTTTTCCGTCACTATCAGGGCGTGATGGTCTGTTACCTTGCCATCGTTCACGGAACGGGAATTTAAGGCTTTACCTTTCATTCCGGCTGCATACCCGGCAAAACGGGCGTACTGTTCCAAATTAACAAGACGTTCGGGGATTTCCTCGAATACGTCCTGTGAGATATAACGGCTTCCGGTTCGGGGGTAGCTGATTAGTTTACCCTCGTATAACTTTTGTGCGATGGATAGGGTTTTGTCTGCGGAAAAGTTCAGTTTGGTATTCGCTTCTTTTTGGAGCGTGGTTAAATCATAGAGCAACGGCGGTTCTTGGTTCACTTCCTTACGTTCTACGGTTTTCACCTGTACCGTTTCCGCTTCCTTTATCCTTTGCAGCGTGTCGATGGCAGCTTGCTGCGTATCGTATTTGTCTGCGGACAGGGCGGCAAAGAAAACATTGTCCTTTACCGCCTGTAATTTCAGTTGCCAATACTTTTGTGGGACAAAGTTCTTGTTCTCTAAAAAGCGGGTACATATCATTGCCAACGTGGGCGACTGTACCCGTCCCAAAGAAAATATTCCTTGTCCGGCTGCCACGCTTAAAGCCTGTGTCCCATTTATGCCAATTAAATAATCCGCTTCGCTGCGTGCCTGTGCCGAAAGGAAAAGGTTATCATACAGGCTGCCGTCTTTCAGATTTTGCAGTCCCTCACGGATTGCCTTGTCCGTAAGGCTGCTTATCCATAAACGGACAAAGGGCTTGTTGCATCCGATATACTGGTAGATGTAGCGAAAGATAAGTTCTCCCTCTCTCCCTGCATCGGTGGCGACTATAATCTTGTCCGACTGGCTGAATACTTCTTTGATTACCTTTAGCTGTTTTAATGCGCCGGGGTCAGCCTTGTACCCCTTATCCGCTTTCACCTGCCGGGGTGTAAGTTGAAAATTCTCCGGGATGATAGGCAGGCTTTCCCGGCGGAAACTCTGTATGCCGTATGCTTCCGGCATTGCCAAACCGACAAGATGCCCGAAAGCCCATGTAACGAGATACCCGTTACCCGAAAGGTAGCCATCCTGTTTTTCATTCGCTCCTAAAATGCGGGCAATGTCCCTTGCCACGCTTGGTTTTTCTCCGATTACTGCAATCATTCTAATTTCGATTTTAATTGTTCCACTTCTTTTTGTCTTAGGATTTTCCGGTCATAGTAGATGTGATAGCCATCTACATAAAATTGTCGGTTCTGCTCGTCTATGGCTTCCTAGTCTGTTTTGTAACAGGCGAAGAAAAACAGGGAGAAACCGACAACCGGGATAAGGATTAATACTGCTATCATCTTTTGCGTCCCCTGTTTTGTTTGGGTTTGTCCGCTTGCTCCTGCTTCTCCTTTTTATCCTGCTTGGTCTTTTGTTTTTCAGTGGGCTTGTCCTGATCTTTTTTCAAGGGTTCTTTCACTTTCTTGGTGGCTTCGTTGGTCTTGCCCTCCGAATTGACCGCCACCTGTGTGCGGTTCTTGTTTGCCGGAGTAATCTCTTTCACGGCGGAACGGTCAAAGCTGGGATTGTCACTGTAAAAGCCTAACTTCTTCTTATCATGGTTCACCTGAATATAAGCATCGTATTCGACCCCTCTCTTGTCTTTCAGCCCGGCAACAAAAATGGTCTTGTCATTGACTAAATCCTGCTGTTGCTGGCGTGATAGCTCTATTCCTGAAATGCTTTTGGGAATGGTTACACCGTCACTGGTGACAAGGCTGTTCTGCTGCGCCTGTTTCTGCCCTTGCTCCTGTGACTGTTTGGCATTGGGATAGATAAATTCCAGACTTTTCTTGTCGGCATTGACCTGAACGGTTGCGGAAAAGGGATTTTTACGGTTGGAAATCATATTTTCAAGGAATACCCCTTTTCCTTCCCGTAAGGCTTGCTGTTGTTCCTTGTTCAGTTTGGCACCCTTTATTTCATCGGGTATTTGGACGCTGCTTGCACGCATGGAAACCAGTTCGTTCGTCACCTTATCCACGCTGATAAAAGAGGGTATCATTTCTCCTGTGATATAGTTTTTCAGGTTTACTATGCGTCCCATATTGCCCGTTTCAAGAAGATTGGCTTTATCCTCTTTGGAAAATTCATGTCCGAAGAACGGACGTTCAAGTTCCGGCTTTTGGCGGATGCCGTGTATAGCCAAAACCACATTCCCGTCCTTGTCATGCCGAAAAGACAGGCGTGCATCCAGTTTCATAATGGCGGAATTATAGTTTCCTGCGATGGAGAACGCACCGGGTGACTTGTACCCCCTTAACATGGGTTCTAAAGCCTTTGCCTTTTCAAGCTGTTCTTTGGATAGCCCGAAGTTCTTCAGGGCTTCCCAGTCCACCTTGTCAGGATCGATAACATACTTACTTTTGTCAGGTTGCTGCGGTGCTTGCGCCGTTGGTTCTTGCTGCGGTTGCTGCGTTTGGGTCGGCTGTTCGTTCTTCACTTCCTGTTTCAATGTTTCAGGCTTTACCCGGTAACGGTCTATGTCTGCTTCATTTTCGGGTGTCGGATGATTGAAGTTCTCTCTAATCATCGGCTCGATTTTGGGAAGTTCAATCTTCGGGATTTTGAAGAAGTTAAAACGGGTCGGGTTCTTCAACTGGTTCATCATATTGGAAAAGAAGTTGGAAAAGAAATCACCGTGACGGTCGAATTTCAAAAGTTCGCTGTTGTTCTCCGGTGGTACAGTTTGGAGTTCCCCGTTTTCATCTACGCCTTTTACTGCGCTGATTGTCTTTTTCTCCTTATCCAGTACAAGAAGAATATCCATCATCTGTTCGTCAGTGGTGGACTGGTTGGCTGTGTTTACATCCATAACTTTTTGAATTTTAGTGAATAAATAAAATTATCGAAAGTAAAAGTACGGATGAAATAGAGTATATTTAAGGATTTGGGAACGGGTGGCTTCATTAGTCCCCGTTTGGCTTCATTTGTCCGCAGGCAGACAAATAAA
>ENA-OVGE01002510-OVGE01002510.1-human-gut-metagenome-genome-assembly--contig:-NODE-2510-length-11854-cov-3.116366_pt1 | contig 11854 bp, 6 predicted proteins | sample MGYA00237769_ERZ505417 | MGnify/ENA primary metagenome ERZ505417 (study PRJEB26158, sample SAMN06016403) | human gut metagenome | biome: human gut; feature: ankylosing spondylitis patient; material... | reverse complement strand
ATGGATTTTCATTCCGGAATACTCTGAACGTCCTCAAGAGAAAGGAGAACTCACACATGTATGACAAAGTCCCCACAAGTATGAATTTTGTGGAACGCGAAAAAAAAGTGGAAAAATTCTGGGAAGAGAACCACATCTTTGAGAAGAGTATCGACAACCGTAAAAAAGGTGAGACCTACACCTTCTACGACGGACCGCCCACCGCCAACGGTAAGCCCCACATCGGTCATGTAGAGACCCGTACCATCAAGGATATGATCCCCAGATACCGTACCATGAAAGGATACATGGTTCCCCGTAAGGCAGGCTGGGATACCCATGGACTTCCCGTAGAGCTGGAAGTCGAGAAGCTGCTGGGCCTGGATGGCAAGGAGCAGATCGAGGAATACGGACTGGCACCTTTCATCGACAAATGTAAGGAGAGCGTCTGGAAATACAAGGGAATGTGGGAAGATTTCTCCCGTACTGTTGGCTTCTGGGCCGACATGGACGACCCCTATGTCACCTACGACAACACCTTCATCGAATCCGAGTGGTGGGCGCTGAAGACCATCTGGGAAAAGGGCCTGCTGTACAAGGGCTTCAAGATCGTTCCCTACTGCCCTCGCTGCGGAACCCCGCTGTCCAGCCACGAAGTGGCACAGGGCTATAAGGCAGTCAAAGAGCGTTCCGCTATCGTACGTTTCAAGGTAAAGGGCGAGGATGCATATTTCTTGGCATGGACCACCACCCCCTGGACTCTTCCTTCCAACGTGGCACTGTGTGTGAACCCGGAGGAGACTTACCTGAAGGTGAAGGCCGCCGACGGTTATACCTATTATATTGCAAAGGCACTGGCAGACAAGGTTCTGGGACGTCTTGCAGAAGAGGGCAAGGATGCTTACGAAGTACTGGAGACCTATGTTGGTAAGGATCTGGAGTACAAGGAGTACGAGCCTCTGTACAAGTGTGCCGGAGATGCCGCCGAGAAGCAGAAGAAAAAGGCACATTTCGTAACCTGCGACGGTTATGTAACCATGACCGACGGTACCGGTATCGTTCATATCGCACCGGCTTTCGGTGAAGACGACAGCCGTATCGGACGTAACTATGAGCTGCCCTTCGTACAGTTCGTAGACGGCAAGGGTGATCTGACCGCAGAGACCCCTTATGCCGGAAAATTCGTAAAAGACGCAGATCCTCTGGTGCTTAAGGATCTGGATGCAGAGGGCAAGCTGTTCGATGCACCGAAGTTCGAGCATGATTATCCCTTCTGCTGGAGATGTGATACTCCGCTGATCTATTATGCAAGAGAGTCCTGGTTCATCAAGATGACCGCTGTGAAGGATGATCTGGTACGTAATAATAAGACCATCAACTGGATCCCCGCTTCTATCGGTGAGGGACGTTTCGGCAACTGGCTGGAGAATATTCAGGACTGGGGCGTATCCCGTAACCGTTACTGGGGTACTCCGTTAAATATCTGGGAGTGCGAATGCGGACACCAGCATTCCATCGGCAGCCGTGAAGAGCTGTACAAGATGAGCGGCAATGAGAAGGCGAAGACCGTAGAGTTCCATCGTCCTTACATCGACGAGATCACTATCACCTGCCCCGAGTGCGGCGGGCAGATGAAGCGTGTGCCTGAGGTGATCGACTGCTGGTTCGACTCCGGAGCAATGCCTTTTGCACAGCATCATTATCCGTTTGAAAACAAGGATCTGTTCGAGCAGCAGTTCCCTGCTGACTTTATCTCCGAGGCAGTGGACCAGACCCGTGGATGGTTCTACTCTCTGTTAGCGGAATCCACTCTGCTCTTCAACAAGGCACCTTACAAGAACGTTATCGTAATGGGGCATGTACAGGATGAGAACGGTCAGAAGATGAGTAAGAGTAAGGGCAATGCGGTAGATCCCTTCAATGCACTGGAGACCTACGGTGCAGATGCCATCCGTTGGTATTTCTACACCAGTTCCGCACCCTGGCTGCCGAAGAGATTCTCCGGCAAGGCCGTACAGGAAGGCCAGCGTAAGTTCATGGGTACTCTGTGGAACACCTACGCATTCTTCGTGCTGTATGCGAACATTGATAATTTTGATGCTTCCAAATATACACTGGAATACGATAAGCTGCCCGTAATGGATAAGTGGCTGCTGTCCAAGTTAAACTCTACCGTTGCAGAAGTAGACAGCAATCTGGATCAGTACCGTATCCCCGAGGCTGCCAAGGCTCTGCAGGACTTCGTCGATGAGATGAGTAACTGGTATGTAAGACGCAGCCGTGAGCGTTTCTGGGCAAAGGGTATGGAGCAGGATAAGATCAATGCCTACATGACGCTGTACACCGCACTGGTGACCATCTGTAAGGCAGCCGCACCCATGATCCCCTTCATGACAGAGGATATTTACCAGAACCTGGTAAGAAGCAACGATGCAAATGCACCCGAGAGTATCCATCTGTGTGACTTCCCGGTAGTGAACAAGGATCACATCGACAAGAAGCTGGAAGAGGATATGGAAGATGTACTGGATGCTGTGGTTATGGGGCGTGCATGCCGTAACGAGGCTGCCATCAAGAATCGTCAGCCTATCAGCAGAATGTATATCAAGTCAGACTTCACCTTAAGTGAGTTCTACCAGGAGATCATCGAGGATGAGTTGAACGTCAAGGAAGTCGTATTTACCGATGACGTACGTGACTTTACCTCTTACACCTTCAAACCCCAGCTGCGTACCGTAGGACCCAAGTATGGCAAACAGTTGGGCGGCATCCAGAAGCACCTTGCAGCACTGGATGGCAATGCAGCAATGGATGAACTGAATGCAGACGGCGCATTAAAGTTCGATGTAGACGGTGTGGCTGTAGAACTGACCAAGGACGATCTGCTGATCGACATGGCACAGAAGGAAGGCTATGTATCTCAGGAGGACAATCGGATGACCGTTGTCCTGGATACCAACCTGACACCGGAACTGGTAGAGGAAGGCTTCGTATACGAGATCATCAGCAAGATCCAGACCATGCGTAAGGAGAGCGGCTTCGAAGTGACCGATCACATCCGCGTATCCATCAACGGCAACGATAAGCTGTCCGAGATCGCACAGAAGAACAAAGAAGCCATCAGCGGCAAGGTTCTGGCTGATGAACTGACAAGCGGTGCGGAATACGGCGTATCGAAGGAATGGAATATCAACGGCGAGAACGCAGTGATCGCTGTGGAGAGAGTATAAAGATAAAGATTCTGTGGTTTTCCGGAAGGGGGACCGCAGAATCTTTTCTGTTTCGGAAAAACATTTACGAAACTTACGAAACCCGGCGAAAACAGTTGGAATGCGCATGGAAGTTTGTTATAATATTACCTGTATGTGGTTAAGAATATGGATGAAATCATAACGCTATCCGGCGCGGAATATCTTGAGAAGAGTACAGTACCGGAGAGGTAATGGAGAGGAGAACATAGGTGAAAAAATCAGTAGCAGCCAGCGAGAAGCCGGTAAAGGCAAAAGAGTTCGATAAGGAGCTCTTCAAGAGAAGTGTGGAATATAATGTGCGCACCCTGTATCGTAAGAATCTGGAGGAAGCAGATGCACAGCAGATCTTCCAGGCAGTATCTTATGCGATCAAGGACCGTATCGTAGAGAACTGGATGGAGACCCAGAAGGCATATGAGAAGGAAGACCCCAAGATGGTCTACTACATGTCCATGGAGTTTTTGATGGGAAGAGCGCTGGGCAATAACCTCATCAATTTAAAGGCATATAAGCCCGTAGCGGAAGCTCTGGAAGAACTGGGACTGGATCTGAACCTGATCGAGGACCAGGAGCCGGATGCAGCACTGGGTAACGGTGGACTGGGACGTCTGGCAGCATGTTTCCTGGATTCCCTGGCAACGCTGGGATATCCTGCATATGGCTGCGGTATCCGTTATCGTTATGGTATGTTCAAGCAGGAAATCCGCGACGGTTATCAGGTAGAGGTTCCCGATAACTGGCTGATGAATGGTAATCCTTTCGAACTGCGCAGACCTGAGTATGCGAAAATTGTGAAATTCGGTGGCTATGTCAGTGTGCATACCGATGAGAACGGCAGAAACGTATTTACCCAGGAGGGCTATCAGTCCGTTAAGGCGGTTCCGTTTGATTTCCCCATCGTGGGTTATGGCAATGGCATTGTAAACACCCTGCGTATCTGGGATGCGGAGCCTGTAGAGTGCTTCCAGCTGGATTCCTTTGACAAGGGTGATTACCAGAAGGCGGTAGAGCAGGAGAACCTGGCACGTAATATCGTAGAGGTTCTGTACCCCAACGACAATCACTATGCAGGTAAAGAGCTGCGTCTGAAGCAGCAGTACTTCTTCATCTCCGCATCCGTACAGGAAGCTGTAGAGAAGTACATGAGAAAGCATGACGATATCCATAAGTTCTATGAGAAGGTTACGTTCCAGCTGAACGATACCCATCCTACGGTAGCGATTGCAGAGCTGATGCGTGTGCTGATGGATGATTATTATCTGACCTGGGAGGAAGCGTGGGAGATCACCACCAAGACCTGCGCTTACACCAATCACACCATTATGGCGGAAGCATTGGAGAAATGGCCCATCGAACTGTTCTCCAGACTGCTTCCGAGAATCTACCAGATCGTAGAGGAGATCAACCGCAGATTCATCCTTGATATCCAGCAGAAGTACAGCAATGTACCCGGTGTGGATGTACAGGAGAAGATCCGTAAGATGGCGATCATCTACGATGGACAGGTGAAGATGGCACATATGGCAATCGTAGCCGGATATTCTGTCAATGGTGTTGCAAGACTGCATACAGAGATCCTGAAGACCCAGGAATTAAAGGACTTTTATGAGATGTTCCCGGAGCGCTTCAATAATAAGACCAACGGTATCACCCAGAGACGTTTCCTGCTGCATGCAAACCCGCTGTTAGCTGACTGGGTAACGGCTCACGTAGGTGACGACTGGATCACCGATCTGCCTCAGATCTCCCGCCTGAAGGTATATGCGGATGACAAAAAGGCACAGCAGGAGTTCATGAACATCAAGTACCAGAATAAAGTACGTCTGGCAAAATACATTTTAGAGCACAACGGTATCGAAGTAGATCCCAGATCCATCTTCGATGTGCAGGTAAAGCGTCTGCATGAGTACAAGAGACAGCTGCTCAATATTCTGCATGTAATGCACCTGTATAACGAACTGAAGGAGCATCCGGAACTGGATTTCTACCCCAGAACCTTTATCTTCGGCGCCAAGGCTGCAGCCGGTTACCGTAATGCGAAGTTGACCATCAAGCTGATCAACTCCGTAGCGGATGTGGTTAACAACGATCCTGCCATTAACGGCAAGATCAAGGTTGTATTTATCGAGAACTATAACGTATCCAACGCAGAGATCATTTTTGCGGCAGCAGATGTCTCCGAGCAGATCTCTACCGCAAGTAAGGAAGCATCCGGCACCGGTAACATGAAGTTCATGCTGAATGGTGCCCTGACCCTGGGAACCATGGACGGTGCCAACGTGGAGATCGTAGAAGAAGTGGGCGAAGAGAATGCCTTCATCTTCGGCCTGTCCGCACAGGAGGTTATCAACTATGAGAACCATGGCGGATATGATCCCATGGAGATCTTCAACAATGATCAGGATGTCCGCAAGGTACTGATGCAGCTGATCAACGGAACCTTCGCACCGGGAGATCCTGAGCTGTTCCGCCCGCTGTACAATTCCCTGCTGAACACCCAGTGCACGGCCAAGGCAGACACCTACTTCATCCTCAAGGACTTCAAGTCCTATGCAGAAGCACAGAAGAGAGTGGAAGCTGCTTACCGCGACGAGGACAACTGGGCGAAGAGCGCCATCCTGAATGTGGCATGCTCCGGCAAGTTCACATCTGACAGAACTATACAGCAGTATGTGGATGAGATCTGGCATCTGGATAAGGTAGTACTGAAATAATTAAGAACTTAAGAAAGAAGTCATACCGCCTGGAGAGACTGTTGCGCTCTATAGGCGGTATTTTTTACGTACGCTCAAGTGCAAAAACATCCGATAAGATCATTGCATCTGAGAAAACAATCCAGTATAATGAAAGAAGTGCACACAAGCTGCACTCTATCTATGCATAAGAAGTGGAATAACAGGAGGACGAGCATGATTCAGTTAACACAGGGCGGCGCTTACCTGGTAAACGGTACAGATATTGTAGCGGATACCCCGGAAGCTGCCGGACAGATACAGGCGAAGACCGGCATTACGATCTCCAGAGAAGAAGCAGCGAAAAACACCATGGCATATGGTATCCTGCGGGAACATAATACTTCCGGCAATATGGACAAGCTTAAGATCCGCTTCGATAAGCTTACCAGCCATGATATTACCTTTGTAGGCATCATTCAGACCGCAAGAGCATCCGGACTGCAGAAGTTCCCCATGCCCTATGTACTGACCAACTGCCATAACTCTCTGTGTGCCGTAGGCGGCACCATCAACGAGGATGACCACATGTTTGGTCTGACCTGTGCGAAAAAGTACGGTGGTGTCTATGTACCCCCTCATCAGGCCGTGATTCATCAGTTTGCCAGAGAGATGTTGGCCGGCGGCGGCAAAATGATCTTAGGCTCTGATTCCCACACCCGTTACGGTGCTCTGGGTACCATGGCTATGGGTGAAGGTGGTCCCGAGCTGGTAAAACAGCTGCTGAACCAGACCTATGATATCAATATGCCCGGCGTGGTAGCCGTATACTTAAAGGGTGCTCCCGTGAAGGGTGTCGGTCCTCAGGACGTGGCACTGGCGATCATCGGCGCTGTATTCAAGAATGGTTATGTGAAAAATAAAGTCATGGAATTCGTAGGTCCCGGCGTGGCATCCCTGAGTGCTGATTTCCGTATCGGTATTGATGTCATGACTACAGAGACCACCTGCCTGTCCTCCATCTGGAAGACCGACGACCAGATTCGTGAGTTTTATGAGATTCATGGACGTACGGAAGATTATAAGGAGCTGAATCCCGGTCAGGTAACCTACTATGACGGTCTCATAGAGGTGGATCTGGACAAGATCCGTCCCATGATCGCCATGCCGTTCCATCCCAGCAATACTTACACCATTGAGGAGCTGAATGCGAATCTGATGGATATTCTGGATGAGACCGAGAAACGTGCGAAAGTAAGCCTGGACGGTGCCGTAGACTTTACTCTGAAGAATAAAGTAAAAAATGGCAGATTTATCGTAGATCAGGGTATTATCGCAGGCTGTGCCGGCGGCGGATTTGAGAATATCTGTGCAGCAGCCGATATCCTGAAGGGCAGATACATTGGTGCGGATGAATTTACTTTAAGCGTATATCCCGCATCTATGCCCGTATACATGGAGCTGATCCGTAACGGTTGTGCTGCGACCATCTTAGAGACCGGTGCAGTCATGAAGACAGCCTTCTGCGGTCCCTGCTTCGGTGCCGGAGATACCCCTGCCAATAACGCATTCAGTATCCGTCATTCTACCAGAAACTTCCCGAACCGTGAAGGCTCCAAGCTGCAGAACGGCCAGATCGCTTCGGTTGCCTTGATGGATGCCCGTTCCATCGCGGCGACGGCAGCTAACAAGGGCGTGCTGACTCCCGCAACAGAGTTCGACGGCGACTTCGGAAAATATAAATATCATTTCGACAGCAATATTTACAAGAACCGTGTATTCGATTCCCACGGTGTGGCAGACGAGAGCGTAGAGATCCAGTTCGGCCCCAATATCAAGGACTGGCCCGCTATGGGTGCCCTGCCTGAAAATCTGGTATTACAGGTAGTATCCGAGATCCACGATCCTGTAACCACCACCGATGAGTTGATCCCTTCCGGTGAGACCTCTTCCTACCGTTCCAATCCTCTGGGACTGGCAGAGTTCACCTTGAGCCGTAAGGATCCGCAGTATGTAGGACGCGCCAAAGAGATCCAGAAGGCAGAGAAGGAGCGTATGAACGGCGGACATCCCTGCCAGGCGGTTCCCGTACTGAAGGATGTCATGGGCGAAGTGAAGAAACAGTATCCTGAGGCTGACCGTAAGAACACCGGATTCGGTTCCACAATCTTCGCAGTGAAGCCCGGAGACGGTTCTGCCCGTGAGCAGGCTGCTTCCTGCCAGAAGGTACTGGGCGGCTGGGCGAACATCGCCAACGAGTATGCTACCAAGCGTTATCGTTCCAACCTGATCAACTGGGGTATGCTTCCCTTCCTCATCCAGCCCGGGGATCTGCCTTTTAAGAATCTGGATTATCTGTTCGTTCCCGGCATCAAGAAAGCCGTGGAAGACAAGACAGAAGAGATCAAAGCTTATGTGGTAACACCCGGAGAGGGCATGAAGGAATTCTCCCTGAAGTTAGGCGAACTGACCGATGAAGAACGCCAGATCATCCTGAAGGGCTGCTTAATCAACTATAACCGTGTATAAGGAGCAAAAATATGGAATTTAACAAACCGGTATCCAACCCCATGATGGTAGGATCTATCGAATTATTAAAAGCAGAAGATACACCGGAACACAGACAGATGTTCCTGGAGGAGCTTCAGAAAGCAAAGTTCCTGGCTCCGGTAGTGATCGATCCTGTGCCCCAGCCGGATGAAAAGGGACAGGTGAGAATTTCCCGTGATGCAAAAGTCCAGTTCCCCATGTTATCTACAGAGGACGGACGGAAATTCTTCATGGCTTTCACAGACTGGATGGAGCTGAAAAAGTGGAAGGACGAAGAGAACCAGCAGACGTTCGCCATGAATTTTGATGATTATGCAGGAATGCTGCTGCGCAAGGATGCACAGGGCAATAGCAGTCCGGCGCTGGGATTTGTCATCAATCCCTTCGGTGGTAATATCGTGGTTACCAGAGAGATGGTAGCCGGCATGATCGCCGCGAAGCTGAAAGCAGCCGGGAAACCGGTACCTCCCGCACCCGGTGCACCTGCTGCACCCACACAGCAATAAATTCAGACTAAACAAAACGCCCGATACGGACGATATAAGTAGCAGAGAGGTGACAAGGCCGGTCACTTCCTGCTACTTATTTTTTATATAGTTTGATAACGACACCACGGATGGTAATCGGATAGAATAATATTAAAATATTCTGTTCTGTTACCATTTTTTGACTTAACCGTTCAGCCATGCAATATCACATGTGGTAGCGAACGATTAAGCTTTACAGGAAGCGCGCCCTGTATGGTGAGGTCGGGGAAAGGAGAAAATTACAGATTTGAGAATTGATTCCGCAAGCATAGGAATGGATTCCGCCAGAAGTTATCATACTTCTAAGACGAGCGTCAGACGCTTTGAGATAACGGATTATCAGACAGGGCTGACAGATGTATCCACGAAGGGACAGAAGACACCGGAAGGAGAGGATACAGCACAGAACACCGGGGAACAGGAGAATACCGCAGAGAATACTGCCATGACCGCAAAAGACTGGCAGAGCCGTTTTCTGGTGTCCTCCGCGAGATGGAATATGCGAAGCAGCGCCAGTGAACAGACGCTGTCCACCATCCGGGAATATACGGTACGTTATATTTTTGATTTATTGTTCCCATCCCGGAACAGTACTCTGCATGACTGGATGCAGGAAAACGGTTGGAGTGGCGGCACGCAGGAAACAGCTATGGCAACACCTGCATCGGATGTATTTCCTCAGGTGACGTCCCGTGTAAAAGTATTGAACTATGTCGGGGAGAGCTGGAGCATAGAGCAGGAGGACACCAGCTTCTCTACCGTGGGAACCGTGCGTACCAAGGACGGCAGAGAGATCAATTTTAATGTCAATGTAAATATGAGCCGCAGGTGTGAGGAATACTACAGAGAAGAACTGAATGTAGCACAGTTTGCCCTATATGATCCGCTGGTGATCAATCTGGATACCGATGCGACGGAGCTGTCGGATCAGACCTTTTATTTTGACCTGGATGCCGACGGTGAGGAAGAAGAAATCTCCATGTTAAAGGGCAGCGGTTATCTGGCACTGGATAAAAACGGAGACGGCATCATCAACGACGGCAGTGAACTGTTCGGAACCGGGAACGGTGACGGATTTGCGGACCTGGCACGGTATGATGAGGACGGCAACGGCTGGATCGATGAGAATGATTCCATCTGGTCAAAATTAAAAATCTGGTGCAAAGATGAAAAGGGCAATGACGTATTGTACAAACTTTCCGACAAGGGTGTCGGTGCAATCTGTCTGCAAAATGTTTCCACAGATTTTGCCTTACAGGGAGACAGAACGGCCCGGGACGGTGCGACAGAAGCCAATGCAACGAACGGAGCGATCCGTAAGACCGGTATTTTCTTATATGAAAACGGAAATGTGGGTACTGTGCAGCATGTAGACATGGCAGCTTATGCCCAAAAAGCGTAACACCAATAAAGATCAATGGAAAATGCATCCTGAATAAAACCTTCGAATCGGGCAAGACTATAGGATAAACCAGGGAAAGTGGTTGAAACGATTGTATAGCAGGAAGTTGGTTCAGGGAACAGGAAGGATGCGGATATGAGAAGAAATAAAAAAAGCGGTATTCATAAAGAGCGTATTATAATGTTGGCCTCTTCGGCCTTTGTTCTGGCAGCGTTGACCATGACGGGGGTCTATATGAAGGGGCAGAATGTGGAGTCCAAGGATGATGGCTATACCTTGGACTTCACTGCACTTGAAAACAATGCGGATGACAAAATGCAGGAAATATCCGAATATAATGAGGAGCATTTGCTGAAGGAGGAAGAGAATATTCCGGAACTGACCGCGAATAACACAGCCGGAAATGAGATCGCGGCAGCACCGGTCACGGAGGATGATCTGGATTATCTTCCCCAGGAGGTGGGCTCCGGCCATGTGGAGATCCCAGGACTGACAGATCAGGAGACCTTACAGGAGGCTGCGGAGGCAGAGCAGCAGATGCCGGAGCTGACAGTAGAGAAAACCTTGCATTTTACGGAAAGCGATGGAATGCAGAAACCGGTACAGAGTGATATTCTGATGCATTACTCTATGGACAAGAGCATTTACTTTGCCACACTGGATCAGTACAAGTACAATCCGGCTACAATCTTTTCCGCGGAAGAAGGCATGACGGTAACCGCTTGTGCGCAGGGAAAAGTAACTTCGATTTTTGAAAATGAGGAGATCGGTAAGGCGGTGACGCTGGATCTGGGAGACGGCTATGAGGCCACTTACGGACAACTGGCGGAGATTACCGTCAAGGAAAATGCTTATGTGAATCCGGGTGAAACTATCGGCAGTGTAGCAACGCCTACAAAATATTACAGTGCTGAGGGGAGCAATGTGTATTTTGCCCTGACGCATAATGGGGATCCGGTAAACGGGTTCCACTGATGGATATACAGAATACCTATGGAAATTTTCATGTGGACCGTTTATACTATTATCAATGGAAAAATCGTGTACTGTAATCTCCCGGGAGATTGTGCGGAGGACCAATTTGAAATACAACAGAAAATATGCAGCAATATTGTCGCTGCTGTTCATCGTGAATATCATAGGGAATACCGCCTGCGGGAATATTGTATCCGTATTCCATAGTCACTGCCAGATCTACCGTTACGTTCTTGTCCTGAACCTCTACTTTTACGCCCTTGGTCAGATTCTTCACACCGACTTTGCTCATCAGTTCGTTGGTAATGTTGCCGGCCATTGCGCTGACGCCATCCACCTCGGTCGTTGCCAGAGATGCGATCATAGCCACTACATCATCTGCGATCTGTACGGTACCGATGCTTTCATCTTCTTTTAATACCAGGTTCTTTTTATCTATTTCTCTTTCCATGATATATGTTCCTCCTGATTATCTGTAAATCTATGAAAAACTATTTG
>ENA-OVGE01002500-OVGE01002500.1-human-gut-metagenome-genome-assembly--contig:-NODE-2500-length-11876-cov-21.784959_pt1 | contig 11876 bp, 7 predicted proteins | sample MGYA00237769_ERZ505417 | MGnify/ENA primary metagenome ERZ505417 (study PRJEB26158, sample SAMN06016403) | human gut metagenome | biome: human gut; feature: ankylosing spondylitis patient; material... | reverse complement strand
AAATGCCGGACCCCACCCCCCGCAAGGAAAAGACCGACCGCATGACCCGCCTGCTCAAGGTGCAGGACGAGATCGCCATGGCACTGGTCAAGGCGCAGGTTGGTCAGACTGTGAAGGTACTGGTAGAGGGCTTTGGCCGCAATGAGGGCACCCTCTCCGGCCGTCTGGACAACAACCTGACGGTGGAGTTCACGGCAGACGCTTCCCTGATGGGCAGCTATGCCAACGTACATCTCACGGGCGCACGGGCGACTGTGCTGCTGGGTGAGCTTGCCTGAGTGATTCCGGGGCAGTGCCCCTGAACGTATAAATAAGAAGGAGACCATTCAAATGGATTGCATTGATCTTTTCAAGCGCGCAGCCGTTGCGCTGCAGACCGATAGCCGCTACCTCGTTCTGGATCAGACCCGCAAGGCAAACGATAAGGACGAAGAGCTGCAGAACCTGATTGGCGAGTTCAACCTCGCCCGTATGGATCTGAACAATGAAATCGGCAAGAGCGAGCGCAACGATGCCCGCATCGCCGAACTGAACGAAAAGGTGAACAGCCTGTACGGCCAGATCATGGGCAACGAGGGCATGGTGGCTTACAACGAGGCCAAGCGTGACTGCGAGAACCTCGTGAACTATATCGATGCCATCATCAACACTGCCATGAATGGCGGCGACCCCATGACGGTACAGGAGCCTTCTGCTTCCTGCACCGGCAGCTGCTCCACCTGCGGCGGCTGCCACTAAAACCGGCAAAAACAAAACGCGGCTGTGCAAAACAGACCGCGTTTTGTTTGCAAAAGCGGTTACAAGCCGCAAACTTGTGCACAGAACCATAGAACGGGAGAGAGGGTAAACCATGGCAGAGCTGTCGCCCATGATGCAGCAATATCTTGAGATCAAAAAACAACATAAGGACGAAATTCTGTTTTACCGCATCGGCGATTTTTATGAGATGTTCTTTGACGATGCCCTGACGGCATCCAAGGAACTGGATCTGACCCTGACCGGCAAGCAGTGCGGCATGGAAGAGCGGGCACCCATGTGCGGCGTGCCCTTCCACAGCTACGAGGGATATGTGGCGCGGCTGATCGCCAAGGGCTACAAAGTAGCCATCTGTGAGCAGGTGGAAGACCCGGCCAAGGCCAAGGGCCTTGTCAAGCGGGACATCATCCGCGTGGTCACACCCGGCACGGTCATTGAGAGCAGTATGCTGCAGGATGACCGCAATAACTACATTGCCAGTATCTTCCTCAAAGGAAAGAAAGCAGGTTTGTGCTTTGCGGATGTCTCTACCGGTACGGCCCATATCACAGAGCTGAATGCAGACAAGATCGCCCCGGCGGTCATTACGGAGCTGTGCCGCTACCATCCCAGCGAAGTGCTGATGAATCCGGGTCTGCTGGACTGCCGCGAGGTGACGGCGTACATCAAAAAGAATATGACTTGTTCGGTGGAGCTGATCGAAGAGGAGCGCTATGCACCGGGCCTTGTGGCGGCATCGCTGGAAAACCAGTTTGGCCGCGACTGGGCGCAGACCACCGGCATTGCAGCGGACGGCCTTGTGCGCTTTGCCATGGCGGCACTGCTGGAATATCTGCACGATACCCAGATCAAGGGCGTGGAACGTCTGAAAACGGTCATAACCTATAATAAGGCCCAGTTCATGCGTCTTTCGCCCGTAACCCGCGCCAATCTGGAGCTGACCGAGACGCTGCGCGGCCGCGAAAAGCGGGGCACGCTGCTCTGGGTGCTGGATAAGACCAGTACATCTATGGGCAAGCGTATGCTGCGCAGCTGGATCGAGCAGCCGCTTATTTCCAGTGCACTCATCAACCACCGCCTGAACGCTGTGGAGAGCCTTGTCAAGCAGACCATGGCCCGCGGCGACCTGACCGAAGAGCTGGGTTACATTGCGGATATGGAACGCCTGATGACCCGCACGGTTTACGGCTCTGCCACACCCAAGGAGATCTATACGCTGGCCCAGACCTGCGACCGACTGCCCGGCCTGCGCAGGCTGGCTGAGGCCTGCGGCTGCCCGGAGCTTGCTGAACTGGCAGTACAGATCGATCCGTTGGAGGACATCAAGGCCCGTATTTATGCGGCGGTGGACCCGGAAGCGCCCTCTACCCTCAAGGATGGCGGTGTCATTGCCAAAGGCTACCATGCCGAGGTGGACGAGCTGCGCTCCATTCGCGACAATACCAAAGGCGTTCTGGCGCAGCTGGAAGCCCGCCTGCGACAGGAAACCGGCATCCCCAAGCTGAAGATCGGCTATAACCATGTGTTTGGCTACTTCATCGAGGTAAGCAACTCCTATAAGAACATGGTGCCGGAGACCTACATCCGCAAGCAGACCCTGACTTCCGGCGAACGCTACATCACGCAGGAACTGAAAGAGCTGGAAAGCAAGATCTTAGGTGCCCACGAACGGCTCATCACGCTGGAGCACCGCCTGTTCAGCGAACTGCTGGAAAGCATCAGCGCTCAGCTGGACCGCATCCAGCGCACGGCCAATGCGGTGGCCCAGCTGGATGTGCTCACGGCGCTGGCGCAGGTGGCAGCGGAAAACAACTACTGCCGTCCCATCGTGGACGACAGTGACGAGCTGACCATCACCGAGGGCCGTCACCCTGTGGTGGAGCAGATGCTGAAAGGCAGCATGTTTGTACCCAATGATACCACCCTGAACTGTGGTGCAGACCGCTGCCTGATCATCACCGGCCCCAACATGGCAGGTAAATCCACGTACATGCGCCAGAATGCGCTGATTGCGCTGATGGCGCAGATCGGCTCCTTTGTACCGGCTTCCAGCTGCCATGTGGGTGTGGTGGATGCCATTTTCACTCGCATCGGTGCGTCGGACGACCTGTCTGCCGGTCAGTCCACCTTTATGGTGGAGATGACCGAGGTAGCGGAGATCCTGAAAAATGCCACCGCCAAAAGCCTTGTGGTGCTGGACGAGATCGGCCGCGGCACTTCCACCTTTGACGGCATGAGCATTGCCCGCGCCGTAGTGGAGCACATTGCAGACCCCGCCAAGGGCCTTGGCTGCAAGACTCTGTTTGCCACCCACTACCACGAGCTGACCGAGCTGGAAGGCGGTGTGGACGGCGTAAAAAACTACAATATTGCAGTAAAAAAACGCGGCGAGGACATCACCTTCCTGCGCCGCATCGTGCGCGGCCCGGCGGATGACAGCTACGGCATCGAGGTGGCAAAGCTGGCAGGCCTGCCCGGCAGTGTGACCCGCCGCGCTCATGAGGTGCTGCGCGCGCTGGAAGCAACTGCACCTAAAAATAAAGTAGAGCAGATGGATTTTGATGCCCTGCAGGAGTATAACTCTCCGGCTGTGCCCAGCGAGATGATGGACAAGCTGGAAGCTCTGGATGTGGAAACACTCACCCCCATTGAGGCTTTGAACTTCCTCTACGAGCTGAAAAAGACCCTGAAGGGCAGCCTGAACAGATGAAACTGCTCTACCTGACCCAGACCATACAAGGAGGGAAAACACCATGGCAGTGATCCATGTTCTGGATAAGCACACAGCCGAGCTGATCGCAGCCGGTGAGGTGGTCGAGCGTCCGGCATCCGTTGTTAAGGAGCTGCTGGAAAACTCCATTGATGCCGGTGCCACGCAGGTGACCGTCAGCATTGAATCCGGCGGCGTCAAGCTGATCGAGATCAGCGATAACGGCACCGGCATTGAGGCAGAATATATCTCCACGGCGTTTATCCGCCACGCCACCAGCAAAATTGAAACACCGGACGATCTGACCAACATCCATACGCTTGGCTTCCGCGGTGAAGCACTGGCATCCATTGCCAGCGTGGCCCGTGTAGAGCTGACCACCCGAACAGAGGTGGACGAGTTTGCCACGGTCTACCGCATTGAGGGCGGGGAAGAGGTCTCCCGTGAGCCGGGTGCCAGAGCTGTGGGCACCACCATCCGGGTAAAGGATCTGTTTTACAACACGCCTGCCCGCATGAAGTTCCTCAAAAAGGACTCCTCCGAGGGCACCTTTGTGTCGGATACAGTTACCCATGTAGCGCTCAGCCACCCGGAAGTCAGCGTCAAATTCATCCGTGAGGGCAAGCTGCAGTATGTCACGCCCGGCGACGGCCAGCTGCGCGGTGCAGCCTATGCGGTGCTGGGCCGGGAGTTCAGCCGGGACCTCATTGAGCTGAAAAATCAGGAGGGCGTGTACCGCATCACCGGTCTGGTCACCCCGCCCAAAAGCTGCCGCGCCAGCCGAAGTATGCAGCATTTTTACATCAATGGCCGCTATGTGCGCAACCGCACCATGATGGCCGGTATGGAGATGGCGTTCAAGGGGACCATGATGCAGGGCAAGTTCCCGGGCGGCATTCTGTTGCTGGAAATGCCGGCCGACCTTGTGGATGTCAATGTGCATCCGGCCAAGATCGAAGCCCGCTTTGCCCGCGAAAATGATGTTTTTGATGTGGTGTATCATGCCGTCAAGCTGGCCTTGGCTCAGCCCGGCACCGGTGAACGGCTTTTTACCTTTGAAGCAGACAAAGAAGAAAAAGCTGAAAATTCAAAAAAAGACACTGATATAATCAAAAATGATGTAAAGAATAATAGCATTACAGGCCTTTCTGCGATCATTCGGGGGCAGGCAGACCCGGGCGTTCTGCCACAGCAGCATTGGGAACCGGCAAAACCCGCCGCAGCACCGCAGCAGCCTGCCCCGGCTGCTGCAATGCAAATACCGACAGCACCCAGTGTGCCGCGCTGGAAAGGCAGTGCTCAGAACGAGGATATGCTGGATCCGTTCGTGACCCTTCACAGCCCGAAGCTGGAAACGACAAAGGCACCAGAGCCGTTCCGTGCAGCGGCAAGTGAAACACAGCTGGATGTGGAACCGGAATTTGGTGAGACAAAACTGCATTCGCCTCAGGACCATATGGCAGCGTGGAACCCTGCGCAGGAAGCACCGAAGGAAGAACCTGAGAGTGCACCCGGTGCAGAAACAGAACCGGATGCGCCGGAAGCGGCAGAACAGGAAACTGTACCGGCCGAGCCGGAGCAGATGAACTTTGATCCGACGGCGGATCAGCCGGAGCCGCTGCGCTATGTGGGCGAGGTGTTCAGAACATATATCCTTGCAGAACGCGGCGACGAGCTGTGCCTGATCGATAAACACGCTGCCCACGAGCGCCAGCTGTACGAAAAACTAGCCGCGAACTATGGCAATGTGCCCAGCCAGATGCTGCTGGAGCCTGCTGCTATCGACCTTGCTGCGGAGGAAAAGCAGGCCCTGCTGGATAACATTCCTCTGCTGGAAAATGCGGGCCTTGAGATCGCGGACTTTGGCGGCAATACCGTGGTGCTGCGCGCGGTGCCCGCAGATGTGGAGCCGCAGAATGCGGAAAGTCTGCTTGTGGAGATCGCAAATAAGCTGCTCAAGGGCGGCCATGATGCGCTGAACGAGCACACCGAGTGGGTGCTGCATTCTATCTCCTGCCGTGCAGCCATCAAGGCGGGGGACAAGTCCTCGCCGCAGGAACTGCTGGCGCTGGCCGAAAAGATCCTTTCCGGCGAGGTGCCGCCGTTCTGCCCGCATGGCCGCCCCTGCGTACTCAAATTGACCCGGAAGGAGCTGGAAAAGCAGTTTGGACGCATCGTATAAACATCCCGTGGTGGCCGTCGTCGGCCCTACCGCAACCGGAAAGACAGCGCTGGGCGTAGAACTTGCAAAACATTTTTCCGGCGAGGTCATCAGCTGTGATTCCATGCAGATCTATAAAGGTCTGGACATAGGCACGGCAAAGGTGACACCGGAGGAGACCTGCGGTATCCCGCATCACGGCGTGGATATCCTTACGCCGGACAAGGCTTTCAGCGTGGCAGACTTTACCGCCATGGCCGGAAAGCTGGAAGAAGAGATCTCTGCCCGGAAGAAGCTGCCCATCCTTGTGGGCGGCACAGGGCTGTATGTTCAGAGCTTTCTGTATGGGGTGCGCTTTACAGAGGAAAAAGCACCTGCCGGTCTGCGGGAGCAGCTGGCGGCGGAACTGGCTGCAAAAGGCGGTGCTGCCATGTACGAAGAACTGAAGCAGGCCGACCCGGAAGCTGCTGCGGCTATCCACCCGAACAATCAGGTGCGGGTGCTGCGCGCACTCGAACATTATCGTGCCACCGGCAAAAAGCTGAGCGAACAGAAGGCGGAGTCTCTCCCACCGGAGCGGCCCTACCGCAGCCTGATCCTCGGTCTGGATTTCCCAGAGCGCGCGGTACTTTACCGCCGCATTGACCTGCGTGTGGACAAAATGCTGGAAGCGGGCCTTATAAAGGAAGCGGAGCATGTCTGGCAGAACCGGGAAAGCTTCCGCACGGCAGCGCAGGCCATCGGATACAAGGAGTTCTTTCCGTATTTTGAGAAGACGGCTCCATTGGAAGCCTGCACGGAAAAGCTCAAGCAGGCATCCCGCAACTATGCCAAGCGCCAGCTGACCTGGTTCCGCCATATGGACGGTGTGGTCTGGCTGGATGCCGGTGCACCGGATGCAGTGCAGACTGCCATCCGCAAAACTAGCGAATTTTTAGCGAAAGGATGATCGATATGCCGGATGAGACCCAGAAGGAACGCCATGTGCCGCATGTGCTTACCACTCTGGCAGGCGTGCTGATCGCGTTTCTGCTGCTGGCAGCAATTTATGTGGTGTATCAGGCCGCACATATCCTGTTCCCGCAGAATGTTTATGAGACTGCGCTGCCTGCGGTCATTTCGGATACGGTGGAAGCCGACGGAGTTCTGCTGTTCGACGAAAGCTATGTGGCAGGCAGCGGAAACCTTGGATATCTTGCTGCCGACGGCGAGCGCGTTTCAGCGGGCACCGCAGTGGCAGAGGTGTACAGCAACGCTTCGCAGGCTTCGCTGCGCCTGCAGCTGAACCAGCTGAATGATCAGATCGACCTGCTGCAGAAATCGCAGAACACTTCTGCGCTGCAGCTGGATACCCTTTTAAAAGAACGTTCTTCTGCGCTGTATGACCTGCTGGATACGCTGGACGACAGCGATTATGAAGCGGTGGATGATGATGCCAATGCCTACCTGCTGGCCCAGAACAAGCTCTGGGTGGTAACGGGCGAAGCTGCAAACTTTACCGATCAGATCACTGCGCTGGTCCAGCAGTCCCAGAGCGTGCAGGCGCAGCTGGGCAGCCCGGCGCAGATCACTGCACCGCAGACCGGCTATTTTGTGCGCTCTTCCAGCAGCGGACGGCTCAATGCCAGTGCCGATGATATCCTTGCACTGAACGCACAGGAGCTGCAGGGCTATCTGCAGTCCGACCCAGTGCTGGCACTGGACGGCTGCGCCGGTAAGATCGTGGCAGGGTTCACATGGCGCTATGTGGGCGTGTGCACTGCAAAGCAGGGCGAAAAGCTGCTGGGTCAGAACGGCAAGCCGCTGAGCACAGCGGTGGAGATCAGCTTCCCGGGTCAGGTGGAGAACAGCCTCAAGGCCACCGTCACCGAGGTGGAGATCGATCAGGACAGCGGCCTTGCCCGCTTTGTGCTTGCCTGCAACTCCATCAACGGCGATGTGCTTTGCCTGAACCGGGCTGCAGCACGCATCTCGGTAGGAGAGCGCAGCGGCCTGCGGGTGCCTGCTGCGGCTGTGCACTATTTAAAAGAGGATGGCACCGAGGCACAAACGCAGGGCGAAAACTACATTCCCGGTGTGTACGTGAAACTTGGCAACATTGCCCGCTTCTGCCCGATCGACCCGGTGGACGCAGACCATCCCCTCATCACGGACGGCGATTACATCCTTGTTCTGCCCGAAGGGACCGAGGGCTCGGTCAGCAAGGTGAGGCTTTATGACGAAATAATCGTTTCCGGACAAAATTTGTATGATGGAAAGCTTTTGTAGTTATTGACATCTGAGGCAAAAAATCCGATAATAGATAAAGCTATTATTTGCATCTATTTGCAAAGAACGCCAGGCAGCGCCATGCTGCCCGAATGAAAGGAGCAGATTGTATGTCTTTGCTTGACAGCATTAAGAAAGGTCTGTTTGACCAGGAAGACGATTACGAGGATCAGTACATTGACGATGGCCCCCAGATGGTAAACAATAACAATGGCATCGGCCTTGGTGCTGACGACGAAAATGAAGAGCCTGTTGAGGGTGCCAAGAAGAACGGCAAGGTGGTCAACATCAATGCCACCACTCAGCTCAAGGTCGTTCTGGTCAAGCCTGAGCGTTTTGAGGATGCCAGTACCATTGCTGACCACCTGAACAACAAGCGCACCGTGGTGCTCAATCTGGAGTCCACCAACAAGGAAGTGTCCCGCCGTCTGGTGGACTTCCTGTCCGGTGTTGCATATGCAAACAATGGCCAGATCAAGCGCGTGGCCAACAGCACCTTCATCATCACTCCGTACAACGTGGATATCATGGGTGATCTGCTGGACGAGCTGGAGAACAATGGCGCGTTCTATTGATCCGCAGCCCAAGGCGGCGCGCGGGTTCATCCCTGCGCGTACCGATGAAGAACGCTATCTCATGCGCCATATCGAGGACTTGGCCCACACGGCCTTTTCCCGGGACATTGCGCGGTATTCGGCTTTCCTGAGTGACCGCGAGCAGGACTTGGCCCGCGCGGCACTGGGCCGTGCCGGTGTGCAGGAGGGCTTCCGGTTTGAGGGCGGCTGGCTGAATGCGGAGCGCAGGGTGCTCTGTATCGAGCCGGAGTATAGCTGCGGCGAAGCACCCATCTGCTGTGTGCGGCTGCAGTGCCGTGCACAGGCGGGGGCTGCGCTGCCCGCCCACAAGGATTACCTGGGCAGTCTGATGGGCCTTGAGCTGCGGCGCGAGGCGCTGGGAGATATCGTTCTGCCAGAGAATCAGCCGGGCACAGCTTATGTGTTTGCGCTGGAACCGGCAGCACAGCTGATCTGCCGGGAACTGTTTCAGGCTGGACACACGGAGCTGACCACGGAACTGCTGACGCTGGACGAGGTGCCGCAGTTTCCGCAGGCGGAGCGTGAGATGCACAGTGCAACGGTATCGTCCCTGCGGCTGGACGCTGTGCTGGCAGCTATGCTGCACTGCAGCCGAGGACAGGCTTCGGAACTGATCGAGGCGGGCAGGGTGGAGATCAACCACCTGCCGGCGGATAAACCTCATGCGCAGGTATATGAGGGCGATGTGTTCACGGTGCGCGGCAAGGGCCGCTTCAACCTGACTGCACTGCCCGGCAAAAGCAGAAAAGATCGGTCAATCATCGAATTTTTTCAATATTAAAAGCAACGGGAGGAAATGACTATGCTGACTCCGCAGGATGTCCGTTCTGTGCAATTTGAGAAAAACCTCCGCGGCTACCGCACAGAGGACGTAGACCGTTTTCTGGATAAGGTGGAAGAACAGCTGCGGGACGACGATGCGCAGGCGGAACAGCTTCGCAAGCAGATTGCGGACCTGACTGCTGAAAACCAGAAGCTGCACGATGAACTGAAGAGCTTTGAGGCAGATGGTGAAATGCTCAAGAGCGCGCTGATCAATGCACAGCGCATGGGCGAAAATGTCATCCGCGAAGCAAACCAGAAAGCAGAAGAGATCATCCATCGTGCAAATCTGCGCGGTGATGATATCATCCGCGATGCCAACGAACTGCTGCAGAAGGCAAACGACCGTGCAGACGAGATCGAGAACGAAGCAAACGAGAAGCGCCTTGCAGAGGAGCGCGAGTATGACCGCGTGCGTCTGGAAGTGACCCGCTTCAAGTCTGACGTGCTCAACCTGTACCGCAGCCATGTGGAGTCGCTGAGCCGTCTGCCGGAGTTCCAGAAGGAAACGGCTGCACAGGATGCCGAACAGGCAGAGCCTGCTGCAGAGGAAAGTGAGCCTGCCGCTGCAGCCCAGCCGCAGGCAGCGGACGTGCAGGAGCCGGAAGCAGAGCCTGCACAGCCCGCACAGGAAGATGCAGAACCTGCTGCCGTTGTTGAAGATGACGACGACAAGGCAGCTGACAGCAGCGAGGATTTCTGGGCAAAGGATGAGAGCCAGCTCAAGCTGGACCCGCCGCCCGCGCCTCCTGCTGATTTTAAGCCGGACGAGCCGGACTACGATGCTTTTCAGGGTGTCAAGTTCAGCGAGTAAGGCAACCCCATAAGGAAATATAGAGGAGAGTGTAAACCATTGGCTAAGAACAAATCGCAGTACGATAGTACTCTGAACCTGCCCAAGACCCTGTTTGAAATGCGTGCCGGCCTGCCCAAGAAGGAGCCGGTCATGCTGAAGGATTGGGACGACAACGACCTGTACAATCAGCTCATGAAGCACAACGAGGGCAAGCCGCAGTTCATCCTGCATGACGGCCCTCCGTACGCAAACGGTAATATCCACATGGGTACTGCCCTGAACAAGATCATCAAGGATATCATTATCCGCGATAAGAACATGGAGGGTTTCCAGGCTCCCTATGTGCCCGGCTTTGATACCCACGGCCTGCCCATCGAGCTGAAGGCTCTGTCCTCCGTCGGTGATAAGAAGAAGGACATTTCCAAGCTGGAACTGCGCCAGATCTGCGAAAAGTTTGCTACTGAGCACATCGATATCATGAGCGACCAGTTCAAGCGTCTGGGCGTTATCGGCGATTTCGAGCATCCGTATCTGACCCTGAAGCCTGAGTTCGAGGCACGCCAGATCGAGATTTTTGGCGAGATGGCAAAGAAGGGCTACATCTACAAGGGCCTGAAGCCCGTGTACTGGTGCCCGGACTGCCGCACGGCTCTGGCAGAGGCCGAGATCGAGTACGGCGAGGACGACTGCGATTCCATCTTCGTGCGTTTCCACGTCTCTCAGGACCCCAACGGTGTGCTGGCAAAGCACGGCATCCCGATGGACAAGACCTACTTCGTCATCTGGACCACCACCACTTGGACTCTGCCCGCTAACGAGGCGATCTGCCTGAACGGCCAGTTCGAGTACTCCTTCGTCAAGATCGGCGATGAGTTCCACATCATGGCCACCGAACTGGTCAAGAGCGTCATGGATGCCTGCCACATCGAGAACTACGAGATCGTGGGTGAGCCGGTCTCCGGTGCCGAGTTTGAGCTGATGCGCTACAACCACGTCTACCTGCCCAAGGAGGGCTGGGTCATTCTGGGCGATCACGTCACGCTGGAGAGCGGTTCCGGCTGCGTCCATACCGCAGGCGGCCACGGCGTGGACGACTTCAACGTCTGCCAGAAGTATCCGCAGGTGCCCATCACCGTGCCTGTGGACGACGGCGGTTACCTGACCGAGCTGGCCGGCAAGTACGCTGGTCAGCGCGTGTGGGCAGCCAACAAGACCATTCTGGCCGACCTGACTGCCTCCGGCGCTGTGATGGGTCAGGTGCACATCAAGCACCAGTACCCCCACTGCTGGCGCTGCCACAACCCCATCATCTTCCGCGCTACCGAGCAGTGGTTCTGCTCCATTGCCAAGTTCCGCGAGGACGTGTACAAGGCAATTGATACCGTCACCTGGATGCCGGATTGGGGTCACGACCGCATGACCGGCATGGTGCGTGACCGCAACGACTGGTGCATCAGCCGTCAGCGCACCTGGGGCGTGCCTATCCCCGCTTTCTACTGCAAGAAGTGCGGCACCTACCACATTACCGATGCTACCATCAAGGCTGTCAGCGCCCTGTTCCGCAAGGAAGGCTCTGACGCATGGTATAAATACGATGCCGAGCAGATCATCCCCGCAGGCGAAGTGTGCGAAAAGTGCGGCGCTTCCGAGTGGGAGAAGGACACCGACATCATGGACGTCTGGTTCGACTCCGGCTCCACCCATGCCGCCGTGCTGGACGAGCGTCCCGAGCTGCGTTTCCCCGCCGATATGTATATGGAAGGCGGC
>ENA-OVGE01002497-OVGE01002497.1-human-gut-metagenome-genome-assembly--contig:-NODE-2497-length-11907-cov-2.776409_pt1 | contig 11907 bp, 5 predicted proteins | sample MGYA00237769_ERZ505417 | MGnify/ENA primary metagenome ERZ505417 (study PRJEB26158, sample SAMN06016403) | human gut metagenome | biome: human gut; feature: ankylosing spondylitis patient; material... | reverse complement strand
ATGAAGAAATTATTAAGGGTTACATCAAGTGCCGCACTAAGGGTGGTATGATCGTTGACGTATTCGGTATCGAAGCATTCTTGCCGGGTTCTCAGATTGATGTTAAACCTATCCGTGACTACGATGTATTCGTAGGAAAGACTATGGAATTCAAGGTCGTTAAAATCAACCAGGAATTCAAGAATGTCGTTGTTTCGCACAAGGCTCTTATCGAAGCCGAATTGGAACAACAGAAAAAAGAAATCATCAGCAAGCTTGAAAAAGGACAGGTACTCGAGGGTACCGTTAAGAATATCACCTCTTACGGCGTCTTCATCGACTTGGGCGGCGTAGACGGTTTGATTCACATCACCGACCTTTCTTGGGGACGCGTGAGCGACCCGAAAGAAGTGGTACAGCTTGACCAGAAGATCAATGTGGTTATCCTTGACTTCGACGACGAGAAGAAGCGTATCGCATTGGGTCTGAAACAACTGACTCCGCATCCTTGGGACGCTTTGGATCCGAACTTGAAAGTAGGTGACAAAGTAAAAGGCAAAGTTGTCGTGATGGCCGATTACGGTGCATTCATCGAAATCGCTCCGGGTGTAGAAGGCTTGATCCACGTATCGGAAATGTCCTGGAGCCAGCACTTGCGTTCCGCACAGGACTTCATGAAGGTAGGTGACGAAGTAGAAGCTGTCATTCTGACCTTGGATCGTGAAGAACGTAAAATGTCTTTGGGTATCAAGCAATTGAAAGCCGATCCTTGGGAAAACATCGAAGAGAAATACCCCGTGGGTTCCAAACATACGGCCAAAGTACGCAACTTTACGAACTTCGGTGTATTCGTTGAGATAGAAGAAGGTGTAGACGGCTTGATTCATATCTCCGACCTTTCTTGGACCAAGAAGATCAAACATCCGTCTGAATTCACGCAGATTGGCGCAGAAATCGAGGTTCAGGTATTGGAAATCGACAAAGAAAACCGTCGTTTGAGCTTGGGTCACAAGCAACTTGAAGAGAACCCCTGGGATGTGTTTGAAACCGTATTCACGGTGAACTCTATTCACGAAGGTACTATCGTCGAGATGTTGGACAAAGGTGCCGTAATCCAATTGGAATATGGTGTAGAAGGCTTTGCTACTCCGAAACATCTGGTAAAAGAAGACGGCAGCCAGGCTCAACTGAACGAAAAATTGCAGTTCAAGGTAATTGAGTTTAACAAGGAAAGCAAACGTATCATCTTGTCTCACAGCCGTATCTACGAAGATGCACAGCGCGCTGAAGCTAAAGAAGCCAAGAAGAATACGAGCAACGCCAAGAAGGGCGCTAAGAAAGAAGAAGCTCCGGTAATTCAAAACCAAGCTGCTGCTACCACTTTGGGTGACATCGATGCATTGGCTGCATTGAAAGCCCAAATGGAAAAAGGCGAATAAACCACATTCCTAAACAGGAAAAAATACGAAAGAAAGGGCGATGATTATTTCTCATCGCCCTTTTTTATGTATTTTTGTACAATGTAACTCATATCCGAAAGGCATGGAAAAGTTTGAACTGACAATATTGGGATGCGGGTCTGCACTACCTACCACACGGCACTTCGCCACTTCACAGGTCATTAACATCCGCGAAAAGTTATATATGATTGATTGCGGCGAAGGTGCCCAACTCCAAATGAGGCGCTCACGGCTTAAATTCTCTCGACTGAACCATGTATTCATCTCCCACCTGCACGGTGACCACTGTTTCGGTTTAATAGGTCTCATCTCTACTTTTGGCTTATTAGGACGTACGGCTCCTCTATATGTACATGCCCCGGCGGCATTCGGTCCCATATTGCAAAGCCTGCTGGACTTTTTTTGTAAGGGACTGGATTTCCGTGTTGAGTTTTACCCCGTAGATACCTCGCGCCATGCTTTGATTCACGAAGACCGCTCCGTTTCCATTTACTCCATTCCCCTGCGCCACCGTATCGAATGCTGCGGTTTTCTGTTTCAGGAGAAAGCTACCTTGCCACACATCCGACGCGACATGATCGATTTTTACCGTATCCCAATCTGTGTAATCAATAATATTAAAAACGGAATGGACTGGACTACGGAAGACGGTACACTCGTCCCGAACCATCGGCTTACCGAACCATCGGATCCTCCACGTTCTTTCGCCTATTGCTCGGATACATGTTATCTGCCTGAACTTACCCAGTACATCCGGAAAGCAGATTTGCTATTTCATGAAGCCACATTCTTGCACGAAGACCTGGCACGAGCACAAGAAACATTCCATACCACAGCCCGGCAGGCAGCCACACTCGCACGGGACAGCCAAGTCAAAAAGCTCTGTATCGGTCACTTCTCTGCACGGTATGAAGACGAAAGCCTGCTCCTGAAAGAAGCCCAAAGTATATTTGAACCTACAATCCTCGCAAAAGAGAATCTTCTCATAAAAATTTAATGAGGAAAAAAAGCGTTTTTTACACAATAAAATTTGTTTCTTTCGTTAGGAATACCTACATTTGTGCCATTAGAATAAATGAAGAATAAGACTATGATGAAAAAGACACTTCTTTTAATATTGACGACCTTCCTCCTGAATACCGCAGGAGTTTGTTGGGCGCAAGAAGAGAAGAGCGAGCCGGAGACAGAACTTTCGGCCACATCCATAGTCGTAAAAGGTTCTACTTTATCGGTCTATAACGCCAACGGAAACATATTGGAGATTTTCTCCCTGACGGGCACTAAGGTGGCAACGATAAGAATCGACAGCAACGAAAAAACGGTAGACTTATCTCTGAAGAAAGGCTGTTATATATTAAAGGTAAATAAAGTAGTGCGCAAGATTTCCATCCACTAATTCATGTAATGGGATTTTCTCGTTTTTTCAGTCTCTTCCTCTTCTGTCTGATTATCGTTTCATGCCATGAAGAGAAAAAAAATGCAAACATCAACGTCCAATTGGACGATCTTGCGGATTGGAATATACGAGAATATAGCCTGTCCAGTCGGAAAATACGACATGAAATCGACAGTTTACGGTCGCTTCCTCTCAGAATGTATGCCGACGAGTATACCCGTAAATACTACGCCTCCGGCGCTCCTTTCCTTTGGATTACCCGTTCGGGAATAGATGAAAAAGCAGATACTTTACTGGCTTATCTCCAAAAGGCTTCTTCGTCCGGTCTACGGGAAAGTAATTTTTATATATCCGAGCTTCAAACAAACCTGCGACGAATCCGTCAACTGGATTTCGACCCCGAAAACAACATCAATGCCGTTTTCGGACGCACTGAGTTTCTACTTACGAAAGCTTATCTCAGATACGTATGCGGACAACGCTTCGGATACGTCCAACCGAACCAGATATTCAATCGGTTAGAACAAACGGACACGACGCAAAAAGCTCCTTTCCGCCGATTGTATGACATTGAAACGGAAAGCGTGGATCAAGAATTTGTCCATAAAGCCCTCTCTTTGCTGAAAGACGGGAACTTTACCGATTTCTTCCGAGACATACAACCTGATAATCCATTATACCGTCAGTTGACAGACCATTACCTGCAAACACAAAATCCGGAAACGCGCCGCAAAGCCATCGTCAATATCGAACGGAGCCGTTGGCGAACCCCTCTCGCCGCACACGACAAGTACGTCTGGGTCAATTTAGCTGCTGCAACGCTTTATGCCATAGACGAAAACAAGCCGGAATATCTGGACATGAAAATATGTATCGGTAGTCCAAAAAACAAAACTCCCATGTTGCAAAGCCGCATCGAACGAGTGGATATGAATCCATATTGGAACATCCCGTACAGCATTGTAAAAAAAGAGATAGCCCCGCGACATGCAGGAGATGAGGCTTATTTCTCACGCAACCGTTACCGCATCTTCAATAAGGAGACCGGGGAAGAACTACCACCTGCTGCGGTCACTTCCGGCATGCTTACCAGTGGTCGTTACAGAATACGTCAGGACAACGGAGAAGGAAATTCATTGGGGAGGCTGATATTCAGGTTTCCCAACAATTTCTCCATCTACTTGCACGACACCAACAACAGACAGGCTTTCAAACGCACAAACAGAGCCATCAGCCACGGATGTATCCGAATAGAAAAACCACTCGAACTGGCCGTCTTTTTATTGGATTCACCCGAAGAAAAAACAGTAAACAAGCTCCGGGAAGCGATCGGACTACCTCCGTTGAATTCATCCGTCCCCATAGAAAAGAAAGAAGGCGAACAGTTGAAAGTAGGCATACAACGGTTCGACCCTTCCATACCAGTCGTCATAGACTATTACACCCTCTATCCGAAGCCGGACGGCGGATGGGAAGAAAGTCCCGACCCCTACGGCTACGATGAAATTTTGCTCAAAAAACTGGAAGCGTTTTAAACTATCTTCCCTTCCGGGTGTCCTACCTAAACAACGACTTATACCAGTATGAATTCTACGGAGGAAACGTCACTCATCCACCGGTTGAACCAGCCGGAACATCAACGCCAAGCATTCGAGCAATTGGTAAACCTTTACAGCCCGCAACTGTATCGGCAAATCCGCCGTATGGTATACAGTCACGACGACACCAATGACATCTTGCAAAATACGTTTATCAAAGCCTGGGTCAATTTAGACACCTTCCGAGGCGATGCCCGTCTGAGTACGTGGCTTTATCGTATTGCCACCAATGAAACCCTGAACTTCCTACAACGGAAAAAAGACATGACCGGACTGGACGATGCCCCGACGGCCATCGTCAACCAACTGACGGCCGATGAATATTTCGACGGAAACGAAACGGAGCTTCAGTTGCAAAAAGCCATCGCCAGTTTGCCAGACAAGCAACGCGCCGTATTCCATTTAAAGTATTATGAAGAAATGAAATACGAAGAAATGAGCAGCATATTAAACACCAGCGTAGGCGCCTTAAAAGCCTCCTACCATCATGCCGTGAAAAAAATATGCGATTTTTTTATTTGTTTTTATAATGAAAGCACTTACAAAATATGTTTTATGACATCTTTGTGATTTAAGGAGGAAATTAGAATGTCAAAAAATAAAAAAATGTCTAACAAATTATTCTTAGGTATTTGGATTCCAGTTTTAGCTGTTACCACATGTATTGTTGTTGGCGCAAATGTTGCTGCAGGTATTTATAGTGCTGCATTAGATTTTACTTTTGGAAAAGGTGAAGTTATTAAAACTCCATTAGAAGGTACTGAAAATTGGAATAAAACTTATTATTCACAATCTTTTGATTCATCGGCTAAATCAAGAAAGAATGGTGAAAATAAAGTTGAAGATATTTGTAATGAAGGTATTGTTATGCTTAAAAATGATGGCACATTACCTTTATCAACAAGTTCAGAAATTACTTTATTAGGTAGAGGATCTGTTGATCCAATTTATGGTGGATCTGGATCTGGAAATGTTGATACTACAACATGTGCTAATCCTAAATCAGGCTTAGAAAAAGCTGGCTTTAGCATTGATAGTGGAGCATATAAATTTTTTCAAGATAATGTAGCAAGCTTTGATAAAGCAAATATTGCCATGGATAAATATGATCAATCATATTTCTTTATTGGAGAAATTCCTTCAAGCAAATATTCATTTACAGTTAAAAATAGTAACGCTGCTATAGTCTTTATTTCAAGAGCAGGTGGTGAAGGTGGAGATTTATCTACTGATTTAATAAGAGATTCTAAAACAAGTGCTGCTCAAAAGAAAATAAAAGATAACGCTAATACTGCTAATGAAGTAAAAAATTATACTGAAGGACAACATCAACTTGAATTATCTAAAGAAGAAAAAGACATGATTACTTTTGCAAAAAATAATTATTCAAAAGTTGTTGTGGTAGTAAATTCTTCTAATGTTATGGAACTTGGAGCTTTAAATCAAAAAGGTATTGATTCAGTTTTGTGGATAGGACATCCTGGATTAACTGGTAATAAAGCTGTTGCTCAAGCAATAAGTGGAAAAATTAACCCAAGTGGTAAATTAGTTGATACTTGGCCTTATGATATTACTACTTCACCTTCTTTTGCTTCTTTTGGTCCTGATTCTACATTAACTTATTCAAATAAAAGTGCTAATTTTGTTGAATATTTAGAAGGAATATATGTTGGTTATAGATATTATGTGACTAGAGCAAATGATGATACTAATTTTAAATATGAAGATTATGTTCAATATTCATTTGGAGAAGGATTATCTTATACTAAATTTGAAAAATATATTAATGATTATACTGTTGATTTAGTTAATCAAAAAATATCTATTCAAGTAGCAGTAAAAAATATTGGAAATGTAGCAGGTAAAGAAGTAGTAGAAATTTATAATACCGCTCCATATACATCAAGAATAGAAAAATCACATGTAGAATTAGTTGGCTTTGAAAAAACAAACTTAATTGAACCAAATGAAACATTCTATGCAAGAATTAATATTGATTTGAAGTCTTTAGCATCTTGGGATAATGAAAATGGTTATTATTTATTAGAAAAAGGAGATTATGTTTTATCTTTAAGAGATAATGCTTATAAATTAAGTGAAGTACCTCAAAATAAAGACAATTTAATCAATTTTAATTTAAAAGAAGATATTAATTATGTAACATCAGATACTAATGAAAAATATCAAACTAGATTATTTGATGTTGAATTTGGTCCTAATTCAACTCCTATTGAATATTTATCTAGATCTAATTGGAATGATACATTCCCTACTAAAAATAAAATAAATAAAGTAGCAAGTGATAAAACAATTAATGCAAGTAAAAATAAAACTTATGCTGATAATCAAATAAAAGAAGATTTACCAACTCAAGGAGTTGATTATGGCAATGATAAAATTACTATGGCAATGATGAAAAATGTTGATTATAACGATGAGAAATGGGATAAATTTTTAAATCAATTATCAATTACTGATATGGAAAATCTTGTGGATAATGGAGGATTTCAAACTGCTGAAATTAAATCTATTTCTAAAAGAACTACTTATGATGATGATGGCCCTGCATCTGTACAAATTAAAGGTACAGGATATACTTCAGAAGTTGTAGTAGCTTCTTCTTGGAATCCTGAATGTGCTAAATTATTAGGCGAAAGTCTAGGTAAAGAAGGTGCTAGTATGGGGTTAACAGGATGGTATGCTCCTGGTATGAATATTCATAGATGTCCTACAGGAGGAAGAAATTTTGAATATTATAGTGAAGATCCTCTTATTACTGGTGTTATGGGTGCAATGACTTCTATTGGTACAAGTAAATATGGTGTATATACTTATGCTAAACATTTTGCTTTAAATGAACAAGAACAAAATAGAATTGGATTAGAAGTATGGGCTAATGAACAAAGTATTAGAGAAATATATTTAAAAGCTTTCGAAGAAGCTGTTGTTGATGGAAAAGCAAATGGAGTAATGTCTTCATTAAATAGAATTGGTTGTATTTGGGCTGGTAAACATAAAGGTTTATTAACTAATGTTTTAAGAAAAGAATGGGGCTTTATTGGTTTTGTTGAAACAGATTCAGCAACTGGTACTTATATGAGAGAAGGAGATACTAGAGCTGAAGCTATTCTTGCTGGAAATGATTTATGGCTCAGAGGTTCTAATAATATTAAAGAATTATGGGGAGATTATAGAAACAATCCAACAGTTTGCCAAGCTTTAAGAGTATCTGCTAAAAACATTTTATATGTTGTTGCTCATTCTATGGCAATGAATGGAATTGATAGTAGTACAAAAATTATTGAAATAACTCCATGGTATTTTAATGTAATGTTAGGAGCAGAAATTACAGTTGGAATTATAACTGGTGTATGTGTAACATTATTAGTTTTATCTTATGTAATAAGAATGAAAAAGAAAGGTAATAAAAAAATGAATAATAATGAGGATAATAATATCAACTTTGAAACTAAAAAAGAAAAGAAACCTAGCATTTCACCACAAAAGAAGAAACAATTAATTATTTTTGGCGCAGCAATTGTCGTAGTATCTGCAACTATAGGAATTGTAGCAGGTGTATTAACAAATAAAAAAGATGATAATAGAACTAGCTCAGGAAATAATCCTGTATCAAGTGAAACAAGTAAACCAACAAGTTCGTCACAAGAAGAAATTCAATATTTCGATTATATTGTTGAAGCTGAACACATGAATGTTATTAATCCAAAAGGATCTAAAATTACTCAAAAAGCTCATCAATGTAGTAATGATAATATGATTGATCATATTAATTTAGCAGAAAGTTATAGAATTGATTTCTATAGTGAAAAAAATGCACCTGGTGAATTTTATATTTCTTTACCAAGTAGTGCTGATGTTGTAGTTAAAGATAATATTAAAGAAATTAAAATTAATGGTAAAGCAATTGATATTGATAAAGAAGCAACTTGTAAAATCCAAACTAAATGGTATAAAGCAACTAGTGAACATATTGCTACAGTTAACTTTACAAAAGGTATTAATGTTATTGAAATAGTTCCATTTGAAACTTCAGAAGTTAATTTTGATTATTTTGAATTGTTAGATGTTCAAGGTGAATTAAAAGAAGTTAATAAATATGAAGCAGAAGATTATTTTACTACAACAGAAGAATTTGCTGAAAAAACATACGGTAGAGAATGTGGTGCAGCAAGTAATGGTAAATGGGTAAATGCATCACAAAATGCGATATTTAATTTCAAATTTAATAGTGATAAAGCTGCAAAAGCAGATTTATATGCTTCAATGACATTTGGAGCTAAATCATCATTATGGAGTGAATTATTTGAAAGTATTACTGTTAATGGAAAAGTATATACATTTGGTGCTGAAGAAGGTCAATTTACTGATAGTAGTATTTCTTCACCTCACTGGTATACAAACTCAGCATTTAAGATGGGTACAATTGATTTAGTAAGTGGAGAAAACACTATTACAATGAAGCCAATGACTTCTGCTAATTTCAATTTCGATTTCATTGATTTATTGACTGATGCAGTTACAAAAGCTCTTTAATTAAGCTAAAAAATCCTTATTGTTATTTGATGTAACATAGGGATTTTTTTTATTTTAGCGTTTACTAATAACATGCTTCATGGTAATATAAAATTGTCTAGAGGATACATGCGATTCCTACAATTATATTTAAGGAAGTCTTTTTCATCTCTATGGTGTTGAAAGCTAAGGGATATCCACTTAGAATCCTAAAGTAGAGAAAAGATATCCGCTCTGAACCTTCGGGATTCAGCTTTAAATCCTACTAGACATTTTATTTTGTAAAGGAAAATTATATGAAAACATCTATTTTATCAGTTAGCTGCATAAGAGCTTTATGTATTGATACTATTAACAAAGCTAAATCTGGTCATCCTGGAATGGCTCTTGGTAGTGCACCTATTCTTTATACATTGTTTACTCGTCATTTAAAAGCTGATCCAACTAATCCTAATTGGATTAATAGAGATCGTTTTGTTTTATCTGCAGGTCATGCATCATCATTACTATATGTAATTTTACATTTAGCAGGTTATGGAATAAGCATTGATGATTTAAAACAATTTCGTCAATTAGGTTCTATTACTCCTGGTCATCCTGAAATAGGTGTTACTCCTGGAATCGATGCTTCAAGTGGACCTCTTGGACAAGGTATTGGACAAGCTGTTGGTTTGGCTTTAGCAGAACAATCATTAAAACATATATATACAAATTCAAATCAAATATTTGATCATTATACATATTGTTTATGTGGTGATGGCTGTTTACAAGAAGGTATTTCTCAAGAAGCAATATCTTTTGCAGGACATCAAAAATTAAATAAATTAATATTATTATATGATGCTAATAATGTTACTCTTGATGGTAATCTTGATTTATCATTTTCTGAAGATGTTAAAAAAAGATTCCAAGCTTCTGAATGGAATACTTTAGAAGTCAAAGATGGTAATGATATTGAAGCAATTGATCAAGCAATTATTCAAGCTAAAATATCAACTAAACCAACCTTAATTATGGTTCATACAATTATTGGATATGGTTCACAAAATCAAGGAACAAGTAAAGTTCATGGTGCTCCTTTAGGAGAAAATGATGGTTTAATTGCTAAAAAGAGTTATGGATATAATTTTGGTGAATTTGAAGTACCAGAAGAAGTTAAACAAGATTTTAATAATACATTTATTAAAAGAGGTAAAGAAGCATATAAACAATGGAAAGAAAAATATGATTTATATTGTGCAAAAAATCCTCAAGAAGCAAAATTCCTTGCAAGTACTTTAGATAACAATATTCCAACAACTTTATATCAAGAAAATCCTCGTTATGAAGTTGGTTATAAAGAAGCAAGTAGACAAACTTCTAAAACAATTTTAAATTTATTACATGCTAATATTCCTAATTTAGTTGGTGGTTCTGCTGATGTAGCAGGTTCAGTTTACACTAAAATTGATGGAGGAAAATATTTTACTCCAGAAGATAGATCAGGAAGATCAATTAATTTTGGTATTAGAGAATTTGCAATGGCTGCTATTCAAAATGGTATGCTTTTACATGGTGGACTTAGAACTTATGTTGGTTGTTTCTTAGTTTTTGCTGATTATATGAAACCTGCTATTAGAATGGCTGCTTTATCTCATTTACCAGCTATTTATATTTTCTCTCATGATTCAATTGCAGTCGGCGAAGATGGACCTACTCATCAACCAATTGAACAACTTGCAATGTTAAGATCAATACCTAATGTAGAAGTATATAGACCATGTGACGCTAATGAAGTTGGAACAGCTTATAAAATGATGTTATCTCAAAATGATCATCCATGTTGTATTATTTTAACTAGACAAGCTCTTCCTGTTTTAGCAGGGACAACTTCTTTAGATGTTGAAAAAGGTGGATATGTTGTTTCTAAAGAAATTGGTGAAAAACCAGCTTTAACAATTATTGCTAGTGGATCAGAAGTCAGCTTAGCATGTGAAGCTCAACAAAAATTAATTAATGAAGGCATTGATGTTAGAGTAGTTTCTATGATGTGTCAAGAAAGATTCTTACATCAAGATCCAGTTTATATTAAAGAAACTTTAGGTGTAGAATATTCAAAACGTATTGCAGTAGAAATGTTAACAAGTTTTGGTTGGCACAAATTTGCTCCACATGTTATGAGTATCGATGAATTTGGTGTTTCGGCTCCTGCTAGTGATGCAATTAAGCATTTCAATTTTACTTCTGATGAATTAGTTAGAAGAATTAAAGAAATTTTATAATTGAGTAAGCACACTTCTAGTGTGCTTTTATTAAATATGAATAAAAATGAAATCGAGATAGTTAAATATCCTAAAATAAAACATATTAAAATGTTTGTTAATGAAATTAAATCTGTAGAAAATCATATTCATAATGATTTTGAAATTTTTGTTGTCCTTAAAAATATGGGTGTTGCGAGAATTAATTCTAAATTGTATGAATTGAAAAAAGGAGATATATTTTTTATTAATTCGTCAGATGTTCATTCTTTATCAAGTAAAATGGATGAAGATAATAAAATATTAAATCCAACTTTTTTATTGATACAGGTTTCCAATCATTTTGTAAGAGACTATTTTCCTCAAATACAAACAACAGTTTTTAAATCTCAAAATTTAAAAGATATTCTTTCTAAAGAAAATTACCAAATTGTTTTGAAATTACTTATTAACTCGGCAATTTATTATTTTTCTAGCGAAAATTATTATCAGCTTGATGTTATCGCTGATATTAGTAAGTTTTTTTCATATATTTATAAATATAATCAACATGAAATAATTTCAGAAGTGCAAAAACAAAAACTAAGGAAAAGAAATAATAGAATTGAAAGAATAATATCATATATTGACGCAAATTTTGATTCTCAAATTAGAATAGAAGATATTACATCTTCTGAAAATATGACAGTAACACATTTCTC
>ENA-OVGE01002492-OVGE01002492.1-human-gut-metagenome-genome-assembly--contig:-NODE-2492-length-11918-cov-3.518587_pt1 | contig 11918 bp, 10 predicted proteins | sample MGYA00237769_ERZ505417 | MGnify/ENA primary metagenome ERZ505417 (study PRJEB26158, sample SAMN06016403) | human gut metagenome | biome: human gut; feature: ankylosing spondylitis patient; material... | reverse complement strand
AAAGGAGGGCATCGCGGCCCTCTACCGGGAGCTGGAGCAGGTGGACCCCCAGCGGGCCGCCAGGCTCCACCTGGCCGACGAGAAGCGGATCATCCGGGCCCTGGAGGTGTGGCACGAGACGGGCGAGACCATCACCGAGCACGACCGCCGCACCGCCGCCCTGCCGCCCCGGTATGAGGCGGCGCGCATCGGCCTGACCTTTGCCGACCGGGCGGACATGTGGGCGCGCATCGACCGCCGGGTGGACCAGATGATGGCCGCCGGGCTGGTGGAGGAGGTGGAGGGACTGCTCGCCTCCGGCGTGCCCGAGCGCTGCACCGCCATGCAGGCCATCGGCTACAAGGAGTTTCTGGGGGTGCTGGACGGCGCTCTGACAGAGCCGGAGGCCATTGAACTGGTGAAGCTCCGTTCCCGGCAGTACGCCAAGCGCCAGCTGACCTGGCTGCGGCGGAATCCCGATATCCACTGGATCTTCTGGGAAAAAGACCGGGATTTTGCCCGCGCCTTACAGATTTCGACGGAAATTCTCTCCGCTTCTGGCTTAGGATAAGCGCAGGAGCGGATGACCGCTCCGTAAATAAAGAAGGAGCGGGTACATATGCAGAAAAAAACAAATCTACAGGATCTCTTCCTCCTGCGAATCCGGCAGGATCGCCTTCCCGTCACCCTGTTTTTGATGAACGGCTTCCAGATGCGGGGGTACATCACTGGCTTCGACGCATTTATTGTCGTCCTGACCAGCGACGGAAAACAGCAGATTGTCTATAAGCACGCCATTTCCACCATTGTTCCAGAGCGGCCTATCCCCCTGACTGCTCCCCAGGAGGAGTGACCTGCGGCCCGCCGCGCAGCGGGTCCGCAGCCACTCTTACTCCGCGCGAAAGAAAGAGAGACATACATGAAGCAAGGAAAACCCCTCATTACTTTTGTCATGGTGCTGCTGGCGGCGGCACTGGCCGTCTATTTCGGGGCCTATGCGGCCGCCACCCTCAGCGAGCCCTTTACCACCACCCTGGTCTACTCCTATACCTCCTACAACAGCGTGGAGGCTGACGGCCTGCTGGCCCGGGAGGAGCAGGTGCTCCCCACACAGGCGGGCATTGTGGACGTGACCCGCGGGGAGGGGGAAAAGGTGGGGGCCGGACAGACGGTGGCCCTAGTCTACCGGGACAGCCAGGCCCAGGAGGACCAGGCACAGCTCCAGTCCCTGGCTATGGAGATTGAGCTGCTGGAGTATGCCGCCGTCCAAAGCGGCGACGTGGAGTCGGCTGCCCGCCTGGACGAAGACATTCTTCAGTCTGTGGTTCAGCTGCGCGCCAGCACGGCCCTGGGGGACTACTCTGAGTTGGAGGAGCAGGTGCTGGAGGTCAAAAGCAGCGTACTCAAGCGCGGCTACACCTATGGCGACGGCTTGACCGCCGCCGACCTGACCGCGCGCATCATGCAGCAGGTGCGTCAGGAGCCCGTGCCGATGGCACCGCGCACCGCCGCCCCGGCACGCCCGGCGCGGTGCACGCCGCCCGCGCCGATGCACAAAGCACCGCCGGCAAAACCGGCCGCGCGAAAACGTCCGGCGGCCGGCCGCACGTCCCCCCTGCTGCCGATCTCGGTGATGGCGGCGTGTCTCGCGCTCATCCTCGGCGCAACGCTCTGGTTCGCGCCGCACAGAAACCTGCCGAGCAGCTCCGGTACCGCGCTCGACAACAGCCGGGCACCGACCGTGACCGTATCTCCCTCCGTCAAGGATGAGGTAGAGGGGAACCGGAAGCAGGACGCCCTCCCCGCCACGGAAAGCGCGCCGGTGCTCGACGACAGCGTGAGCAGCCTGCTCTTCTCCGTCCCGGCAGAGGACAGCGCGGACAGCACGACGCTGCACATCTCCGACCGCAAGACCATCGAGGAGCTGTCTGCGCTCCTGGTGCGCACGCACCCGGCGCAGCCGGTCGACGCCGCGCAGACACCGCTGTGCGTGCTGGAAGAGAGCAATGCTGACAGCACGACCACACGCGTGACCGTCTGGCGTGACGGCAAGGACGTGATCTTCGCCAGCAGCGCGGATGCGCAGTCCTACCGCGTGCCCGGCGCCGCCGCGGAGTTTTGCCGCCTGACAGGGCTTCCGGAAAACTGAACGTATTGGATCTTTGCGCCCGGCAGGCAATGCCTGCCGGGCTTTTTCACGCCATTTTTCAAAGATTTTCTGCAAAACGACGCCAAAAAACCTCGAATTTTTGAACATCCTTGGTAACCATTTACTTGAAATGCGAAAAAACGTGTGTTATAATTTATCATGTCTGTTTGTGCATTGCTATTTTCGTGACAAGCAGATGCATTTCTTAACAATGTGGTGCCTTTTGCCATTAGGAGGATAATCACTCGTGAAACGTATCAAAGTATCGAACAATGTCATCAGAAGAATGCCCCGCTATCTCCGGAAGCTTGACGATCTGAACGCCGCCGGGATCGAGCGCATCTCTTCCGGCGAGCTGGGCCGTCAGATGGGTCTGACCCCCTCGCAGATCCGGCAGGATTTCAGCTGCTTTGGTGAGTTCGGCCAGCAGGGCTACGGCTACAACGTCGTGGCGCTGCGCGGCGAGGTCGCCAAGATCCTGGGTATGGATCGCAACTACTCGGCCGTCCTGGTCGGCGTCGGCAACATCGGTCGTGCACTGGTGGAGAACTTCTGCTTCGAGCAGTACGGCTTCACCCTCAAGGCTGCGTTCGACATCAACCCCGAGCTCATCGGCAAGGAAATGCACGGCATCGTGGTGCATGACTTCTCCACGCTCGACGACATTCTTGCGGATATCCAGCCGGACGTCGCGGTCCTCTGCGTGCCGAAGGCCATGGCCAATGACGTCGCCAATGAGATCTGCTCCGTCGGCGTGAAGGCCATCTGGAACTTCACGAACACCGAACTGCAGGTCAAGGACGCCGATCCGATCATTGAAAACATCCACTTCTCGGACAGCCTGCTGGCCCTCGGCTACTACATTGCCGAAAGCCAGGACGAGGCCGAGGCCCGCGCCGCAAAGAACAAGAAGGCCTGACAGCCCGCAAAGGAGGTCTGCCCCTTGAAAATCAAGCGACTGATCTCGTTGCTGCTGACACTCGTGCTGCTCGGCAGTCTGGTCCCCGCGCTGGCGGCAGACGCCGGCAGCCGGCAGGACCCGCTGCTGTCGCGCAGCTATGTCGACAGCTGGTCGACCGCCGTGCTGAGCCACGCCGAAGCCACAGCGCACTCCGCTGCGCAGGCCGCGCTGGACAAAGCGCTGCAGACGCATGACGCAGCGCTGCACAGCACCGCCGCGCGCAGCCGCATCTGCACGCTCCATGCCGGCAACACGGTCGCACTCAAGACCGGCGACTGCTTCACCGTCCTGAGCGGAAACGCCGGCGTGACCATTTCCGCCGGCGCGCTCATCGATGCTACGGACGGCGCGAAGGCCGTCTCCGGTGCGCTGCGCACGGCGCACCGCTACATCGCCTGTGAAGATCTGCAGGCAACCATTACCTGCGAGCAGACCGTTTCGCTGCTTCTGTCGGCGAGCGCTTCCGTCACGCGCTTTGTGGATGTGCCCGCCAATGCATGGTATGCGGATTCCGTTGAGTACGCCGCCGTCAACGGGCTCATGAGCGGCGTCGGCGGCCAGCGTTTTGCCCCGAATGACACCCTCACACGCGCCATGTTCGTGACGGTGCTGGGTCAGCTCGCGCAGATCAACGAGGTGGATTACACGACCGTTTCCTTCTCGGACGTAACGCCCGGGAGCTGGTATGCACCGTTTGTAGCATGGGCCGCGCAGCAGGACATCGTCAGCGGCACCGGCAACGGGCGCTTTGAGCCGAGCGCGCCGATCACGCGTGAACAGATGGCGGCCATCATCGCCCGCTATGTGCAGAGCACCGGAAAAGCGCTTCCCACGATCGCCGACCCCGTCGTGTTCAAGGACAAGGACGCAGTCTCCGCCTGGGCGCGCGACGGTGTGGAGCTCATGCGCACGACCGGGATCATCTCCGGCGACGACCGGGGCTACTTCAACCCGCTCGGTCTTGCCACGCGCGCGCAGGCCGCCACCGTTTTCATGGAGCTGCGGGAAGCGATCCTGCGCTCGGAGCAATCATCTTAACAGGATACGATCGGCGGAGCCAGCGGCTCCGCCGATCTGCACAAAGGAGTTATCTCATGTCTGATACGATCGCCGCCGTCGCGACCGGCAATGTCCTGTCCGCGATTGGCATACTGCGCCTGTCCGGCGACGGGACGCTCGCCGTCATCGACCGCGTGTTTCGCCCGGCCAACGGCCGCCCCATGTCCGAGGCGCCGGACCGCAAGCTCGTCTACGGCGCTTTTTGCGACACCGACGGCCAGACGCTCGACCTCTGCCTGTGCACCGTCAGCCGCGCTCCGCACAGCTACACCGGCGAGGACACGGCCGAGCTGCAGTGCCACGGCTCCCCGGCCGTGCTGCGCGCAGGGCTGCAGGCGCTGTTCGCCGCCGGGGCACGGCAGGCGCTGGCGGGCGAGTTCACGAAGCGTGCCTTCCTCAACGGCCGCATGGATCTCACGCAGGCAGAGGCCGTTATCGACCTCATCCACGCCGAGACCGCGCTGGACGCAAAAAACGCCGCCGGGCAGCTCGGCGGCGCGGTGCTGCGGCACGCGCAGGGTGTATACGACACGCTGCAGGACATCGCCAGCCACTATCACGCCGTGATCGACTACCCGGACGAGGACATTCCGGACTTTCAGCTCAGCGCCTACGAGAGTGCACTGACCGGCTGCATCGACCGGCTCCAGCGGCTGCTGGACACGTTTTCCCGGGCAAATGTGCTCCACGGCGGTGTTCCGGCCGTGATCCTCGGCCGCCCGAACGCGGGCAAGTCCTCCCTGCTCAACGCCCTGCTCGGCTATGAGCGCGCGATCGTGACGGACGTGCCCGGCACGACCCGCGACACGATCGACGCGCGCGTCACGCTCGGTGGCGTGCTCCTGCGCCTGACCGACACCGCCGGACTGCGCGACACATCCGACCCCGTAGAGGCCATCGGCGTGCACCGGGCGCTGGACGCGGCGGCGGACGCCGCGCTCGCCATCGCGGTGTTCGACGCGGCGCGCCCGCTCGACGACGATGACCGTCAGGTCATCGCCGCCGCACAGAAAGCCTCCGTGCGCATTGCGGTACTCAACAAAGCCGACCTGCCCGCCGCCGTGCAGCCGGACACGCTGGCGGCTTCGTTCGACGCCGTGTGCGTGCTCTCGGCAAAAGAGCGCACGGGGCTGGAAGCGCTCGAGCAGGCGGTGGCGGAGCACTTCCCCGCCCCGGACGCACCGGCCGGCGAGATCCTCACAAACGCCCGCCACGCCGAAGCCATCGGCCGCGCGCTCGAGTCGCTGCGCGCCGCGCGTGAGGCGATGCTGCTGGGCGTGACACCCGACGCCGTGCTCACAGAAGCCGAGGAGGCCATGGCCGCCATCGGCGAGCTGACGGGTGCCTCCATCCGCGAGGACATCACCAACCGCATCTTTGCGCGCTTTTGCGTGGGCAAATAAATCTGGACAGCAAAAGGCCGCCGGTTTTTCTGACCGGCGGCCTTTTGCTATGCAGTTTCAGCGGAACACGATGCCGTTGCGCTCCGACGCGCGCAGGAGCACAACGCCGAGCAGCAGCGCAAGCCCCTCATAGATGCCCATCGTCAGCCAGACGGCGCTGCCGCCGAAGATGGCCGGCACGGCGAAAATGACCGCGCTGTCGAGCAGGAAACTGCGGCACAGGTTCAAAATGACCGCCTGCTTCGTGCGCTTGGTCGAATACAGGTAGGCCGATATGAGCGTATTCACGCTCATGATGATAAAGCCCCAGGCGTAGCGCGGCATGTACTGCACCGTACAGGCAAGCGTCAGCGCATCGGCGCCGAACATTTTGCAGATCGGTCCGCCGACGAACAGCAGCACCACATTGATGAGCGCGCTGCCGATCAGGTCAATGAGCACGCCCGCGCGAAAAAACCACCGGAGCTCCTGCGCATCCTTTGCGCCGTAGCTCTGGCCGAACAGCGGCTGCAGGCCGCTCGAGACGCCGATGAAGATGGCCGCGGAAAACGACGCCACATAGCAGATGATTGAGTAGGCGTTCACGGCCATGTCGCCGAGGCGGGCAAGCAAAACATAGTTCGTGCACAGCGTCGCCACCGGGACGGCAAACTGTGCAATGGCCTCCGGCGTGCCGCGCAGGAGCAGCTTGCGCGCGAGCTTGCCTGAGAAATGAAACCGGCTCACCCGCAGCTGGCCGCGCCGCAGAACGAAGTGCGACGACACGATCAGCATGCCGCACGTCTGCGAGATGCCGGTCGCGATGGCAGCGCCCATGAGGCCCTTGTGCAGTGGAAACACAAACAGCCAGTCAAGGAAGATATTGATGACCGTCGCGATCGTGGAGCCCACGCTCACGAGCACGGGCGAACCGTCGTTGCGGCAGTAGTTGTTCAGGAACGTCATCAGCCCCGACGGCACCGCGAAAAGCGAATACCAGAACAGATAGTCACACACGAGCTGATGATACGTCTCGTTTGCGCCGAGCAGCGTCGCGATCTGGGACGTCAGGCACGTACCAATGAGCATCATGACGAGCGCGGCCGTCAGCGTACCGGCAAGCGAGTGCATGAATGCCTGATTGGCACCGGCGATGTCCCCGCGGCCGATGCGCACGGCCGAGACCGTCACACCGCCCACGACCGTGAGCATGATGATGGCGTTGAGCACCATCACGAACGGCCAGACCAGATTGACCGCGCCGAGCGCGTCCGTGCCAACGCCCTGGCCGACAAAAATGCCGTCAATGATCGTAAAGAGAAAATAAGCGCAGTTGCCGAGGATTGTCGGCACGACGTACTGCGTGAGCTTTTTCATTCTGCTGTCCATGGGCCCCTCCGAGCGCAATTTGCCGCCAAACGCACAGACTTCCGGCCGTACGGCACACGCACGGTGCGTCCTGGTCGGAAATACATCCTTATTATAGTGGCTTGTCAAGCATCTGTCAAGCGAACCGTCATCTTCCGCATCGCTCGTCAGAAACCGCTTGAAAGCCTAGTAATCATATGTTATTATTGTAGTATGTTGAAAAAGGGGGACTACCCATGAAAATATCCACAAAGGGCCGGTACGCCCTGCGCATGATGCTCGATCTGGCAGCGCATCAGGGCGACGGCTATGTCGCGCTCAAGGACATCGCGCAGCGGCAGGAGATCTCGAAAAAATATCTGGAGCAGATCGTGCCCATGCTTGGCAAATCCGATATTCTGCGCACCACGCGCGGCTATCAGGGCGGCTACCGGCTGGCCCGCGCGCCAAAGGACTATACCGTCGGCGAGATCCTGCGCCTGACCGAGGGCGGGCTCGCGCCCGTCGCTTGTCTCGAACAACATCCGAACACTTGCCCGCGCTGCGGAGAGTGCGCCACCCTGCCCATGTGGGAGGGCCTGGAGCGCGTCATCCGCAACTATCTCGACGGCATCACGCTTCAGGACCTGCTCGAGCAGCAGACGGCGCGCGCCGCGAACGACTACGTCATCTGAAGTCATTTGGATATTTGGTATTACCAGAAAAGCGCGCGTTTGAATTCTGCGTTTTCCATAGTTTCCGGCCGTCAGGCGGAGACACTTTGCTGATAATTTATCAATTTTGCATTTTCCGCTTGCCATCTGCGGAGATCCGGGGTACGATGATGCCGCGTCATGTGGTATTACCACGGTGGGATAGTCACTGCTGTGTACGATCCCCGGCGCCCGGTGCGTGGCCACCCTTACACGCCCGTGAACGGCTCGCCGGTACTCACAAGGTTTTCACCTCTTCTTCCCAACCGGCAGTCAAAAACCGCAGGGCCCGACCGGGCCCTGCGGTTTTTCTATGCTGCGTCACGCCTGATCGGGATGACTATAGAGCGAGAACGTGCCGTTGACAACGCCGTCGAGCATATCGGAGGTGAATGCCTGCGCCCGCTCGGCATCGCGGTCGAGCAGCGCACGGTAGAGCTCGAGCTTGTTCTGATACAGCCGGTTGGCGCCGTAGCGCTTACGATACAGGCTCCAGAAATGCAGGCCGTAGCCGTGGATGGAGTTATACAGCAGCGGCAGAAACGCATTGCGCGACAAAACGCTCAGCGCATGGTGGAACTGAAACGCTGCCTCGGCGCCCTCCTGGTCGGTTTTGGCGTCCTTGATCGCGTCCAGCATGGGTGCAAGCTCATCCAGCTCTTCCTGCGTGGCGCGCTCGACCACCAGCTTCATGCACAGGCACTCGTTGGCGCTGCGCACTTCCATAAGCGAGCGTACCTCATCGTCGCGCATGATGCCGCCGTTATAATTCAGCAGCGCCATGAGTGTGTCGAGCGAGCCGGTCTTGCGGTAATCGCTGACGTACACGCCCTGGCGCGCCACGATCTCCACAAAGCCCATCTTCTCCAGCTCAATCAGGCCGGCCGAGATCACCGGCCGGCTCACGCCCATGCGCGCGCTCAGCTCCCGCGCCGGCGGCAGCTGGTCGCCGGGCATCAATTCCCCGGAAATAATCATGCTCTCGATCTTCTGCACGAACTGATCCGTGAGCGAGACCGCCTCGATCTTGTCGAATCCCATCGTATCCACTCCCGAAATGTATTTGGTATTACCAAGTTCTTTTCGTTTTGAATTTATCATCATATTGACGGACTGTCAAGCGAAAATGTCGGCATAGTTCCGAAAATGTTAAAATCGAGACACATAGCATTGCTTTTTCAGGAATACTGCTATATGATAATGCTGAATTCTGGTAATACCAGAGCAAGAAACAACAACCATCAGGAAGGAAGGGGAAACATTTGAAAGATCTGAAGCATCTGATCTACTTTGAAAACCTTCTGGAAGACGCCAACAACGAGTTGGTGCGGCAGGCGCAGGCGGACGGCAGCATCGTCCTCGGCTACACCTGCTATCACATTCCGGAGGTCCTCCTCAACGTAGACAACTGCATCTCTGTGCGACTCAGAGCACCCAAGACCGGTTCGCTGGATATCTCGACGTACTACATGTCCAACTATACCTGTGACTACGCACGTGCGCTCGTCGAGCGTGCAATCGAGGGTGGTTACCAGTTCCTGGATGCGATGATCGGCGTGGACGCCTGCTCGGCCATGAACCGCTCCATGGAGCACTTCGAGGTCCTGAAGGTCAACAGCAAGGAGAAATTCTTTGTCACGCATACCGACATGCCGCTCAAGGTGACCGATTACTACATCGATTCCTACACCACGCAAATGCGCGAGCACGTGCTCAACCGTCTGACCGAGACCTTCGGCGTTGATACGTCCGACGAGGCGCTGCGCAAGGCCGTCGCCGAGCACAACGAGGTCTGCAAGATCATCAGCGAAATTGCTGAGATGCGCAAGCTCGACAACCCGATCATCACGGGCTACGAGTTCCACATCCTCAACCTCGTGAGCTACACCTGCCCCAAGGCGCTCATCCTGCCCTACCTGCGCGAGACGCTCGCCGAGCTCAAAAAGCGCAAGCCGGACGCCAAGAGCCCGTACCGCGCCCGCGTGGCCATCGTCGGCAGCGAGATCGACGATCCGAGCCTGACAAAGCTCATCGAGGGCTGCGGCGCACTCATCGTGTCCGACCGTTTCTGCTTCGGCAGCACGCCGGGCCGCGAGGTCATCGAGCTCAACGACGAGGAAGACGTCCTGCGTCAGATCTGCCGCCACTACATGGAGACCAGCGAGTGCGCTCGTTACATCTCCGACGAGAAGGTGCACCAGCGCCGCGAGACGGCTGACCGTCTGGCGCGCGAGTACAAGGCGGACGGCATCATCTACGAGCAGATGAAGTACTGCGACTACTGGGGCTTCGAGCGTGCTCTGGCGAGCTACGTCATGAACACCGAGTACGGCTGGCCGGTCCTGAGTATCGACCGTGTGTATAACAACGGCTACTCGGGTCAGCTCCGCACGCGCGTTCAGGCGTTCGTGGAGAGCCTGGAGATCAAGAAGATCCAGAGAGAAAGGGGTGCCAAGTAATGGGCAAGGTGAAATATCCCAATCCGAAATTCTTCAAAGCGAAAGACAGAATGGACTGGGCTGCTCAGGCAGAGAACCTGAAACTGGTCGGCGGCATCTTCTGGGACATGTTCAAGGAGACCGACTGGAAAAAGTTCGGTGAGGGCTGGAAGAACATTCTCATTTCCGACCGTGACCGTATCAAAGAAGAGTACAAGGCCTTCGCGGCTGCCTCTATGAAGGATAAGATTGACCTCATCCTCAACGGTGAGCGTCACCTCGGCCGCCTGTATCGCGACGGCGCCATGTGCACCGTGCGTCGTGAGTGGCGCGGCATCAAGGACACGGTCTATGACTTCTATGAATGGGCTCGTCTGTGGGGTATGCTGCTCATGTCCTTCTCCAAGGACCTGATCCCGGCTATGAACCAGACGCTGTACTATCGCTGGATGGTGTCTTACTTCTGCTGCCACAGCTTCATGGATAAGAACATCCTCGGCCTGCGCGGCTCCAACCTGCGCATGAGCCACGAGCTTACCTACTGCATCTACCGCTACGTCGCCGAGAACCTTGTCATTCTTGCCAAGGGCGACAGACGCAACGGCAACAGCGAGGAGCTCAACAGCAAGCTCGTTCTGATCGACGAGATGACCATGGCGCAGATCATGGCCGGCTTCCCGACCCTGTACGGCATCCCGCATCAGCTGCTGCCGGTGTTCCTGGTCTCCGAGATCGACCAGCTCACCTGCATCCCGTACATCGACGCCGTCGAGTCCTTCGGTCTCCCGGCCGATACCTGCCCGGTTCCGACATCCGAGTGCGGTGCACTCGTCATCGACGCTCTGCCGCATCTGGGCAGCTGCTATATCTCCAGCTCCATGCCGTGCGACGGTTCCGTCATGGCATCCAGCTACTTTGCCCGCCGCTTCCCCGAAATCCCGGTGCATCACCTGTGCTTCCCCGTCCGCTACGAGGACGAGCTGACGCTCGACGCCGCTGTGGAAGACGTCAAGTCGTGCATCCGCTTCATTGAGAAGCAGACCGGCGAGAAGTGGAACTGGGATGCTTACTTCACCGCTATGAAGCGCTTCAACACCGAGACCGACTACGAGCTGCAGAAGTGGGAGATCAACAAGACCCAGTATCCGCAGCTGATCGGCCCGACCTACGAGCTGTTCCGCAAGTGGTGCTATGAGATGGACGGCGGCCTCGACCCGCGTACCATCAAGTCCTGCGAGAAGGTCAACAAGATCCTCCTCAAGGGCTACAAGAACAAGGAGCAGGCCTGGCGCAACAAGATGCGCTATCGTGCTATCACCTGGAGCTGCCCGCCGCACTACTACGCCAACTTCTCCAACTGGCTGGCCAACAGCTGGGGCATCAACGTCGTCGTTGAGATGGAATCGCTCAACTACACCAAGCACCTCAACACCACCGACGAGACCGAGGCCCTGCGTGACATGGCCCGCCTGTACGAGCGCATGGTCATGCGCCGCCACACCAACGGCGGTTACCACAACGTCGTCACCGAGCTCTGGCGTCAGTGCGAGGCGTGGAACACAAACATCGTCATCATGTGGCAGCACGTCGCGTGCAAGAACATGGCTACCGTTCAGGGCCTGCTCGACGAGCAGGGCCGCGAGCTGGGTCTGCACCTGATCTGGATCCCGCACGACCTGATGGATCCGCGTACTGTTTCGCGCCGCACCATGCGTGACACGGTCTCGAGCTATATGGACACCGTCATGCACGCCACCCCGGTCGACGAGACCCTGCTCGACTTCGCGGACGACGTGTGCATGTAAACGTTTTTTGATTTGAAGGAAAGGATATAGATACTATGAAATACTTTGGCGGATGCGACGTAGGTTCCACCTACACGAAGGCAGT
>ENA-OVGE01002491-OVGE01002491.1-human-gut-metagenome-genome-assembly--contig:-NODE-2491-length-11932-cov-18.586007_pt1 | contig 11932 bp, 11 predicted proteins | sample MGYA00237769_ERZ505417 | MGnify/ENA primary metagenome ERZ505417 (study PRJEB26158, sample SAMN06016403) | human gut metagenome | biome: human gut; feature: ankylosing spondylitis patient; material... | reverse complement strand
ACTGAAGATTGCATTGGTTGGAAGTATTTCCGCTGATGCAATCTTTTTTTGTGCCTGGAAAACTAGGAAGAAAACCCCCTCGCGCCCTGAATCAATGGTAAAGGGCAGTAGTTCTAAAAGTTGGCAAAGATGTCTCCATACGCCCTGAAAGGGCAGAAGCTCCTAGCCCAGGGCAACGCCCTGGGTTGTACGGAGTTATACACATACGCCCTGTAAGGGCAAAAGCTTTAAAATATGGATTATAAAGCTTTTGCCCTTACAGGGCGCCTTGCTGTTTTCTGTTTATACCCAGGGCGTTGCCCTGGGCTAAGAGCTTCTGCCCTTTCAGGGCGTGTGGGCAGAAGCTTTGCTTTACTTCATCAACTCAAGACCTGCCTCGAACTTGGTGGTCTTACCCATCAACTCTGGCAACTGCTTTACAATCGCCTTGACCATTCCGGCAAAGCCGTTCAGATCGTCATCACCGAGGCTCTCAACCATTTTAACAAGAACCGGATTAGATGCCAATTTTGTAGCAAAATCCTTATTCAGATAGAAGAATGCAGTATTGTTGTCGTTGAAACGAACGTTTACAGGAACACCATCCTTGAAAGCTGCCAGAACTGCACCGATGGCTGCTTGCTTGGCAGGATCTGTGATGGTGCCGGCAATCTTTTCATTGTTCAGGAATACGACGATCTGATTCTCATCTACAATCTTATAAGTTGCATAGCCTTCAGCAATCTGCCAGTTTGGAGTGGCAGGTGCCTCTGTATTTGTTTCGCTTAACTTAGCTTCTGCGTATTGAGCGATAATCTTGCCATCAGCTGTGAATGTTACAGACTTCAAGAGGGTTGGTAACAACTGGTTTACAATGCTTTCTGCCATCTGTGGTGCTGTTGCTGCAGGGATGAAACCCATGATAGGAGGGCAGTCTGCTGCAGTTTCCCAATTCATCTTGAATGAACCTTTCCATGCCGAAGCATCATCAGGATTGTCTGTCTGATTGCCTTTGTCGTCATACATGGTTACAGGCTCGAGATTCCAGGTTGCAAGAAGCTTGGAAACGGCCGGCTTTTCTGTGCTGTTGCCTGCATTGAATGTACCATCTGCAGTCTTCAGTTCTACGCTGATATTCTTGTAGTCTGCAGAAATCTTAGCAGTGAAATCTACCGTCATTGTGTTGGTATTTTCTGTAGCCTTGGTTACATTGTCATTAATGGTCGCTGTTCCCTGACCTCTCAAAGTGTAACCATCCTGTGCAATAATGGTTGCCTCTGGTACGTTAACAGTTACCTCGCCACTCTTGTCTGTCAAAGTTACCTTGGCAGTTTGATTTCCAGCCTTTTCGATATTCATATCGAAATCTATGAAGTTATAATCTACTTCGCCATCTTCAGTATCAAGCTCCTGGCCCCAGACATTGTAAGTACCTGCCTTAAAAGTGTCCCATACTGTAGGATCATCATCATCGCTGCTACAAGCAGTGAAGAAGCCAAGGGTGCAAACCATGGCCATTAAATAAATAAACTTTTTCATTGTCTTCTTTTTTTTATATTAATAAATATTGATTCTCTCTATATATAATAATGTTCGCGTACATTATATAATATCTTACTTCAGCTGATACGTGATGCCGATGCTGCCGTAGATAGGATACATCGTCTGCTCAATGGTCTCGAAATCTTTCTTGAAGATACCATTTAAGCCCCAGCTCAGATCAGCACAGAGACCCCAACGGTTGTTCAAGCGCCAGTCTATTCCGAAATCTACGCCCACATGCCAGTTGCGCATATCATCGCTGAAATCGTAATCACCACGTTCGCCTTCGTCATGACCCAACTTTACCTTCTGTCCGGTTGGATCGCCCTTAGGGTGACCTTCCTCCTGGCGGCGGAGGTAACCATCGTATGCCCAGCCTTCAAACTTCTTTGATGTCACATAGCTAACATACGGACCCAACTTGAAACGGAGGTTGTCGCAAATGTCGTATGTTGCCTGCAATGGTACCGTGATGAGACTCATGTCTACCTTCGTAACCACGTTGCCTGTAAATATACCTTTCAGCTCTTCGCCTCCACGTACTATTCTCATATAATAGTTTTTTACGCCTGCATCAATCTTCATGCCCTTGTTTTCAAAGTGCAGACCTCCAACGAATCCCCATTTGCCTGAAAGTGGGTGATAAGCATCGATACCCAGACTGAAGTTAGGTTGCAGGGTATAGCTGTGTAGTGTACGGATGGTAGCAGGAAGACCGATAGGGGCTGTGCCTCCTATATTATACGCCACGCGAGCCTGATACTGGTAGCCGTGGAGATATTTGTTCCACGAGGTGCGCTTGCTTTCTTCTACCTGCTTGTGCTCCTCAGTCTTCTGATTCTCATTTTCTTCTGCCCATGTAGCAGTGCCCCATGTCAGCAGGAGAGCTAATATTGTTATCTTCTTCATTATATAGTTTCCTCCTTAGCTTATTTGCAAATCAACTTGAAACTGTCTATCCAAAGGGTACTGCCTACGGCACCCAGGAAGTTAGCTCCATCTGAACTGGATGAACTGACAATAGTGAGACTGTAGCCACCATTCTTCAGCTTGATTGGGTCTATGGCTTTCTCATACTCGAAATCTACGCTGAAGTGATGCCATTCCGGTGTGTTTCCAATAGCAACTTTTCCGTTGTCATCATGGGTTTCACCTACCAGAGCAAGTGCCACTATCTGTTTGCTGGTCTGTACATTATCTCCGTAGAGCAATACGGCATTCCCCTTTTCGTCGATGTTCTCGTAGAGCACGGCGTAGATGGTTCCGTAGTCATGTCGGTTCAGTTCGTTCATATCCTTGTCGGTGAATTTTTCGCCAGCCTGATACTTATACCATCCTTCTAACTTAGTAGGCTTGGCGCTGAAACTGAATGGATGGCCAAACTTTGTTGCCTTCATTGCATTTAAAAGGGCATCTGTAGCATCAAACTGTCCGATAAAGAGGTTGCCGGCAGCGATAGGCTTGTGTGCCATATCAGCGACCTTGCTGGTGCGCTTAGTAGTGAGCTTCACGCCTTTGCCCTTATAGCCGTCTTTTATCATCACGGTAGGATATTCCTCCGGTTTTGCCGAAGGGTTGCTGATCTGGAATCCAGAGTTTCCTGTTGCCCAGATGTCGAGTTTATTGCCGTTCCAGTTCTCCTGCCAGTTGTAGTATCCCTTGCTGAGGTATGCGTTTTCGAAATCGAATTCAATCTCGTTTGGCATGGTGGTCTGACCCTTCTTGATGCTCACCTGATAGGTGCGGGTCCACTGCTTGTCTTCCGATGTAACCACGTATGTAACAGGACCTTTGGAGAAATCGTGCACGCTTCCGCTTTCCGGCTGGATGGTGGCTCCCGGAGTGAGTCGGAACATCGGTGCCTGCTTCTTGAGGCTGGCGAATGGCTTCATGGTGAATTCTATCTTGTCCTGGTCGCTCTGCACGTTGACGAGCGTATCCGATGCGTTTGTGAACCACAGCTTCATCCAGCTTCCTGGGTGGATGTATGCCTGCTCGATGTCGCATTCGGCATTGAGGGGTTCATCCTTGAAGCATGAACTGAGTGATAGGGCGCAAACCGTCGATAAAGATAGCGTTATAAATTTTCTAAAACCCATTGTCTTCATATCCTTTCCTTTATTATATAAGAGCGTTATCTTTTTGGGGATATCCGCTGATGATTCAATTTTCTGGTTGCAAAGTTACGCAGAAAACTTGAAAGCACCAAACATTTTCCACTTTATTTGCATATTATTTATGTTTCTGATTATTTGTTAGATGGGGTAGGAAAAAAAGAAGACTGGGCATCCCTTTTGGAATGCTCAGTCTTGATTTTAGAAATTTACATTGTCGCCTCCGCCGCCTTCGCCGTCTCCGGTGTTATCCTTTCCGGTGTCTCCTGATGGGGTATTGCCGCCGCCTGGGTTGTCCTTGCCGGATGTATCACCGGTATTGTCCTTATCGGTTCCACCTGAAGTTCCTCCGCCTGAAGTGCCGCCTGAAGTTCCGCCGCCATTTTCCTTGTCTTCGATGCCGTTGTACTCGGTCATCTCCTCCATCTTGATGCCACTGAGCATCGGCTTTACTCGCTTGCCCTGGTCCATGACAGAGTAAGGTGAGTAGATGATGTACATAGCCTTGATGTTGGCTTGGGTGAACTTTCTGGCGCTTACGGCTGGGGAAGTTCTGATGCCGAGCTTGAAGCTTCCGAAGTTGTCGAGTACCACCTTGTTGCCTTCGGAGATGTTGGCGGAGATCTCTGTCATCAGGGCATTGATCACGGCCAGGATGTCCGGTTCGGTAACGGTGCATCGCTCGGTAATCTTCTTGGCGATGGCGCTGGTGTGCACCACTCTGTTCACTACTGCTCTACCGTAGATCATTCCCCTGGTAGGGGAGTTCTTGCGGTTGTTTTTCACTTTTCTGAATTTTGCCATACTCATTTAGATTTAAAGGGTTAAACAATCATTTTTCTTTCTTCATCTGATATTTTTCCGCAGAATCTGCGTTAGCTACCCATGCATGAGGTTACCCCCAGGGTGGTGGCAATCGCCGTGAGAATAGAAATCGCAATCTGGATAATGGTTTTCCATGTGTCTTTCTTCATTTTTGTATCTCCTTTCTGTTTATTTTAATGTTATAAAAAATTTACATCTCTTTTTGTCAGGTTATTAGATAATTTTACATCAATACCTGCTGACGATTCTTCCGCCGCATGGTGTAGCTTACGTGCAGCCAGCGGTGCTTGCCGGGAGAGGCGCCGCGAGGCTCCAGGATCAGCTGGTCGAAGGTGCAGCTCGATTCTATGAATTTTCTGTACTTCGCCAGAATCTCCTCGTTCGGGATGAAGATGTCGGCAGCCTCGCCCAGGGTATGCTGACTGCCCGGTACGCCATGTACGGCAAGGTTGAGCTGCGGACAGCGATACCCGCTCGTGATGGTGATGATGCCGCAATGCAGGCGAAGTGGTTCCAGCACCTGCTCGCACAGCATCATCAGACGGATGATGACCATGGAGCTTTGTGGAGTGTTGTCGATGCCATACTTGATGGCGGTGCCCGAGCGGAGAAACTCTCCGAGGGCGAAGTGAGTGGAGAGGAGCATCTGCTGCATCCTCTCCAGTTCTAACATTGTGTGTGTTTCCATAAGCATTATTGATTGGTTTACGATGCAAAGATACGAAATTTTTTCGGGTTTGTCAAGGGTTTGGGGGTTACTGCGAGGGTTACATTGAGGGTTACCCCGTTTGGGAAATCATTTGAGCCTCTTTTGGGTCAGAAATGAGCCTAACGTAACGTTTGTTTTAGGCTCATTTCATCGCCAAAAGAGGCTCTATTGCAGAGTAAAAGAGGCTCTATTCCAGACCAATAGAGGCTCTTTTCAGCTTTCTCCTCCTTCCATGATCAGCAGCTCGATGATTCGGCAGGGAGGATTCTTCTGCAGCTGCTCCATGTAGAATCTCGTGATGCTGTCGGGGTAGATGCTGTTGCGCTGCTCCATGCCCCTGAGCTTGCTCAGCGCCTTATCCGGATGATTGGGTGGGGGAATGCAGCTCTTCTGGAAGAACTGGCGGTAGAGCTTCTGCAGGGGGATGGGGCGCAGGAGATCATCGTGCCACTCATCGCCCACGTCCTCCTCGCCGCTGCTCCTCACCATCACATAGTCGCTTACATCGTGTACGAACTCGATGATCCATCTCTTGGGACATCGCCACTCCCGGATGCCCGATTCCTGATCCAGCATCCACTTATAGTCGTCGAGCATCTGCTCGTGGGCACGGGCTCTCAGCTCGTTGTACTCTTCTCTTGTCATAGGCGTATTATTTTAGAAAAATATGATTGCTGGCGCAAAATATGAATCACTATTCACTATCTCCAGGGTTCATCGTCCTTCGCCAGCACCTTGCCCTGCATCGCCTCGGCTATGCAGTCGTTTTCCGATTCCCTTTCGTCGTATCTGCCGCAGGGCTGGCGCACGTAGTACACCTTTCCGGGATGACAGAACTCCTGGTCTCTCACCTTCAGCATCTCTACGATGGTAAACATCTTGCCCTCCTCGGGCTTCGAGATTCGGTTTACGGTGAGCAGGAAGTCGGCGAGGTTCGCCCACTGGGCACTGCCCGCTACGGAGTAGATATCCAGCGGCGGAAAGGCCTCGTGACCGTCCTTATACTGTATTCTCGGGTGGGCCACTACCACCGTCCAGATGTGGCGCGTACGGCTCCATGCCTGCAGCTTCGTCAGCATCAGTCTCACCTTCTCCGTCTCCGTGGCACGGCTGCCGCCCTCGGTCATGTTGATGAATACATACGGGTCTATCACCAGATAATCTATCTTCTGCTTCTTGCGGTTCATCATCGCCTCCATCATTCCGATGATGTAGTTGCTGTCGGGCAGACGGGTCTTCGTGTCGAAATCCACCATGTGCTCCGACAGGAAGTCCAGCACCCTGCAGTTCTCCTGCCTAGCCTCTTCGGGCGATTCGGCGCCGTCCATATCCTCCGTGTTCCTCACCCCCAGGGCTATGCGGGCAATCTCCCTCACGTGCTTGCCCTTGATAGGTTTCTCGAACGAGAAGAACGCCACGCACTTCTGGTTGTGGTACATCAGATGCGCCATCAGACAGTTGAGGAAATCCGTCTTTCCCGAGTTCGGGCGACCGGTGAGGATGATGAGTCCGCCCTCGGAAGTGGGGTGGAAGATGCCGTCGGTGAGTCCGCCCATCCCCACCTCGTAGCCACGGTCGTAGTTGCCCATCATGATGTCGAGGATGTCTTCCTTGTGCTCCGAGAGGTCGTAGATGTCGGCATCGCTGATGCCCTGCGCTTCGGCTATGATTCGCTGCACCTCGCGGCTTCCGAAGGCATCATATACCTCGCTGATGTCCTTCTTGCCCTGCGGCAGCGTGGTAACCTTGGCGCGGGTCTGGTATTGCTCTATCAGGAGTTTTACCAGTCGGCGGCCCGGGCGGTCGGTATCGCCGCAGATGATGATTTCGCCCGCCTGCTGGATCCACTCGTCGAAAGCCTCGTGACTCTCCTCGATGTTGGTGCTGGCGCCGTTGGCGATGCTCAGCACGTAGGGGAATCCGCAGGTCATCAGCGTGAGTCGGTCCTTTTCGCCCTCGGTGATGATGAGCTGGCGGATGGGCTGAGCGTCGGGGCGGAGCAGGTTGATGCTGTCGATGCCGTAGGGGGCGCAGGGCTTGGTGGGGGAAACCTGGCAGAAGATCTTGCTCCACTCGCCGGTGACGGGGTGCTGCTGCACGGAACGGAACTTCACGTTGATGATCTTGCCGTCCAGATAGTTGCAGTAGGCGATGGCAGGCACCATCTCCACGCCTTTCGGGTCCTCGCTTTTGGGGTCATCTGCATTCTGCTTCATCCATGCGCACATCACTCCTTCCTGAATGATGATGTCGGGCGAGAGCTTCATAGCCTGGATGTATCGCTGCACCATCGACTGGAGCGAGGCGAGTTCGGTGGCGGTAATCAGGGGGCGGGCCTTGGGATGGCGCGAGAGGAGGTTGGCGGGGTGGAAGTGGTCGATGAACTGCTGCTGCTCTTCCTGGGTCTTGAAGGGGTAGATGGGGTAGAGCCAGGAGCGTGTTTCGGCATCTATCTCGCGGAAGTCGTCGGGCAGCATGGGCACGTAGTCTTTGGCCTTGTGTTCATCCTGCTGCTTTTTCTGGGCATTGGCGTAGTAGTTTCCGTTCACTTTACCGCTGCCCTTTCCGAGCAGCGATTTCATCTCCTCCAGGTATCCGCTCCAGTTGCACGTCCAGCAGTGGGTAAGTCCGTTATCTACCTTGATGAAGCAGCGGTTCTTTCCGCATTTCGGACATGTAACTTGGATATCGAGCTTTCCTCGCGCCATCAGCTTTATGGTTTTCTGGCTGATGTCCTTCAGGTGGTTTAGGAGATCCTTGGGGGATGAAGCATCGTTTGAAGGAGCTGAAGAAGCTGATGAGAATGCATCATCGTTTGCTGTAGATGATGAACCTGATGATGCTGAGTCAGCAGGGATGATGCCGCTCAGCATTTGATTGTATCTCAGAAAGAGTAGTTTCTCTTCATCTGAGAGATTCTTCATGATTTCTTTGAAGTCGGTAGCATAGTAACGTGGCTTCTCATTTTTGTTTTGATTTTGTTGGTCTTCTTCCATATTTTTAGGATTTTTATGTTGTTGTTGTATTGTTAGCCCCCACGCGCCCTGAACCAACGGTCACCGGCCGAAGGGAAAGGTAAAGGGCAGAAGTATTCGAAAGTGTTGCCCCCACACGCCCTGAAAGGGCAGAAGCTCTTAGCCCAGGGCATCGCCCTGGGTAATGCCGGACGCAAGCCTGTCGCCCTGTAAGGGCAAAAGCTTTAATTGAATTACTTTGGAACAACCCAGGTGTGCGAGAATTTGTTCCAGGCAGCGTTGCCGGATGGTCTCGGAGCAGCATCCTGTGGTATTCGATGCTGCTCCGGGGTTCCATCACATCGTGTCGTATCATAGAATCGCTGTTTCGACGCCTTGTCCTGATACTCGAAATTCGAGATCGGTCGGTACTGCCGCATCATTTCTGCTGCATGCAGCTTGAGGTACTTGGTGGCATCATTCACGGCACGCATTATGTTCTTCTGCATGAAATCGTATTTGATGAGATTGGCGAGCCAGCAGCTTTTGCCCACCGGGTTCTTGATGTTCATCAGCGCCTTGCTGTTCTTGAGCAGATAGGGATACAGATAGTCGTTGAAGAAAGTGTTTGTAGCCATGTTGGTAGGGCAGGCGTCCTCCGGATTTATGTAGAGATTCGGATTAAGCTTTTGCGTTATTGCATTCACGGGTTTCACCACCTTGGCGTAAGCATCAGGGTCGGTGCCGATGTAGTTGAGGAGCTCCTTGGCTGCAGCTTCCACTTCCTTCTCGTGCTCAGCCGAGCAAGTTTTGCACCCCGTTACATTCTTGCTTAAATTTTTCTTTTTATTATTTTTCTTTTTAATATATATATTATTATTAATAACGGGGTGCAAGGTTTGCACGCTTGAGTTCAAATCGGGGTTGTTTCCCATATCTTTCTCGTCGCTGACATGCCAGATAGGAGTGTAAAACGCCATGAGATTCTGGTCGGTATGAGGCTTCTCATCATTTTTCCAGATGAATCCGAATCCTGTGCATCTGAGCAGGATTTCCACGAAGTCATGTCGGCTATGGAATCGCAGTCCCTCTACGATGTCCTTAAATCTATAACTGTCATACAGTTTCTGCAGATTCATCCATGCCGGTTCGCCGAAGTAGAGCATCAGCATTTTGCGGATCTGCGTATCCGTCAGCCCGCTGGTATGCCAGCTGGCGATGAGTCTTCGCTCCGTCTTGATATCAATGCAGGTGGTGAGCGGCTGGATGGTGTAGCAGGTGTCATTGCTGGTTGTGTTGTTTTTCATTTCAATTTACCATTTACGTTAGTGAATTTGTTGAAGTAGAATACATTCAGTTCGTTAAGCTCATCCAGGCTCTCGATAGAGTGTGTCAGATGATAACCGAACGTTCCGAATACTTTACGAAAATCCTTTCTCATATCTTCGATATTTTCATCACTCATGTTGGCAATCACCCCACGGAAGCCTCCTTTCTTTTTCTCGCAGTCGGCTTCAAATTCTGGGTGTGCGTTGAGGGGTGGCTCCAGGAGAAGGATGCATACGGCAATGCGCTCGATAGCTTCCGTAGACAGGCTGCAGTTGTCGGGTACGTTCAGGTATTTGTTGAATACCTTGTTGTGTATTCCACTTGTCTCGTGAAAGGCTGATTTCGTAATCTTGTATTGCTCATTCAGTTCTCGGATGAAGAGGCTGATGTTCAAGGTTTCCTTTCTCTGCATTTTCCATCTTGTGGTGTAACCAGTGAATTTTTCTGCCTTCTCTGCATCAAATTGAATGTAGATGGTAGCCTTGGGTCTTGGTCTGTTTTCTGTGTTCTTTTTCATCACTTTTGTTTTATGCAAAGGCGACATTGCCTTACGCATTGCAAAAAAATGAAAATTCCGTGACATAGCCAAAGAGATGAATACTTCGTGACTATAGTAGATGAAGTGATAAAAAATTTTTTTTTGCCACTTAATACTGCGAGATTTAACAGAAATAATTTGGTGGTTTCGGATAATTGGCGTATATTTGCAGGATAGGAGTTAAAACAATTCTTTCAATTAATAAATAGTAAGTTATGATGGTATATGTTGCAAATCCACTTTATGATGCCGTGTTCAAATACCTGATGGAGGACGAGCGCATCGCCAAGACCATTCTTTCGGCACTCTTGCAGAAGGAGGTGCTGGAGGTAAAGATGCGCCGCAACGAATACAGCAATATCAATCGCAATGCCATTTCCATGTTCAGAATCGACTTCGCCGCCAAGGTGAAGGAGAAGGATGGTTCACAGAAACTGATTCTTATCGAACTGCAGAAGACATGGCTTGAGACGGAAACTTTACGCTTCCGCCAATATCTCGCCTTGCAATATAACAACAAGGAGAATATGACGAAAGAATCTGACAATAAGTATGCTCTTCCTACTGTTGCCGTGTATCTGTTGGGTCATCGTGTAGGTGAAATCAACGAGCCTGTGGTCTATGCCCAGCATCGCATTTACGACTACGAGGGGAAGGAAGTTGTGCTTGAGCAGCCAGATCCGTTTGTGGAGAGTCTGCAGCACGACAGCATCATCGTACAGATTCCTTTGCTAAGAGGCAAGGTGAATAATCACTTGGAGAGAGTGCTGAGTGTCTTCGACCAGACTCTTGCTTACGAGGAGGATAGGAGAGTATTGAGAGTAGATGAATCGCAGTATGCTGGTGATGGTGAAATGGAATATATTGTTCATCGACTTCAGTCGGCTGCCGCTGATCCTGAAATGCGTTATCAGATGAATGCTGAAGCTGAGTTCTTCAAGGCTTTAGAGGATCGTGATACTGCGATTATGGAGCAGGCAAAACTTATTGAAAAGAAGGATGCCGACCTTCTAGAACAAGAGAAGACCATCAAGCAGAAGGATGCCGACCTTCTTGAGCAAGAGAAGGCCATCAAGCAGAAGGATGCCGACCTGTTTGAGCAGCAGGAGATGCTGAGACGTATGGTAGAAAATCTGACTAAGAATGGTATGGATGATGCTACGGTCATGAAAATGACAGGATTGACAGAAGAGCAGATTAGAAAGTTGAAATAATTCCCCACCCACAAAAAAAGGGGACTGAAATCTCATTTCTGAAATTTCAGTCCCCTTAAAATTTTTATTTAGCTAATGAATAGCAAATGCTTTATCTGCAGGAGATTAAGCCTTGCCCTCCATCTGAGCCTTCAACTTAGCAAGAGCATCGATGTCGCCGAGTGAAGTACCAGCAGCTACGTTGTTGATAGCTGGAGTCTCGTTCTTGCGACCACCGTTACCACCACGCTTGTGAGCTGGCTTAGCGATTGGCTCGTCCTTGCCCTCCTCGAATGTACGAGAGTGAGAGAGGATGATACGCTTTGTCTCCTTAACGAACTCGATTACCTTGAAGTCGAGCTCCTCGCCCTTCTTAGCCATTGAGCCGTCCTCCTTGGTGAGGTGCTTTGGAGTAGCGAAGCCTTCGCCACCCTCTGCGAGAGCAACTACAGCACCCTTGTCCATCATCTCAACGATGGTACCCTTGTGTACAGAACCTGGAGTGTAGATTGTCTCATACTCATCCCATGGGTTCTTCTCCAACTGCTTGTGGCCGAGGCTCAAGCGGCGGTTCTCCTTGTCGATCTCGAGAACTACTACGTCGATACTAGCACCTACAGATGTGAACTCAGATGGGTGCTTAATCTTCTTAGTCCAAGAGAGGTCAGAGATGTGGATCAAGCCATCAACACCCTCCTCGAGCTCTACGAAGATACCGAAGTTAGTGAAGTTGCGAACCTTAGCAACGT
>ENA-OVGE01002490-OVGE01002490.1-human-gut-metagenome-genome-assembly--contig:-NODE-2490-length-11935-cov-3.294697_pt1 | contig 11935 bp, 12 predicted proteins | sample MGYA00237769_ERZ505417 | MGnify/ENA primary metagenome ERZ505417 (study PRJEB26158, sample SAMN06016403) | human gut metagenome | biome: human gut; feature: ankylosing spondylitis patient; material... | reverse complement strand
GAAGTCAGCTCCTGGGGATGCCTTTGGGATGCTGTCAACCGTGGTAAGATTCTGATGAAAGACAGTTACCGCGATGCCTACGGCACTGCCATCATTTATGCCCATGCCCGGCAACTTGCCGACAGCACCACCACCGTGGAGCAACTGATGAACGACAATTCCCCTGAAGCCATTGCCCTTGCAGAGCAATACCTGAAAGATCTGAAACCCAACATTGCCGGATGGGAAGCCGACTTCGGCAAAGAAATGATGACGAAAAACAAAGCATGGCTCAACCTTACCTGGAGTGGCGACGCCGTCTGGGCCATTGAAGAAGCGGAAGCTGTAGACGTAGACCTGGACTATGTAGTTCCCCGCGAAGGCAGCAACATCTGGTACGATGGCTGGGCTATCCCCAAGTATGCCCGTAACGTAAAAGCCGCCAGCTACTTCATCAATTATCTTTGCCAGCCGGATATTGCTCTGCGCAATATGGATGCCATCGGCTATGTCAGTGCCGTAGCAACGCCCGAGATTATGGAGGCAAAGATCGACACTACTCTTGAACAATTCTCCGACCTCAGTTATTTCTTCGGTCCCGGTGCAGACAGCGTTCAGATCAACCCGATACAATACCCTGACCGTAAAGTCGTGGAGCGTTGCGCCATGATTCGTGATTTCGGTGACCGCACAGAGCTTGTTCTCGAAATGTGGAGCCGCGTCAAAGGCGATAATCTGAATACGGGTATCGTGCTTCTCATCTTTGCAGTCTTCGGAATACTGTTTGTGTGGATTGTCTGGAAACGGATCAGCATTTATAAGCAGAAGAAACGTCACCACAGACGCAGACGCCGTATACGCAGGTAATAGGAGAATCAGGAGATAACACCTTTATCTCCTGGTTCGCATTAATAACATAAATGAAACATCACTTTTCAGACATATTTTGTACCTTGCGGCAGAATTATAAATAAGGAACTATGAAACTGAAAAAACTTTTATTCGCTTCCGCTATGTCTCTTGCCGCATGCGGCATCCTGCAGGCCCAAAACACCCAAGTCATTGCCCACCGTGGTTTCTGGAAGACCGACGGTTCTGCCCAGAATAGTATTGCCGCCCTGGTGAAAGCTGACTCCATCCACTGCTACGGCTCCGAGTTCGACGTTTGGCTCACCACAGACAATCAGCTGGTTGTCAATCATGACGCCACCTTTAAAGGCGTGACTATGCAAGATGCCACAGCCAAGGTATGCACCGCCGTACAACTGGACAACGGCGAACAACTCCCTACCCTGCAACAGTATCTGGACAAGGCAAAAAGCCTGAAAACCCGCCTTATCCTCGAACTGAAAGCCCACAAGACCCCCGAACAGGAAACACGAGCCGTAGAGGGCATCGTAAAAATGATAAAGGACAAAGGGCTGGAGGACCGTACGGAATATATCACCTTCTCCCAACATGCCACCAAGGAGTTTATCCGTCTGGCACCCAAAGGCACCCCCGTCTACTACCTGACCGGTGACCTTACCCCCAAGGAGTTGAAAGCATGGGGTTGTGCCGGTCCCGACTATCACTTCAGTGTCTTCCAAAAACATCCCGAATGGATAAAGGAATGCCACGACCTCGGCATGAAAGTAAACGCCTGGACCGTAAACGAAGCCAAAGACATGGAATGGCTCATCAGCCAAGGAGTAGATTTCATCACAACCAATGAGCCGGTAGTGCTGGAAGAAATTTTAAAGAAAAAATAGCCGCTCCTTATACATTTAGAAACAAAAACCAAACAAACCGCTTCATTATGTCCGCAATGGAGCGGTTTTTTGTTTTCAAAAAGATAGCAATTAGTCTTATAAAAAATCTTTTTTCTTATTTTGAATCAAACTAAACTTTCACATGGATTACAATTTATATAAAAACAAAGCCATATGCTTTTAAATTGAAAGCCTGACAGTAGATATTCTCATTGAATGAAAGTTTCGCTAAAAAATAATAGAAAATAGATATGCTTTACAGTTAATTATAAAACAAAACGTCGTATATTTGCATCGAAATAAAACAAAAGGATATATTAACCAACCGATAAAGGACAAAATGACAAGAGCTATAAAATTCACCAAGATGCACGGTGCCGGAAACGACTACATTTATGTAGATACGACCCAATATCCTATCAGCCATCCGGAAGAACTTGCGAGGGCATGGAGTGCACCGCATACGGGAATTGGAAGTGACGGTCTGGTACTTATCGGTTCTTCGGACAAGGCCGATTTCAGCATGCGGATATTCAATGCCGACGGCTCGGAGGCCCGGATGTGCGGCAATGCAAGCCGCTGCATCGGAAAATATCTTTTTGACTACGGACTGACCTCCAAAACAGAAATCGCACTCGATACACTGTCAGGTATAAGGATGCTAAACCTGCACTTGGCAGACGGAAAGGTCAACTCTGTAACCGTAGACATGGGCATACCTGCCGACGAACCGGCAGACTACGACGGCAAAGGAGCCAAACCGATGAAAGAACAGCCCATCGAAGTGGACGGAGAACGATATGTAGGGACCACCGTATCCATGGGAAACCCACATCTGGTAATCTTTGTCAATGATATTGAAGCCATCGACCTTACAGTCATCGGTCCCAAACTGGAGAATCACCCTCTCTTCCCCGGACGCATCAATGTGGAATTTGCCCAGATATTGGGAGAAGGAAAAATAAGGATGCGTGTCTGGGAACGAGGCTCGGGCATTACCCAAGCCTGCGGAACCGGAGCTTGTGCCACCGCCGTGGCAGCCTTCCTCACCGGACGCGCAGGAAGGGAATCCATCATCATCATGGACGGAGGCTCACTCACCATCCGATGGGACATCGCCACCAGGCATGTACTGATGACGGGAGAAGCCACCAAAGTATTCGACGGCAAAATTGAATTAATTGACTAATCACCAACTATCAACCAAGAAAAGATTATGGCATTAGTAAACGAACATTTTTTAAAGCTACCGGGTAGTTATCTGTTTTCAGACATAGCCAAGAAGGTAAATACTTTCAGGATAACACATCCCAAGCAAGAGGTCATCCGTCTGGGTATCGGAGACGTTACCCGGCCACTGCCACCGGTCTGCATCGAAGCGATGCACAAGGCAGTGGAGGAGATGGCTGACACACGGACATTCCGTGGATATGGTCCCGAGCAGGGATACGACTTCCTGATAGAAGCCATCCTCAAGCACGATTACCTTCCGCGAGGCATCCACTTCGGTCCTACGGAAATCTTCGTGAACGACGGAGCAAAGAGCGACACGGGAAACATCGGCGACATTCTCCGCCACGACAACAGCGTGGGAGTGACCGACCCGATTTATCCGGTCTATATAGACAGCAACGTGATGTGCGGACGTGCCGGAGTACTGGAGGAAAACGGCCAGTGGAGCAACGTCACCTACATGCCTTGTACCGCCGAGAACGACTTCATCCCGGAGATTCCGGACAAGCGCATCGACATCGTCTACCTCTGCTACCCCAACAACCCCACGGGCACCACCCTGACCAAGCCCGAGCTGAAGAAATGGGTGGACTATGCGCTCGCCAACGACACGCTGATTCTGTTCGATGCCGCCTACGAAGCCTTCATCCGCGAAGACGACGTGCCCCACTCCATCTATGAGATAAAGGGAGCGAAGAAATGCGCCATCGAGTTCCGCAGCTTCTCGAAGACTGCCGGATTCACGGGAGTACGCTGTGGCTACACCGTTGTGCCGAAAGAACTCACTGCCGCCACGCTGGAAGGCGAACGCATCCCACTGAACAAGCTCTGGAACCGCCGCCAATCTACCAAGTTCAACGGTACCAGCTACATCACCCAGCGGGCGGCGGAAGCCATCTACACACCGGAGGGACAGCGGCAGATAAAGGAAACGATAGATTATTATATGGACAATGCCCGGACCATGAAGCAGGGCCTTGAAACGGCCGGGCTGAAAGTCTACGGCGGTGTGAACGCTCCTTACATCTGGCTGAAAACACCCGACGGAACAAGCTCCTGGCGGTTCTTCGAACAAATGCTGTACGAAGCCAATGTAGTGGGCACACCGGGTGTAGGTTTCGGCCCCAGCGGTGAAGGATATATCCGGCTGACGGCCTTCGGCAAGCACGAAGACTGCGTGGAAGCCATGAAGCGCATCCGGAAGTGGCTGAAATAAAAAAACAATTGAATTAGCGAGGTACTTGCTATAATCGAGTCGGACTGATCATCCGGAATTTTTCTAAACTTAAAGGTAAAAAGGTATGAAAACAAGAAGTGTAAAATGGGTAATAATGGCAATGGCGCTGTTATCAATGGCAATGCCTTTCACAGCAAAGGCTCAGGATAAAGTGGAAGCGTCGGCAGGCGTCGACCTCGTAAGCGGTTACGTGTGGCGTGGCCAGGATTTGGGAGGGGTAAGCCTCCAGCCGAGCGCATCCATCGCCTACAAAGGTTTCTCTCTGGGAGCTTGGGGCTCCGTAGGCATCGAGAGTTCGGACACGAAAGAGTTCGACCTCATACTGGGATATTCAACCGGAGGCTTCAGCGTATCGGTGACGGACTACTGGTACAATGTGACCGGAGATGGGGTGACAGCCAAATACTTCCAGTACGGTGCACACAATGCTGCCAACTCACATCTGTTCGAAGCGCAAATCGGCTATGATTTCGGCCCCGTAGCCGTAAACTGGTACACCAACTTTGCAGGCGACGACGGTGTTGACAAAGACGGTGACCGTGCTTATTCATCCTACATCTCCGTGGCAGCCCCCTTCACACTGGGCGGTCTGGACTGGGCGGCCGAGATAGGCGCTACCCCTTGGGCCACGGACTTCTATGGAGCCAACGGATTTGCCGTATGCGACGTCAGCCTGGGAGTATCAAAAGACATCAAAATCACCGATTCCTTCTCCCTCCCGTTGTTTGCCAAAGCAACCTGGAATCCAAGGTCTGAAGGTGCCTATTTCGTAGTCGGACTAAGTTTCTAAGATGAAAAACCTATGATTTACACACACCGAACGGTAAATCGTAAATTGTCTAATCGTAAATTATTTAAGGTATGAAAAAGATTGAAGCTATTATCCGAAAGACCAAGTTCGAGGACGTGAAGGACGCGCTGCTCGAAGCGGACATCGAATGGTTCTCCTATTATGATGTACGGGGCATCGGGAAATCCAGACAAGCCCGTATCTACCGTGGTGTCATGTACGACACCAGTTCCATCGAACGGATTCTTATCTCCATCGTGGTACGCGACAAGAATGCGGAAAAGACCGTACAAGCCATCATCAAATCTGCACAAACCGGTGAAATCGGCGACGGACGTATCTTCGTCATCCCCATTGAGGATGCCATACGCATACGTACTGCAGAGAGAGGCGACATCGCACTCTACAATGCCGAACAAGAAAGATAACGGGCAGCTACAAACCACAACTAAGAAAATACAATACAACTAAAAGCAACAAGAAATTATGGATAAACTTATTTTAAGTGAACTGACCAACGGACTGAACACTGTATGGATGTTGCTTGCAGCCATGCTGGTATTCTTCATGCAGCCGGGTTTTGCACTGGTCGAAGCCGGTTTTACAAGAGTAAAAAATACGGCCAATATCCTGATGAAGAACTTCGTTGACTTCATGTTTGGCAGTCTGCTCTACTGGTTCATCGGTTTCGGACTGATGTTCGGTGCAGGCGGATTCATAGGAATGCCCCATTTCTTCGACCTCTCGTTCTACGACGGAGGCGGGCTTCCCACGGAAGGTTTCCTGGTATTCCAGACTGTATTCTGCGCAACGGCTGCCACCATCGTGTCCGGCGCTATGGCAGAACGTACCAAATTCTCCATGTACCTGGTTTACACCATCTTCATCAGTGTGCTGATTTATCCCGTTTCCGGTCACTGGACTTGGGGCGGCGGCTGGCTGATGAACGGTGAGGCAGGTTCCTTCATGATGGAAACATTCGGAACAACTTTCCATGACTTCGCAGGTTCCACCATCGTCCACTCCGTAGGCGGCTGGATTGCCCTGGTAGGTGCGGCCATCCTCGGCCCGCGCATCGGAAAATACGGCAAAGACGGCAAGTCAAGAGCCATTCCGGGACATAACCTCACGATTGCGGCACTGGGTGTATTCATTCTTTGGTTCGGATGGTTCGGCTTCAACCCCGGTTCACAGTTGGCAGCAGCCACTACGAACGATGCAAGGGCCATCTCGCATGTATTCCTCACCACCAATCTGGCAGCCTGCGCAGGCGGTTTCTTTGCATTGGCGGTAAGCTGGATGAAATATGGCAAACCCTCCTTGTCTCTGACACTGAATGGCATTCTGGCCGGATTGGTAGGCATCACGGCCGGTTGTGACATGGTTTCTCCTTTCGGGGCGGTAATCATCGGCACCATCTGCGGCATCCTGATGATTTATTCGGTGGAATTCATCGACCGGACACTGAAAATTGACGACCCCGTAGGGGCCAGTTCCGTACACGGCGTCTGCGGTTTCACGGGAACCATCCTCACCGGACTGTTTTCCACCAGTGAGGGACTGTTTTACGGTGCAGGCTGGAGCTTTCTCGGAGCGCAGGTATTCGGTGCACTCGTAGTAGGCGCATGGGCAGCAGGCATGGGATTCATCATCTTCAAAGGACTCGACAAAATCCACGGCCTCCGCGTTTCCAAACGTGTGGAGGAAGAAGGACTCGACATTTACGAACACGGCGAGTCTGCCTACGGTGCATAATGATTTTATATTTTATTAAACCAACAATTACAACTCTAAGGTATTATGTCAAAATTGAGATTCAGAGTAGTAGAGACGGCGTTCAAGAAGAAACCCGTTGCAGTGGCAGCCCCTGCGGAACGTCCGTCGGAATATTATGCCAAGTATGTGTTCAACAAGGAAAAGATGTTCAGGTATCTGCCGAGCAAGGTATATGCCAAACTGATCAAAGAGAATATCAGCAGCAAAGTACAGCTGCACACCTATGATGACGATATCTATACCTATGAAGAGGCGATCGAACGCTATAAGCTGTGCCTCGCAAATGCGGTGGTAAAACGTGCCCATGCCAGCGAGAAGGCTTATATCTGCTTAAAGAGCGGATGGCTCATGAGAGGATATCAGGAATATCTGGAAGAATCCGGAGATACGGACATGGCCCGTCTCCGTGAAGTGAAAAACATGGAAGAGGCCTATCTGAAGAATGCTTATACCGGCTTCACGGAAGCACTTCAGACCGAAGGATTTCCCATGTGCGGTATGGATGAAATTACGGTGGAGTTCCTGATCGGAGTATTGGCCACCAGATTTCAGAAATACGATGTGGCGAGCCGTATGGTGGCTTCAATCCTCACATCTCCATCGGCCAATGCCCGTACCAAGGACAAGGCAAGAGAGTTGAAAGACCAGATCCTGGAGGAACTGAAGAGTCAGAAAAAGTAGGACAACATTATGTATGATATGACGATCCGGCTGCGTACAGACAGTGACAAATGTCTGTACCAGCAGATATATGAGCATATACGACAGGAAATCAGGGAAGGGAAGCTTCTGGCAGGAGAGAGGCTTCCCTCCACGCGTTCTTTGGCAGAATATCTGCAGGTGGCCAGGAGTACGGTGGATTATGCTTATGACCAGCTGTTAAGTGAAGGATATATCGAGGCGAGACCCTATAAGGGATACTTTGTATGCAAATTGGAGGGAATCTTCACGCTGGAGCAGGAAACTGGCAGGGTGCCGGAACCGGAGGCATGGGATCCACAGGCAGAAGACCTGGACGAGGAAAAAAGGATTGACTTTTCCCCCTATGGAATCGATATGAACGGTTTCCCTTTCGGTGTCTGGAAACGGATTACGAAAAATATCCTGAATGACAGCAACAGTGAACTGTTTGCCCAGGGAGAGGCGCAGGGGGATTATGATCTGAGACTGACGATCAGCCGTTACCTGCATTCTTCCCGAGGGGTGAACTGCCGTCCGGAGCAGATCATTGTGGGCGCGGGAAATGATTATCTGCTGTTACTGTTGGAGAAAATATTGGGGAGACATGTGGGAATTGCCATGGAGAATCCTACGTATAAACGTGCGTACCGTATCTTCCGGTCATTCGCCTATCATATTGTGACGGTGGATATGGATGATAAGGGAATGCGTGCGGACAGACTGGAACAGGAACCGGTCAGGGTGGCCTATGTCATGCCCTCCCATCAGTACCCTACCGGAGCGGTGATGACGATCGGCCGGCGGGCGGAGCTGTTGCGCTGGGCGGAGAAAAAGCCGGACCGCTATCTGATCGAAGATGATTACGACAGTGAATTCCGGTATCGCGGCAAACCGATTCCGTCCCTGCAGTCCTCGGACGATAGGGGAAAAGTGATCTACATCGGTACTTTTTCCAAGGCGATCGCACCGGCGATCCGTGTCAGCTATATGGTGTTGCCGGAGACACTGTTGGAGGTGTACCGCAGGGATTGTTCTTTCTATTCCTGTACGGTATCCAGAATCGACCAGCGAATCCTGAATGAGTTTATCCGGGACGGTTATTTCGAAAGGCATCTGAACAAGATGCGGATGCGTTATCGTGCCAAACACGACCAGCTGTTAGAGGGACTGGAGCCTTTTCAAAAAAAATTCCGGATCTCCGGGGAAGATGCGGGGCTGCATCTGCTGTTGACGGCGAAAGGAAATGTGACGGAAAAAGATCTTCTGGATGCCGCTGCGGCGGAAAATGTGAAGGTCTATGGGATGTCAGAGAATATGGTGGCATCCGCTGCGGACAAAGCGACAGTGCTGCTGGGATTCGGAAGTATGGATGAGGCAGACATGAAAGAAGGCCTCCGCCGGTTGCAAAATGCATGGCTGTGAGACCTTCTCAGGATACTGCTATTATTCTTCGGTTACGGGAGGCTCTTCGTCCTCGGCATCCTCTTCATCGAAAAATTCTTCCACATCTTCGACGGTTTCGCCTTCTTCGCCGGACAGATCGGCTGCCTGGCCGGAGAGCGGTGTGAAATCAGAGGAGGAAGAGGAAGCTTCGGTTTCAGCGGTTTCTTCCGTGGGTGCGGAAGCCGGAACGGAAGCATTCAGAGGAACGTAATTGCGGGAGAACTCCGTGCTCTCGTCCAGATCCTCGTGGAAATCATCGTAATCGTCATCTGCGTCGGTGGATTCCATCAGCAGAGAGTTTTTTTGTTGCATATAGTAGTAAGCAGCTGCGGCTGCGGTACCTACTGCTGCGGTAAACAGCAGAAATTTGCCAAATTTTTTAGCCATAGGGTTGCTCCTTCCATGTTGTAGTGTATGTAACGGTTCGGAATTTTATACATTTGTCCATACAGTTATATGATAAACCTTATTGCGTAAAATGAAAAGGGATATGTTGCGATATGAATGAGAAATTTTTTGATTTAAAAAAAGAAAAGCAGGATCGTATGATCAATGCCGCACTGAAAGTATTTGCACTGCACGGTTACCGCCATGCCTGTACGGATGATATTGTAAAGGAGGCGGCTATCAGCAAGGGTTTGTTATTCCATTATTTCGGAAGCAAACTGCATTTGTCTATGATTACAGCGTCCGTTACCTGTTGCTGGAGTTGTCTACGGCGGTGGATGCGAAGGAGACGGATCTGTTTGCTCTGCTGCAGCAGGTGGAATGTGGAAAAATGCATGCCATGTACGGTTATCCTTATCTGCAGCCTTTTCTGAACCGGGCGCAGACGGAAAATGTCAGTGAAGCATTGCTGGCGGTAGAAGAGAGAAAACAGCAGCTGGAAGATTATCTGGAGTCTGTTTTCGCAAGAGCGGATCTGGGTAAATATGCTTCCGCAGAGGATGCCGTGAAACTTCGTAAAATGCTGGAACTGACCATTAAGGGACTGATGAACGAGAGGATTTTAGAGGATGCTTTTCAGCCGGAGATGTTGTATGAAGAGATCACAGAGTATCTGAACTTAAGCAGAAGGCTGGCGGAACGTTCCACACAGCCCTCTGACGAAGCGTTTTCAGAAAAATAGCATCCTATTTGCATCATAATTTTGAAAAAAATGATAACTATTTAGACATCTTATAGGCGGGATCTGCGGGATATCCGCCTTTTAATTTCTGCATGCCGCGCTGGATGGCATCTTTGGAGTTCTTCCAGTCGGCGTCCTTATTTCGGTAATCGAATTTTTCCACCAGCCAGGATACATCCTCAGAGATCCGCTGCATATTCGCTTCCATGACGGGCAGGAGGCAGTCGTAGAATTCCTGCTTTTCCTTATCGGAGAGTTTGCGGTCGGCGGCTTCACAGAGGTCTCCGAAGTGAGGCAGGCAGAAGCCTTTTCCGTTTATGATCTTATTCCGGAAACTTTCGTCATTTTTCCACAGATAGAAAAAGGTGTCCAGGTATCTTTCATAAGTATCCTTGTACTGGGAACAGATATAGCAGGAGTCCTCTTTTGCGCGGATCCACATACCGATGGTATTTTCACTGCCCTCGGCTTTTTTGAATTTTCCCAGAAGAGAACTTTTTCCGGGACGGAAGGAAGCAAATTCCTGCTGCATTTCCCGGATCATACGCTGGTAGTGCGTTTTCAGGATCCAGGCGTTGCCGAGAGTATTGCCGTAGTCGAACATCTTCTGAAAATGATAGCGGCAGAATCCGGCCTTGTCGGTCTGTTCTCTAATATCCGCTTCCATGTAGGAGGAACCGGAGCCTAAGACGAAGTCTAACAGATCCTGTTCGATACTTCTGTGGATGAAGCAGAAAGGACATTCGTCCTGGGCGTTTACGGCATCATTTAAGGGAATTGTGTATAACTGTTCTTTCATAGAAAACGATCCTTTCCTGACGATATTCTGTCTGTATGAAAACTATTGTAAACGATGTTTGAAATAATTGCAAAAAGATTACTGATTTGTAAAATAATGTCATTTAAAATTAAGAATTGTTTTGTTGTAATACATTTCATTTCAAGCTACTATGATAGTACAAGTGTAAAGCGAAAATAGAAAGATGTGATTTATTTGATATTCAGCAGTATTGAATTTCTGCTGTGGTTCCTGCCGATTTTCCTGATTGTCTATGGAATCACACCGCATAAATACAGAAACCTGACACTGCTTATAGGCAGCATTGTCTTTTATGCAATGGGAGATGCAGGAAATCTTGCACCTTTGATGATTTCCGTCTTATGTAATTATTTTATCGGGCTGCATCTGGCAAAACGCAGCCCCAGGACGTTATGGCGCAAGAGGCTGTTGTTCGTGACAGCATTGAGTATTAACATTGGCATTCTGATCTGGTTTAAGTGCCGGGGAGGTTCTGCGGGACTTCCTCTGGGGATCAGTTTTTATACCTTTCAGATATTGTCTTATCTGATCGATGTATATCGCGGAGATGCAGATAGGGAGTATTCTTTTTTAAAATTTGCAACTTATGTGGTCATGTTTCCGAAGCTGATCTCCGGCCCCATTACCCGTTATGGTGAGGTGAAAGACAGCCTGTACAACAGGACTTTTACTATGCAGGGACTGGAGGACGGCATGAAGCTGTTCGTCTTAGGGCTGGCTGCCAAAGTGCTGTTGGCCGACCGCGTAGGGATCCTGTGGCATGAAGTACAGGTAACCGGATTCGAGAGTATCTCCACTCCGCTGGCATGGCTGGCAGCCATTGCTTATTCCATGGAGATCTATTTTGATTTCTCGGGATATTCGTTGATGGCAATGGGGCTTGGCAGGATGCTGGGAATCGAACTGCCCAGAAATTTCCGCAGACCATATATGGCCCGGGGGGTCAGGGATTTTTACCGCAGATGGCATATGACACTGGGGCAATGGTTCTGCCGGTATGTCTATATTCCGCTGGGAGGCAGCAGACGAGGGGAACTCTGCACGATTTTTAATCTGTTGGTGGTATGGATGCTGACAGCTTTCTGGCATGGCGCCG
>ENA-OVGE01002485-OVGE01002485.1-human-gut-metagenome-genome-assembly--contig:-NODE-2485-length-11964-cov-3.282391_pt1 | contig 11964 bp, 8 predicted proteins | sample MGYA00237769_ERZ505417 | MGnify/ENA primary metagenome ERZ505417 (study PRJEB26158, sample SAMN06016403) | human gut metagenome | biome: human gut; feature: ankylosing spondylitis patient; material... | reverse complement strand
GCATCGAGATCGGCTTGGGCGGTCTTTGCGCGAGCGGCGTTCGCCTCGAGCGACACCGAAAGCTCGCCCGCACGGGAGGTCGCTGCACGCTTGCGCTCGCGCATGACGAGCTCAGCGGACTCGATACGCTCAACGGCGCCCGAAGCCTGGCGATGCTGGCGTGTAAGCTCGCCGGCGCTCGCTCCCTCTTGGCGAATCTTCTCCTGCAGCGCCTCTACAGCAGCTTCCGCGTTCGAAATCTCCGCGCGCTTCGCCTCGAGCTCGGCAGCAACGGCTTCCTCGCGCGCCGTGGCAGCGGCGTGCTTTTCCTGTAGCTGGCGCAAGTCATCGACGGCAAGCTTGAGCTTCAGATCGGAGAGCTCGGCGGAAAGCCCGATATAGGTGCGGGCGCGCTTCGCCTTGCGCTCGAGCGGCTTCAACTGACGTTCGACCTCGGCGGTCACGTCGCGCACGCGCGCGAGATGCTGGTCCATCTGGGCCAGCTTGCGCTCGCTTTTCGCCTTGCGCTGCTTGTGCTTGAGCGTTCCCGCGGCCTCTTCGATGAGCGCGCGGCGGTCTTCGGGCTTCGATTGCAAAATGGAGTCGAGGCTGCCCTGCGAGATGATCGAGTGCGTGCCCGTCCCAAGTCCCGAGTCGTGAAGAATGTCGAGCACGTCCATACGGCGCGCAACCGTGCCGTTGATCAGGTACTCACTCTCTCCCGAGCGGTACATACGGCGCGTAATCGCGACCTCGTCGTAGTCGACGGGAAGCGTGCCGTCGGAGTTGTCGAGCACCAGTTCGACCGAGGCGCGCGACGAGGCAGGCCGATTGACCGAACCCGAGAAAATGAGTTCGCTCATCGAGGTCGACCCGCGCAATTCCGAAACGCGCGCTTCGCCCAGCACCCAGCGGATCGCATCGATCACATTGGATTTGCCGCAGCCGTTGGGGCCGACGATGCCCGCCACCGCGCCCGGAAATTCGATCACGGTTGTGTCGGCAAAGCTTTTGAAGCCGGAAATGCGAAGCTGTTTTAAGCGCACGGTGTCTGTTTGAGAAGTTTGAAAGATACAAAAAGGCGTCGCCAACATAAACGGGAACCGACGCCAACGCTCGGATTTTACAGTGAAGTTCGGCCGCAGCCTCGCTTTTGCGACAGAATCCGTCCGTATAATTTTTCGACTTCCGGCCGCTCTTTGTCCTAGGCCGTTTTCTTTGAGGATCCGCTCGTGCCCAATCCCGGACTATCGCTTACCCGTCCCTATCCTTTTGCCCGCCTTCGCAAGCTCTTTGAAGGCATCGTGCCTGCTGACGGAAAGCTCAAACCCATTTCGCTCGGAATCGGCGAACCCTGTCATCCGATTCCGCAGTGCATTTGCGATGCCATTGCGCAAAACGTTTCGCTCATGAGTTCCTACCCGGGCACGGCAGGCAACCCTGCCCTGCGTGAAGCCATCAGCGCCTGGTGCGAACGCCGCTACGGGCTGGCCCCGGATCCCGCGACCGAAATCCTGCCGGTGCTCGGTACCCGCGAAGCCCTTTTCAGTCTGGTCCAATGCCTTGTCGACCCGACCGTCAAAGGCGGCGCCAAGGTCGTGATGCCCGTTCCCTTCTATCAGATCTACGAAGGCGCAACGTTTCTGGCCGAAGCCGAACCCGTGTACTTGCCGCTGACGCGCGAAAACGACTACAAACTCGATTTGTCCGTATTGAGTCCCGAAACACTTTCTCAAACTCAGCTTGTCTACATATGCTCTCCGGGCAACCCGACGGGATCCGTCTTTGATCTGGACGACTGGAACAAACTCTTTGCTCTTTCGGATCGATACGGTTTTGTCATCGCAAGCGACGAGTGCTACAGCGAAATTTATTTCGAAGAAGGCAACGCTCCGATCGGCGCCATGACGGCAGCCAAAGCCTGCGGCCGAACCGATCTGAAAAACATCATCGTATTAAACAGCCTTTCCAAGCGCAGCAATGCGCCGGGTCTGCGCAGCGGCTTTGTGGCCGGTGACCGCTCGCTCATCGCCTCTTACCTTCTTTACCGTACCTATCACGGCTCGGCCATGAACCCGATGATTCAGGCCGCTTCAATTGCTGCCTGGAACGACGAGGCGCACGTCGTGGAAAACCGCCGTCTGTATCGTGAAAAATTTGCCGTCGCGCAACCCATTCTGAACTCTGTGATTGACGCGCCCATGCCGCAGGCAAGCTTCTACCTCTGGGCAAACGTCGGTGAAGACGATGAAGTCTTTGCTCGCGAACTCTACCGTCAGACGGGCGTCACGGTGCTGCCGGGTTCCTACCTGTCGCGTAACGTGACACTTGCCGACGGCTCGACCATGAACCCGGGCGCAGGCTACGTGCGCATCGCACTGGTTGCCGAGCCCGAGCGCATCGGCGAAGCGGCAGAGCGCATCCGCAACTTTGCTCTATCGCGCAAGTGACCTATCATCCGTAAAACCGATTTTTTAACAAACGGCGCGCAGGGAGGCTCGGTACGCGAGCAAGTGCGCCAACCTTTGAAAGGAACACAAGAAATGACTCAGGAACTTACCTCCATCATCGAATCCGCATGGGACAGCCGCGATCAGTGGAATGCCGAAACGATCGCTACCGATCAGCGCGAAGCCATCATGAGCGTGCTCGCGGGCCTGAACAACGGCTCGATGCGCGTGGCAGAAAAGACCGCCGAAGGGTGGCTCACGCACCAGTGGATCAAGAAGGCAGTTCTTCTGAGTTTCCGTCTGATGCCGAACGAAGTGATGAAGGCCGGTCCCTTTACTTGGTACGACAAGCTACCCGTGAAGTTCCACGACAACGACGGCCAGAAGATTTCCGAGTCCGGCATCCGCGCCATCCCCGGCGCCATCGCCCGCTACGGCTCCTTCATTGAACCGGGCGCCGTGCTGATGCCCTCCTTTGTAAACGTCGGCGCACGCGTGGGCTCTGGCACGATGGTCGATACGTGGGCCACCGTGGGCTCCTGCGCTCAGGTCGGCAAGAACTGCCACCTCTCGGGCGGCGTTGGCATCGGCGGCGTTCTCGAACCCGTGCAGGCTGGCCCCACGATCATTGAGGACAACTGCTTCATCGGCGCACGCAGCGAAATCGTCGAAGGCGTGGTCGTCGAAGAAAACTCCGTGATTTCCATGGGCGTCTTCATCGGTCAGTCAACCAAGATCTACGACCGCACAACGGGCGAAATCCTGCGCGGCCGTGTGCCGGCCGGTTCCGTGGTCGTCCCGGGCTCGTTGCCGAGCAAGGACGGCACTTACAACCTCAACTGCGCCGTCATCGTCAAGCGCGTCGATGCCAAGACCCGCTCCAAGACCTCCATCAACGATCTGCTGCGCGACTGATCGGTCATGCCCGTCATTGATCTAGCCAAAAAGCTGCTTGCCCGCCCCTCGGTCACGCCCGACGAAGCAGGATGCATGGCCGTTTTGCAAGCAGCGCTTGAGCCCTCGGGTTTTGCGTTTGAAATCGAACGCACGCCCAACGGCACCACCAACGCCTGGATCACGCACGGCAACGGCGCGCCTCTGTTCGTCTTTGCCGGACACGTCGATGTGGTTCCGGCAGGCGATCCTGCCTTATGGGCAACGCCTCCTTTTGAGCCGACCGTGCGCGATGGCAAGCTCTACGCCCGCGGCGCAGCCGACATGAAAGGATCGGTTGCGGCAGCCGCCGTTGCCTTTGCGCGTCTGGTCCAGGAAAAACCGGATCATCCGGGAACGCTTGCTTTTCTGATCACTTCTGACGAAGAAGGCGACGGACATGAAGGCACCAAACGTGTGGTGCAAAAGCTCAAAGATGAAGGTGTGACGATTGACGCCTGCATCGTAGGCGAACCCTCTTGCTCGAGATTTTTCGGTGACACGATCAAAAACGGTCGTCGGGGTTCTCTAAACGGAAAAGTCACAATCCGCGGCAAAGCCGGACATGTCGCCTACCCGCATCTGGCGAAAAACCCGATTCACGAATCTGCACCGTTTTTTGCCGAACTTGCTTCCCGCCAATGGGATCAGGGTAACGACTATTTCGGACCGACCACCTTCCAGATCTCCAACATTCAGGCGGGCGTCGGCGCCGTCAATGTGGTCCCCGGAGAACTCACGGCGCTCTTTAACATTCGCTTCAACACCGAGTGGACGGCTGAGCGCCTCATCAAGACCATCGAGGATCTTGCCGCCAAATACACACTTGATGCGTGCTTTGAATGGAAGCGCAGCGCCGAACCGTTTGTAACGAATCCGGGCAGCATGACGCAAAAGCTGACACAGGCCATTGCCGATGTCACGGGAGTGAGCCCCGAACTTTCAACCGGCGGCGGTACCTCTGACGCACGCTTTATCAGCAGCATCAGCCGCGAAACCGTAGAATTCGGGCCTATCAACGCAACGATTCACAGCGTCAACGAATGTGCGGGCATTGACGAACTCGAAGCGCTCGCCGAAATCTACTACCGCACCGCTAAAGCGTATTTGGAGAACTTCTGATGTCTCATCATCAATATCCGACCGAACTGCACACCGTCTGCGACGTGGTTCGCTGGGCCATGAGCGAGATGGAGCGCTTTGACGTGAGTCTCGGGCACGGCACGGCCGACTACTGGGAAGAAGCCACTTTTCTTGTGCTGCGCACCCTCAAGCTTCCGTTTGACCGCCTCGAAGCCTTCTGGAATGCGCACCTCACGCAGGACGAGCTCTGGGAAGTTCTGAAAAACATCGAGTCTCGCGTGCACAACAAGGTCCCCGCGCCGTATCTCGTGCACGAAGCCTGGCTCACCGAACACCCCTTCTATGTTGACGAGCGCGTGCTGATTCCGCGAAGCTACATCGCAGAACTCCTTGAAGAGGGATTGGAGCCCTGGGTTGAACCTGCAAACGTGCATACGGTTCTGGACATGTGTACGGGTAGCGGATGCCTGGCCATTCTTGCTCAGATGGCATTTCCTGAAGCACAGGTCACCGGAGCCGACATAAGCGCCGATGCGCTAGAGGTCGCCAAAATCAACCGCACGAAATATGGCCTTGACGACGATCTGGAACTCGTTCAAACCGACATTTTCTCGCATTTGGGGAAACGTAAGTTCGATCTCATCATCTCCAATCCACCCTACGTGACGCATCAGGCCATGGAAGAACTACCTGCCGAATATCGTCACGAACCGGCGCTTGCGCTGGAAGCCGGAGATGACGGCATGGACTTCATGCGCCGCTTCATGCCCGTCTTGAAGGACCACTTGACCGAAAATGGAGTGGCTATTGTTGAAATCGGCGACGGTCGCGAAGCATTCGAAGCGATCTGGCCCAATCTACCCGTCACTTGGCTTTCCACCGAAGAAGAAGAGGACATGGTCTTTGCCGTGCGCGCTCAAGACCTGCAAAATCTCTAAGCCGACTTTTTTGACAAAACTCCTCAGGGCGCAGCTTTTCGCGCCCTGAAATTGTTTCCATGCTCAGACTGCAACACCTTTCGATTGTGCGCGGTACGCGTACGCTTTACGACAACGTCAACCTGGTCGCTTCCGACGGTGAGCGCATTGCCCTCGTCGGGGAAAACGGAAGCGGCAAATCGTCGCTTTTCGCCGCTATTCTCGGAGATTTAAGCCCCGAAGCGGGCACGATTGATGTCCCTGAATTGGTTTCTGAAGTCGCGCAAAGCGTGGAAGAAACCGATCGTGAGGCGCTGCAATATGTGCTTGAAGGTCACGCTCCGCTCATGGCGGCCCAAGCCGAAGAAAAGGCCGCTCATGAAAGCGGCGATGACATGCGCATTGCCGCAGCAACGGCGCACCTGGCAGAAATCAACGAGGGTGCCGTCAAAGCTCAGGCGCTCACGATCATGAACGGTCTGGGTTTTCTGCCGGGAGACGAAAGCCGCACGGTTCGCGAGTTTTCCGGCGGCTGGCGCAATCGTCTGGCCTTGGCACGCTGCCTTATCAACCCGGCACAGTTGCTTCTTTTGGACGAACCTACCAACCACCTCGACATCGACAGTCTCATCTGGCTTGAAGCCTGGCTCAAGCGTCTGACCTGCACCGTCATCATCATCAGCCACGACCGAGAATTTCTCGATCGCGCCGTACAGACAACATGGGCCGTTGAAGACGGCACTATCACCCGCTACGGCGGCAACTATTCGTTCTACGAAATGCAGCGCGTCCAGAACCTGCGCCTGCAGGAGGCCAACCGCAAAGCCTATGAGCGTACGGCCGCTCACCTCAAAAGCTACATCGAGCGCTTCCGCTACAAGGCCACGAAGGCGCGTCAGGCACAATCGCGCATCAAGATGCTCGAGCGTCTCGAAGTCGTCGAACCCGTGCGTAGTGCCACCAGCTGGCGCTTTGCGTTCGAACAGCCCGAACGCATGCCCACGCAGCTGGTAACCCTTGAAGATGTTGCGGCCGGCTATGGTGAGAACCGCGTTTTAAACGGCGTCAATCTTTGCATCCGCTCGGGCGAACGCATCGGTGTGCTCGGCGTCAACGGCGCAGGCAAATCTACGCTCATCAAGACCATTGTCGGCAAGCTCGAGCCGCTGCACGGTACGGTACGCGACGGACAAGGCCTTCAGATCGGGTATTTCGCCCAGCATCAGCTAGAAGCACTCGATCCCGAGGAAACGCCGCTTGACGTCATGAAGCGCAAAGCTCCTCTGGCACGCGAGCAACAGCTGAGAGATCACCTCGGTAAATTCCGCTTCTCGGGCGACAAGGTTGACACCCTGATTGGCGTCCTTTCGGGCGGTGAAAAAGCGCGCCTTGCATTGTCTTTGATCGTCTGGGACAAGCCCAATCTGATTGTCTTGGACGAACCGACCAATCACCTCGACATGGCCACCCGTGAAGCACTCACTGTGGCGCTTTCGTCCTTTGAGGGTACCTTGCTGCTCGTTTCGCACGATCGCCATCTTCTGCGCAGCGTCTGCGACAAGCTCATTTTGGTGCACGACGGAGCCGTGACCGAATACGACGGCGACCTCGACGACTACGCGACCTTCGTGCTGCAACAGCGTAAGCTCTCGCAGGCAACAGATAAGCCCGATGCGGCACCGCAGGCAACTTCGGGCGTCAACCGCAAGGAACAGCGCAAACTCGAAGCGCTCGAACGCAATCGCATTGCGGCGCTCAAAAAGCCGCTCTTGGCTGAACTCACCAAAGTCGAGAAGGAAATGGCTAAGGTGAGCGAAGAACTTGCCTCGCTTGACGCGCAGTTGGCCGACACCGCCTGGTACGAAAAGACACCAGCCGAGACCGTGGCCGAAGTCACGCGCCGGCGAGGTGAAGCAGCCGGCGTTCTGGAAGAGCTCGAAGCTCAGTGGCTTGAAGTTTCGGAGCAAATCGAAGCCTGCGTCTGACGCTAGCATCTCGTTTCTGAAAAAAACGAGCAGATCGCCCGACAAGCGCTGCTCGTTTTCTTTGTACCAGACTTGTTTAGAAGCGCCAAGTGACTTCTCCCCTCAGTGAAGTTAGGGGCTTCCTGCTTCATAGCGGGTTTGGCATCTGAGTTTCCCCTGACACCTCTCCGGCTCCACAGGCATAACATCGGCCCAGCCCGGACCTAGCTTTACATTTGTTGCCTTCGCTGGTTTCCCACGCAGCGTGGCTTTCACCTTTTCCGGTTCGAGTCTGCCTTCGCGGATCAGTTTCACGCCTGCCATCAGGATATTTCCTGCTGCCACATAATCCGCGTTCGCCGACTCAAATCCGCAGCTCACACAACGGAACTCCGACTGCGACGGCCGGTTCTTCCGCTCCACCCGACCGCACTTCGGGCATCGCTGGGAGGTGTAGGCCGGCTCAACCTTTATGACAAGTTTGCCAGCCTTTTTTGCTTTGTACTTCAAATATTCTTCCGTCTTCCCCCAACCGCTTGAGAGGATGGCTCGATTCAGTCCGGCTTTGGCTCGTGCTCCGTTGGGCAATGCTTTCGCATTGTCATCGTATTTCGGCTCAGGCCGCTTGGTCATGTTTTTGACTCTCAAGTCCTCAAGCACAAAAAACTGTACTTTGTCGTCACTGACCATGGCGTGAGAGGTCTGATGCGCAAAGTCGTTGATGACATTCTTGCGATAGTCAAACGTCCGTGCCACTTTTCGACGCATTTTTGCCCTGTTACGGCTGCCTTTTTCGCAACGAGCCATACGCTTCTGATAATGCTTGCGCTGACGTTCTTTGCGGCGGATCCTTTCCAACTGATCTTTTGTCAGCGAATAAGGCTCAGGATCGTTACTTGTCTGAACCGGGCGTACGACACCTCGGTCGATCCCGTTTCCGCATGCGATGAGTTCCTCTTCGGAGTATTGCCGCAGACGCTCAAGTATTTCCTTTTCTGTTTCGGGGAATCGCTCTTGTTCTGTCTCCTCGTAGCTCATGGAAACAAAAAGAGCTTTACTTGTCAGTGTCACACTGACCATTGCCGGCACAACAAACTCACGGTGTGCCCGAAACAAAATCGTTCCGCCCGGAATGCGTGCGGATCCGAATCGCAGTTCATACCAGCCTGTGCGCCCTGAGGGTGCAATCGTAAAGTAGGCTCGCGTCAGCAGCAGATGACGCTCGGCGTCTTTGATGGCGCGTAACTTGGGTCGAGCGGCCAACCCGGCAGCTGCTCTCTTGGAAGCCTGACAAAAACGGAAAGCACCGATGCCCAGAATTGCCGAGGGCACCTGAGACAGCCACGGTGTCTGTACTTTATCAACAAACTGCGCGTACTTCTGATCAGGTTTGGGCCGCGTAATGCGGCATTCATGGCGAATGGGTTGCTTATGCCGTTCAGTTTCCGCAATCAGTCGGCTGAGGCTGTCAAAGAACCTCTGTTCCAGAACGCATTCGTTGTAGATAAACATCTGCCCGGCCGACCAGGTGAGGTAGGCCTCGCGTGCAGATGAATTCTTAAACCTGGCGGCAAATTTGCGTCCGGTGAGCATAGGGTTCCTTTCACGAGGAACGCAGTGTACAGACAACATTCATCTATTTGTTGCCTGCCTCTCAAAAAAATAGCGTCGGGGTTTTAGAGCCGCATTCCTCCCCTGATTGAATCTCTGGACCACCCGCTCAAGTCAAGGCAAGGAAAGCCTGACAAATCCGTACGATCGTTCTTTGATCGCATGAATTGGTTCTTTGCTTGCGTTGTCTGGAGCGCAAAAAACTTAGTTTTTGCCCCTGATCAGTCGTTGCGTAGAGCTGAGGAAAGAGACTTATCCACATCCTCGGCCGCTCATCCTACCAAATGGGCCGTAGGCCGAGGTTGTGGATAAGTCGAGCCGTGCTGGATAACAACTATTGATCCCAAGTGATTACGCAACCCGATCGTTCCTATTGAGGTTAGTTCAATTTTTCCGTCCCTGCTTGCCGGTTCTCGTCATTTGTGTTTTGGTAGTCCGCTTCCAATTAATCTCTCAGGTCTGTCGACGATTCAGGTAACCGCCATGGCCAAAAATGAACTTCAGAAACCTTGTCCTTGCCAAATAAATTCAAATGCCATTATGGCAATCCTTCAGGAATAGCTATCGGACAAGCCTTTGGTAAAAGGGCTGCTCATTTCAAATGATTAGATCCGGATTGACGGACTTCCTATCAGGCCGGCACCTCCTTGTTAAGCGGTGTTTCTAACGCCATTTCACTCCACATAGAGCGTGTCATGCCGGCTTTCTGAATATTGAATTTTTCCCCGTACGTTAAGACTGCCCAAACTATTCGTATCAGCTTGGCTGCCAACGATACGAGGAGTTTGCCGTAGGGTTTTTGACTTGCCAACTGCTTGAGGATCCAACGCTTAAGTTGGCACTCCGGAAGTTGGTCTTTGCAAAATTGCATATACAGGCAGGCTGCGCCTTGAATGAATAAAGATCGAAGCAATTTGTCACCCCGACGACTGATTTTGCCCTGGCCTTTGTGGCTGAGGTCAGGACAGTTGCCATGCTTTTTCTTGGTGAGATTTTTATGCCCGGTAATGAAATTTCGGGGTGCTACTCCCACGTATGCCACCAATGAACGAGGGCTGTTAAATCGTTCGACATTGCCGACAACAGTGATGACTCGGGCACTGATCTGAGTACCGACACCGAGAACGCTTTGAAGCAGACGCCCACGCTCGTCAGACATCACCAACTCTTGCAGAGTCTGGTTCAATTGTCCGATTTGCCGATCGAGGGATTTGACTGCGTCCAGCAAAAACAACATGGCATTGGCAACCGGTCTGGTAATCAAATCCACTTTGGCTTCGATGCTTTCACGAAGTTTTTTCAAATTTCTGTGCCCGGCTGCGCAGGGTATCCCCCATTGTTGAGCTAAAGCTTTGAAACTGACAATGCTCTTTGAGCGCTGCGACATAAGTTGTTGTCGCACTGCTTGTACGGTCTGAATGCGGATCTCCGTGATGCTTTTGTGACGAATGGGAGTCAGCTCGGCATCAGAAACAGCCAGTCTGGCCAACGCGATCGCATCATTGAGGTCGGTCTTCTGTCCTGACAAATGGGTGTTGATCCACATTGAAACAGTCGAGCCGCTGATGACTTTGATTTCGTGGCCGAGATTTTCAAGCTGAAGGCACAACAAGCTGTAGCCGTTGCATGGCTCCATCGCGAACAAAGTCGGCGAAATTTTCCCTGCCCAGTCGAGAAGGTCTGCGTAAGTCATTCGATCGACCAAAGACGGAGTATTGTCATCTACAGGGATGGCAGCAACAGATACATCACTTTTGGCCAGATCAAGTCCGACAACTCGGAATTCGGTGTCGGTAGGAAGGGATTTGAGAGTATTCTTTCTCGTCATGACATGGGCCCTCCGAATTAATGTTTCATAGCCCATTGTCACACTCCGAGTGCTTCAATGGGTATTAAGGGTGGTCCATGTCATGAATACAGGGGATTCCTGCGGGATTTCTTTGAATGAAATTGTCGGCATCCGCGAAGGCACACTGATTTCGGCCGTTTTGGTCGGCAGTCTTGTCAAAGGAATTTCGAAGCTTTTTCCTGAAAAAAAGAAAAACTGAGCGAATGCGCACTTTTGTGTAAGCGAGAAGAGCGCTTTGCGCTTAAAATTAAGCGGCTACAGTGCGGTTCATTCCACGGGCTTGGATGCGACTTCAAGCTCGCGATCACCGTGCGTCGATTTTCATTTTCCTTGACGGAGACAATCGGACATGCCCGATATCATGCAGACCTCCATCAAGAGCCTTCCTCTGGTCTACCGCGGCAAAGTGCGTGAGTGCTATGCCGTCGGCGAAGACAAGCTCTTGATGATCGCCACCGACCGCATCAGCGCCTTTGACGTCATCCTTTCCGTACCGATTCCCAAGAAGGGCAAGGTGCTCACGGCTTTGACCAACTTCTGGTTTGAAAAACTCGCCGAAGGCATGCCCACGCAGCTCACCGGCATCGATCCCGAAACGGTCGTCGCCGAAGATGAGCGCGAACAGGTCCGCGGCCGTGCCATGGTCGTCAAGCGCTTAAAGCCCATCCTCATCGAATGCGTTGCCCGCGGTTACATCATCGGCGGCGGCTGGAAGGATTATCAGGCCACCGGCTGCGTGTGCGGCATCAAACTGCCCGAAGGTCTCAAACAGGCCGAAAAGCTGCCCGAACCGATCTTCACGCCGGCAGCCAAAGCCGAGGTAGGCACTCACGACGAAAACATCAGCTTTGAACGGGTTGTGGAGCTCTACGGCGAATCGATCGCCACGCAGATCCGCGATCTGACGATTTCGCTTTACAAGAAGGCGGCCGACTACGCCGCCACCCGCGGCATCATCATTGCCGATACGAAGTTCGAGTTCGGTCTGGATGAAAACGGTCAGGTTTGCCTGATGGACGAAGTGCTCACGCCCGACAGCTCGCGCTTCTGGCCTGCCGAAAGCTACGAAGTCGGCATGTCGCCTCCTTCCTACGACAAGCAGTTCATCCGCGACTGGCTCGAAACCCAGCCGTGGGACAAGACCCCGCCCGCTCCGGGGCCGCCCGCCGAAATCATCG
>ENA-OVGE01002478-OVGE01002478.1-human-gut-metagenome-genome-assembly--contig:-NODE-2478-length-11989-cov-4.728088_pt1 | contig 11989 bp, 8 predicted proteins | sample MGYA00237769_ERZ505417 | MGnify/ENA primary metagenome ERZ505417 (study PRJEB26158, sample SAMN06016403) | human gut metagenome | biome: human gut; feature: ankylosing spondylitis patient; material... | reverse complement strand
CACGGTGATAACCAACCACTTTCTGTGGCTGTGTTCAAAATGAACACGACCACATTTTGTGGGTGGTTTCAAACCAATCCACAAAGACGGTGGGATTTACAAGAAAAATACTACTGTATGTGAAATTCGTCAAGAGGGTTTTGGAAAACCCCTATTCTCACACTCATCCACCCTATCATGTGGGGAACCACGGGCATGATCTTGTGATCATGAGTTCTCCCAAAATGCTGACCCCAAATGAATACGATGTGTTTTTCAGCTTTCTGGAAAACACGGTGATGAAAAACGCATACTGACAGTAAAACCGCTCCGAGCGTTCTGCCCGGAGCGGTTTTGCGTCAGCAGTATTTATGCAGAATGGTCATAGACGGAGGGAGAAGTCATGCGTCCTTGCACAGCTTGGTCAATTCTTCGATGGCGGCATCCTCGTCCGGGCCATCGGCGGCGATGGTCACGGTCTCGCCGCACTTCACGGCCAGACCCATTACGGCAAAGATCTTCTTCATGTCGGCGACTTTGCCGTTCTTAGTCATAGTGACTTTGCTCTCAAAGCCTTTGGCAGCTTTGCTCAGGATACCGGCGGGACGGGCGTGCAGACCTTCTTTGTCCTGAATGGTGATATCGATGCTCTTCATAAAAATCTCTCCTTTTTGGAATCGTTATTGTAAGTGCTCCAGCACATAGTTCATATCGGAAGTGGTCTTGAGCTGTTCCAGCGCATCCTCGTCTTCAAGGATCTCGCAGACATTGCCCAGCAGGTCGAGATGGTCGTTGCCGACACCGGCAATGCCGAACACGAGGTAGGCTTTTTCATCACCGAAGTCCACGCCCTGCGGATATTGCAGCAGAACAACGCCGGACTTTTTAACGGTGCCCTTCTTCTGGCTGGTGCCGTGGGGAATGGCTACGCCCATGCCCATGTAGGTGCTCACCAGCTTTTCGCGCTCCACCATGGCATCGGCGTAACTGTCATCCACATAGCCCCGCTTTGCCAGCAGCGCACCGGCAGCACGGATGGCCTCCTCCTTGGTGACGGAGGGCAGACCCAGCTGGATGTCCTCCGCCTGGATCTTCATCACGGAATCGTTGGCTTTGGAAGCCTCGGTCACGGCAGCCGCCAGAGGGGCTACGGCTGCATTGCGCAGGTCGGATACGATCTCCTCATTGGCGGCAGCTTCGGCCTTGGCATCCAGTGCCGGGGTAGTGGAGGTCAGTGCATTGTACAATGCGTCCAGATGCGGGTCTGCAAGGAAGTTGTCCAGCGTGATGAGCTGTGCCTGCGGGGCGCACTTGGCGGCACGGTCAGCCAGAACGCGCTGGCAGACCACCACGTCCGCGTCGGCGGGGATGGTATCCACGCTGGAGTTGGTCACGGTCAAGTCGGGGCGCTCCGCCTTAATGCGGTTGTGGAACTTGGTAGCACCCATGGCGCTGGAACCCATACCGGCATCGCAGGCAAAGACGATCTTGCGGATCTGACCGACATTTACGGCAGTAGGCTCAGGAATCTCGCCCTTAGCCTGTGCCTTCATCTCCTTCATTTCGTTCTGGGCGTCGGTCAGGCTCTTGGTGTGACCGGAGGTGGCTTTCAAAATGATCGAGGAAAGGACAAAGGAAACAGCACCGGCGATGACAACGCCCAGCAGAACGGTGAGAATGGAATCCCGGGGAGCCATTGCCATGTAGGCGATGATGGAACCAGGAGAAGCAGGACCGGACAGACCTGCACCGGTCATAGAGTAGAACAGGATGGCACAGAAGTTGCCCACGATGGGGGCGATGATGATCACGGGGTTCATCAGGATGTAGGGGAAGTAGATCTCGTGGATGCCGCCCAGCAGGTGAATGATCACAGCACCGGGAGCGGACTGGCGGGTGGTGTCGTCCTTGCAGAAGAAGCAGTAGGCCAGCAGGACACCAAGACCGGGACCGGGGTTGGCTTCCAGCATATACATGATGGAGCGGCCGGTCTCAGCGGCCTGGCTTGCACCGATGGGGCTGAAGATGCCGTGGTTGATGGCATTGTTCAGGAACAATACCTTTGCAGGCTCAATGAAGATGGACACCAGCGGCAGCAGGCTGTGCGCCACAAGGAAGTCCACACCGGCGGTCAGCACGGTGAGGATGGCAGTCATGAACGGGCCGATGACGTAGTAGCCAAGGATGGCCAGCAGCATACCCAGAATGCCGATGGAGAAGTTGTTGATCAGCATCTCGAAACCGGCGGGGATATGGCCTTCCACCTTCTTGTCGAATTGCTTGATGACCCAGCCGGCCAGAGGGCCCATGACCATGGCGCCCATCAGCATGGTGTAGTCTGAGCCGCAGATGCAGCCCACCACGGCGATGGCGGCGATGACACGGCCGCGGTCGCCTGCAATCATTTTGCCGCCCTGCCCTGCAATGAGGATGGGCAGCAGGTAGGTCAGCATCGGGGAGACCATGCTGGCCAGCTTTTCGTTGGGGAACCAGCCCGCTTCAATGAACAGAGCAGTGAGGAAGCCCCACGCGATGAATGCGCCGATATTCGGCATGACCATGCCGCTGAGGAACTTGCCAAAGCGGGAAACAGCGTTTTTCATTTGTAGCTCTCCTTTTTCACTTGAAAGGCAGGCGGTGCAGCTCCTGTGGCATGGGAGCTGCGGCCTGCGGACGGTTGTTCGGAGGAGCTTTCGTTTCGTTCTGGCACTATTCTAGCCGATACTGCGCCGGATTTCAATGGTGACAAGCGGTGGGGTTGTCACCGGAGGATGGTGACACCAGTGGGCTGATACGGCAACATTTCCAATGGATGTGCGGGTGATTTGTGCATATTTGCTGATGCACCGGGATACAAGACGGGAACAAGGACGCTTTTGTCACCGGGCAATGGTGACAAAAAACACACAACTTCTTTTCTGCGTTGGGGGCTGGCAGACGGGGTGGCACTATGCTACAATAGAAGCAATGGGTAACTTTTTGGAAAAGGAGAAAAGCAACATGGGTGCGGTGTATCGTGAGGAACTGTCGGCAAATGCACGGAAGCTGATCGAGCAGCTGCTCAGCCTTCCGCAGGGCTGGGTGACGGCGGCGGCGCTGGCTGAAAGCATCGGGGTCAGCCGCCGCACCGTGCTGCGGGAGCTGCCCGCTGTGGAGCAGTGGATGCAGGCTGCCGGGGCGCATTTTGTGCGGAATCCCGGCAAGGGTCTGCTGCTGGATGAAGCGCCGGAGCGGCGAGACGCACTGCGCACCCAGCTGAACAGCGGCGACAGGAAAGAACTTTCCCGCGCAGAGCGGCGGCAGCAGCTTTTGACAAGGCTGCTCAGCGAGCAGGAGCCCTGCAAAACAGCGGTACTGGCACGGGCGCTTGGTGTTTCGGAAAGCACGCTGTCTGCGGACTTGGATGAACTTGAGACTAAGCTACACCCCTACCGGGTGGAGATGTTCCGCCGCCCCGGCGTGGGGGTCTGGCTGCAGGGGGATGCTTCTTCCTACCGGAGGGTGGTGTCTGCCCTGCTGCGCAGCAGTATGCCGGAAAAGGAACTGGCAGAGGTGCTCTGCGGACGGATGCCGGAAAACGAGATCTTCTCGACCCTGCTGGATACAAAAACGGCCGAAAAGGTCTGGGCGGTTTTGCAGCAGTTTGAACAGGAAGAGCAGCTCCATCTGCCGGATGCAGGCTTTCTGGCGCTGGCGATCCATTGCACCCTGACCATTCAGCAGCTGCGGCAGGGCGGCGACAAGGGCAGTGCCCCCAGAGGGCTGCGCCCGGCGGGCAATCATGCTGCCCGGCTGGTGGCGGCGCTGAACCGCGCCTTCGGGCTGACCCTGCCGCCTGAGGAAGCGCAGTATCTGGAACTGTATCTCTCCGCCTATCTGGGCGCAGAGGACCCTTGGGGTAGCGCACAGGAGATGGAGCTGCGGAATCTGGAAGCCGCCCTTATCCGGGAAATGGAAAAGGCGCTGCACACAGACCTTTCCGGTTACACCTCCCTGCGGGATGACCTGTACTGCCACCTGCGCCCCATGCTGCTGCGGGTGGAGCAGAACATTCGTACCGAAAACCCCCAGCTGGACACCATCCGCACCGCCTACCCCGGCTTGTGGAAAGCCACCCGCGCCGCCTGTGATGCGGTGCAGCAGCAATTCGTTCTGCCCGCCATTTCAGACGACGAAGCGGCCTACCTTGCCATGCACTTTGGCGCAGTGCTGGAACAGAATGCTATGTTCCGGCTGCGGCTGCGGGTGGTAGTGGCCTGTCCGCTGGGCATGGGTTCCAGCCGCTTTCTGGCTTCCCGGCTGGGAAACGAGTTTCCCTCTTTGCAGGTGGAGGGGTGCTGCTCGGTGCGGGAGCTGAACGCCGCCGACCTGCGTCGGAGAAAAATCGACTTCATTATCTCCACCGTGCCGCTGGAACTGGATTACCCGGCGGTGTGCATCAGCCCTTCCCTGCTGGAACCGGATCGTGCCGTGCTGAAGGACGCTATCACGCAGTACAGCCAGAACCGCGCAGAACCGGAACCGGCGGTGCAGCCTGTGCAGGATGCACCGCACGCAGGCTCCAAGCTGCAGTATTATGCGCGCCTGACCCGGTCCATGACCGGGCTGCTGGAACATCTGACTATCCAGCCCGTCAAGGCTCCCGGCAGCCGCGCTGCCCTCATCCATGCAGCGGCGCAGCTGTTCTGCCCGCAGGAAGCGGACGCCCGGCTGGTGGAGCAGCAGCTTCGCCGCCGCGAGACGCTGGGCGATACCTACATCAAACCCCTGTATGCCCTGCTGCTCCATTGCAGGACAAGTGCAGTAAAGGACTGCCGCTTGGGCTATCTGCAGGCACAGCCGCCGGTCTATGAGCCGGGGCGCATCGTGCTGGGGGCACTGGTGCTGCTGGCTCCGGACGACGGGAACGACGTCCCGGTGGAGGTCATGCAGAATGTCAGCGGGCAGCTGATCGAAACGCCCCGGCTGATGGAGGCACTGCGCACCGGACAGCAGCAGGAAGCGGCAGACCTGCTGGAACAGGGCTTTGACCGTGGCTTTTTTGCGGACTGCAAACCGCCGCACACAAAATGAACTGAAAACGCACTCCCGGCTTTTGCCTTTTTGGGCAGAGCCGGGAGTTTTTTGTTGTTGTAACAAGATACCTATTAGAGAACTTTTGAACCAAAAATCATGTATCCCAGAAAGTTGGCGAAAAGCACCAAAAACACGCAGTGCAATTTGTTGAAACAACAGCTTGACAGGGGCGAGAGCTGTTGGTATTATAATGCCAGAGCTTTCGTTTCAACAGTTTCGAGTTTCATAACAACAATCATGAAGGAGGCTGTTGTTCCCATGATCTACACCGTAACATTGAATCCGGCGCTGGACAAGACCGTTGAGATCCCGAACCTTGCGCTGGACACCGTAAACCGGATCACCAAGATGCGTACCGATCCCGGTGGCAAGGGCATCAACGTCAGCAAGGTGATCGCAAAGCTGGGTGGGACCAGCAAGGCTATCGGCATTCTGGCCGGTAACAGCGGCAAAGCCATTCAGGACGCACTGGACAGTGAAGGGCTTGCCCACAACTTCCGTTTCGTGCCCGGCGAGACCCGCACGAACCTGAAGGTCATCGACCCGGAAAACCACACCAACACCGACATCAACGAGCCGGGCATCGAGGTGGATGCCCCGGAGCTGACCGCCCTGCTGTACGACCTGCTGAAGGAACTGAAACAGGGGGATATCGTGGTGCTGGCAGGCAGCCTGCCGAAGGGTGCCCCCAAGGACACCTACTACACATGGGTGGAATCCTGCAAAAAGGCAGGGACAAAGGTCTTTCTGGATGCAGACGGCGAGCTGCTGGCAGAGGGGCTGAAGGCTGCTCCCTATCTGGTCAAACCCAACAACGACGAGCTTTCCCGCATGATGGGCCGGGAGCTGAAAACGCTGGATGAACTGGCCGATGCCGGTCAGGCGCTCATCCGCAGGGGCATCGAACATGTGGTGGTGTCCATGGGCGGTCGGGGTGCGCTGTATCTCCGCAAGGACAGCGTGATCTACGCTCCGGCACTGAAGGTCAAAGTGGGCAGCACGGTGGGTGCCGGCGACAGCGTGGTCGCCGCTCTCGCCTACGCCGAAGCGGAGGGGCTCAGCGAAGAAAACACCGTTCGCTTGTCCATCGCCACAGGAGCCGCCAATGTGATGTGCAGCGGCACACAGGCCGCAGAGCGCAGCCAGATCGAAGAACTGCTGCCGCTGGTCACCTTCCAGCATCTGTAAAACTTCTTGAAAACACAACGGTAACTGTTATAATAAAAGGAGAGTTTCATTATGAAAGTCAAAGCTGTTCGTCTGCACGCCGCCAACGATCTGCGTCTGGATACTTTTGAACTGCCGGAGATCAAGGACGATGAGATCCTGGTCAAGGTCGTTTCCGATAGCATCTGTATGTCTACTTACAAGTGCGCCATCCTCGGCACTGGTCACAAGCGTGTGCATCCGGATGTAGCCGAGCACCCCGCCATCATGGGTCACGAGTTCGCCGGTGATATCGTCAAGGTGGGCAAGGCGCATCAGGACAAGTTCAAGCCCGGCATGAAGTTCACCCTGCAGCCCGCCCTGAACTACAAGGGCACCATGTGGAGCCCCGGCTACTCCTACGAGTTCTTCGGCGGCGACGCCACCTACTGCATCATCCCTGCCGAGGTCATGGAACTGGGCTGCCTGCTGGAGTACAAGGGCCGTGCTTACTACGAGGCTTCTCTGGCCGAGCCTATGAGCTGCTCCATCGGTGCTTTCAACGCCGCCTACCACACCAAGATGGGTGTGTACCATCACGATATGGGCATCAAGAAGGGTGGCAAGCTGGCGATTCTGGCCGGTGCAGGCCCCATGGGTTTGGGTGCTCTGACCTACGCACTGCACCGTGATGTGCGCCCCGGCATGGTGGTGGTCACCGATATCAACGAGGATCGTCTGGCCCGTGCGGAGTCCCTCTTCCCCCCGAAGGAGGTCAAGGAGAAGGACGGCATCGACCTGTACTTCGTCAACACCGCCAACATGGCAGACCCCGCTGCCGAGCTGCGGGAGCTGACCGGCGGTACCGGCTTTGATGATGTGTTCTGCTACGCCCCCATCGCGCCGGTGGTGGAGCTGTCCAGTGCTGTGCTGGGTCGTGACGGCTGCCTGAACTTCTTTGCAGGCCCCACCGACAAGCAGTTCAGCGCCAAGATGAACTTCTACGATGTGCACTACAATTCTACCCATGTCATGGGCACCACCGGCGGTAATACCGCCGACATGATCGAGTCGCTGGAGCTGACCGCCGCTAAGCGCATCGACCCGGCTGTGATGGTCACCCACATCGGCGGTCTGAACGCCGCTGCCGAGACCACCCTCAACCTGCCCAAGATCCCCGGCGGCAAAAAGCTGATCTACACCCACCTGACCATGCCCCTCATCGCCCTGACCGATCTGCGTGCCAAGGGCGAACAGGACAACGACCCCCGCTATACCGCACTGGCTGACATCGTGGATGCCCACAACGGCCTGTGGTGCCCGGAAGCAGAGGAATATCTGCTGGCAAACTTCAACCCGGAGGACTAAGCGGAACGTGCCATGGGACAGGACAAACGCAGACAGGAGGAATCCCCCATGGAACAACGCCGCAATCAGATCGTGGAGCTGGTGAATCGCAAAGGCAGCATTAGCTTTGCCCAGCTCAAGGAAGCTTTCCCTTCCGTTTCGGAAATGACCCTGCGCACAGACCTGAAAGCACTGGATGAAGCCCGCCGTGTGGTGCGGGTGCATGGCGGTGTCAAGTCGGTGGAGCAGGTGGTAGGCACAGACGACCTGCTGAGCCGCCGTTCCGCCCGCAATGCCGAAGCAAAGCAGATCATTGCCGAAAAAGCCACTGCTCTGCTGCGCCCCAACACCACCCTGTTTCTGGATTCCGGCAGCACCGCCACAGCAGTGGCCCGGTGCATCCCGGATCAGCCCATGCTCATCTACACCAGCGGCCTGAGCTGCGCCATGGAGCTGGCAAAGCTGGAAAAGCCCCATGTGTCGCTGCCGGGCGGCAGCCTGAACCGGTTCAGCCTGAGCGTCTGCGGTGCACAGAGCATCCAGACGATGGAGGGCATCAACTTTGATCTGCTGCTGCTGGGCGTGACCAGTTACAGCCCGGAAACCGGTTTTACCTGCGGTGTGGAGGATGAAGCACGGCTCAAGCAGACCGTGCTCCGCCGCTGTGAGCAGAAAGCTGTGCTGCTGGATTCCTCCAAGATCGGACTGAAAAGTACATTCCACATCTGCGAGCTGTCCGATATTGATATTGTGATCTCGGACGGAAAGCTGCCCGTAGAATTTTTACAGGCCTGCCGGAACGCAGGCGTAACGGTACTATAAAAGGAGTATTATTATGAAGATCATCCGCGCAAAAGATTATCAGGATATGTCCCGCAAAGCGGCCAACATCATCTCCGCACAGGTCATCATGAAGCCGGACTGTGTACTGGGTCTTGCCACCGGCGGCACCCCGGTGGGCACTTATGCCCAACTGGTGGACTGGTACAACAAAGGCGATTTGGATTTCTCCGAGGTCACTACTGTCAATCTGGATGAGTACCGCGGCCTGCCCAAGGAGCACCCCCAGAGCTACTGGTATTTCATGAACGAGAACCTGTTCAGCAAGGTGAATATCGATCCGGCCAAGACCAACCTGCCGGACGGCACCAATCTGGACACTGCCGCCGAGTGTGCCCGTTACAACGGTATCATCCACAAGCTGGGCGGCATCGACCTGCAGCTGCTGGGCATCGGCCCCAATGGTCATATCGGCTTCAATGAGCCGGGCGAAGCCTTTGAACTGGAGACCCACTGCATCGACCTTGCGCCCACTACCATCGAAGCCAACAAGCGCTTCTTTGACGGCAACGAGGCCCTTGTCCCCAAACAGGCATACACCATGGGCATCAAGACCATCATGCAGGCACGCAAGGTGCTGGTGGTAGCCAACGGTAAAGCCAAGGCACAGGCCGTCAAGGACGCCGTGACCGGCCCTGTGACCCCTGCCTGCCCCGGCAGCATCCTGCAGCTGCATCCGGACTGCATCCTTGTGGCAGACGAGGAAGCACTGAGCCTGCTGTAAACTCCAAAAGCCAACTTCTTCATTTACCATAACTTTGCTCAAGATCCAACCAAAGCACAGAAAGGGCCGGACTCGTTGCACGGGTTCGGCTCTTTCTGTCAGAAATAAGATTTATTTTGCTATCTTACGCAAAGAGCAACTCCAAAAGAGCCGTCATGGAGATGGTGGGTTCGCCTGCTGCGGGATTTACGCTGAAAATACGCTGAAAAGAGGTCGCCCCGATCGGCGGCCTCTTTTTTGCTGCCGCGAACTGTCTGGCTGCGGCAGCGGATAACAGCAAGGTCCATTGCGCTTTGTTTTGCCCGGATGCGCACCCGCAGAAAGCTCTCCCTCGTCAAACTGCCCAAAATACGCCCCTAAAAGTTTACTTGACGCGATTTTAAAATCAATATATAATTGGGTCAGAAACCAATTATAGAAAAGGATGATTCCCAATGGCGCGCAGATACGACAGCAAAGAAGCAAAACGGCGGATTTTGACCGCCTGTGTCCGGCTTTTTCTGGAAAAAGGCTACACGAACACCAAGGTAGCAGAAATTTTAAAGGAAGCAGATGTTTCTGCCGGGTCGTTCCAGAATATTTTCCGCACCAAGGACGGTGTGCTGACCGAGCTGATCGGCATGATGTTCAGCAGGCAGTTCGGCGCGGTAAGGCCGCTGGCGGCAAACGCCCCCTCGCCGGTGTACCTCTACGCGGTGGAGACGGCTTTGCAGCTGGCGGTGACCGAGCTGAGCGAGAACCTGCGGGATATCTATGTGGAAGCGTACACCTTCCCCGCTACGGTGGAGATCATCCACCGCAGCACCACGGCCGAGCTGCAGGCGGCGTTCAGCGCGTATCTGCCCGGGTGCGCCGAGTGCGATTTCTATGAGATAGAGCTGGGCACGGCTGGCATGATGCGCGGCTACATGGCACGGCGGTGCGACCCCTACTTTACGCTGGAGCGCAAAATACGGCGCTATCTGAGCATGAGCCTGAGTGCGCTGCAGGTCCCCGCGCAGGAGCGCGAGCAGGTCATCGCTTTTGTGGCGGAGATCGATATGCTTGCCCAGGCGCGGAAGGTGGTAGATGCCGTGCTTGCATCGCTGTCCGTGCAGTTTGATCTGAAAGGATAACAAGGTTTGATGACAAGGAGGGAGTAACATGAAAAAAACGGTTCTGGGCATTCTGCTGCTGTGTACCCTGCTGCTTATACGCCCCGCCACGGCGCTGGCATCGGGTCCGTCCTGCGATTTTTGCGGGAGAGATGTGACATTTGTCAAATTGAAACCGTATCCACGCTATCATGAGCTTATTTATTGGTGTGATTCTTGCAAAATGAATACGCGTCGGGCTGCGTCTCACACGGGCGGCACGGCTACGTGCACAGAACGCGCTGTCTGCGAAGTCTGCAATCAGCCATACGGGGAACTGGCCGCACATACGGGCGGCACGGCTACGTGCACAGAACGCGCCGTCTGCGAAGTCTGCAATCAGTCATATGGGGAACTGGCCGCACATACGGGCGGCACGGCTACATGCACAGAACGCGCCGTCTGCGAGGTCTGCAATCAGCCATATGGGGAACCGCCCGCACATACCGGCGGCACCGAATTTCCCACCTGCACCACAGGCAGAACCTGTAAAAAATGCGGCGCGGAATACGGCATTCTCGGTCATATGTGGACAACGCGGATGTCCCTTGGCAACGGCACGCACCGCCGCAGTTGCATGCGCTGCGGCGCAGTTGATACCGCAAACTGTACCGGTGGCACAAGAACCTGCTTTCAGAGGGCTGTGTGCAGCTATTGCCGTTCGGAATATGGCGATCTAGCTCCGCACCAGCTTAAAACATTTAAACGACCGGCTACCTGTCGGCAGGAAGGACTTGAATACACGCGCTGTACTGCAGAAGGATGCAACTACAGGACGCCCGATATAATAACCCCCAAGCAGCACGATTTAAAAAAGGCACAAGAATTTACACGGAAACCAACCTGTACGAAACCAGGATGGAAGAGCTATTATTTATGCAGAGACTGTGCCTATTCGGAGACTGACTGGATTGACAAGCTCGGTCATGATCCGATATTGCATGAAGCAAAAGCCCCTACCTGCACGGAAAAGGGCTGGAACGCCTACGAAACCTGCTCCCGCTGCAACCATACCACCTACACGGAGCTGCCCGCGCTGAACCATGATTTGGAGCAGCACGAAGCAAAAGCTCCCACCTGTACGGAAATCGGCTGGGATGCCTACGAAACCTGCTCCCGCTGCAACCATACCACCCGCACAGAGCTGCCCGCGCTGAACCATGATTTGGAGCAGCACGCAGCAAAAGCTCCTACCTGTACGGAAATCGGCTGGGATGCCTACGAAGCCTGCTCCCGCTGCAACCATACCACCCGCACAGAGCTGCCCGCGCTGAATCATGATTTGGAGCAGCACGAAGCAAAAGCCCCTACCTGTACGGAAATCGGCTGGGACGCCTACGACACCTGCTCCCGCTGTGACCATACCACCTATGCGGAGCTGCCCGCACTGAACCATGACTATCAGGCTGTTACCGTAGACCCCACCTGTGAAGCAGACGGCTACACCGTTTTTACCTGCTCCCGCTGCAAAGACAGCTACACCGCAGACCCGACGGATAAGCTGGGACACCAGTTCGGTGTATGGTCCCCGAACGGGACCGGCTCTCAGAGCGCCGGTTGTCTGCGGCAGGGCTGCGCGCACATCGGCATCACCGATTGCCGGAAGTTTACCTTCCGCACTGCGGAAGGCGAAGCTCTGACCTTCTGCCCCGTGTGCGGGCAGGCAGAAAACGCCGCGCAGCTGGAAAAGATCGAAGCCGCAACGGCATGGCCGCTCAGCGGCAGCCTTTCTGCGGAGGATGTG
>ENA-OVGE01002475-OVGE01002475.1-human-gut-metagenome-genome-assembly--contig:-NODE-2475-length-11995-cov-3.378308_pt1 | contig 11995 bp, 9 predicted proteins | sample MGYA00237769_ERZ505417 | MGnify/ENA primary metagenome ERZ505417 (study PRJEB26158, sample SAMN06016403) | human gut metagenome | biome: human gut; feature: ankylosing spondylitis patient; material... | reverse complement strand
ACGGACAGGATAGGAACGCATGGCTGCATAAATATTCACTTCAAACGGCATATATGCGGAAAAATATCGCATATATGCCGTTTTTTCTCATGAGAATAAAAAATCATTCGGCTGAAAGAAAAAAATCATTCTCAGCAGATTGAAAAAATGAAATGATGAAAAACGGGAAAAAACCTCTCCCAATCTGTTTTCCAAACACCACAAAACGTATTTTTTCCTCTATTTGAACCTCTCCGGCTTGTCTAAACAGACTGTCAAAAGGTAAGGCTAAACCCACCGACACCGACAGGCCGTCCCGAACCATACGGACCATTCCGGGCATGCCGTTCTTTTATGACAGTCCAACGCCTTTTCAGCTATCTTCGTGCATGCCCGCCGAAGCCCGAGATTGCGATATTTCCTGTCACTCCCCGACCCTACGCCAAATACGCGAGCCACGCACAGGTCGGAATGACATTTTGACAAACGGCATTCACCCTCTTTCGGGCTGCACGAGATAGAAACAACTTGTACTGAAAAAATTACGCACGTATGGCAGGACGGAAAGCGAGCTATGAAGCTTACGGGGCTTCAGGCCGAATTTCGTTTCGTAATGCGGATTGATGAAATAGAGTTGCCGGTCTACGACCCGATAGCCGGTGGCATACAATGCCGCCTGAAACTTCTCTATGGGGCAACGTGTGTGCTTGATGTTCATCAGTTCGCGGATGGTCGGCTCGTTTTCACCGGCTGCGGCCAACACACCCTTATAGAGCGGAGAAGGCAGAAGATGAAGGAACGGAAAATGAGACACCACCTTGCTATGCGCTATTTGCTGGTGGCCGCCGAAAGGCATTTGCCATGCCGGAAAGGCCATAAACACCACGCCGCCCGGCGCAAGATAGCGTTTCAGGCCTTTCAGGAAACCGGCCTTGTCGTCGATATGCTCTATCACATCGTGCACCAATATCAGGGAGAATTTATGCTCCAGTTCCGTCAATTTGAAAATGTCGGATGCGATAAAAGTACCTTCCGCCCCTCTCTCGGCAAAAAACTTACGAGCCTCGGCAATGCGTCCGGCAGCAATGTCCACTCCCGTCACCGAACAACCCAACTGCGCGAACGAAAACAAGTTACCCCCTTCGCCACACCCCACTTCCAACACCTCTTGCGGAAGTTCCGGGCAACATTTACGGATATAAGGAATATAGTATTTCTCTGTCGTACGGGCCTGCTCGTCAAAATAACGTTCGCGGTCGGAATGGCGCTCTTGCATGTTAAATTCTCATTTTATTTGCGCCAAAGTTAATAAAAAACTATTATATTAAAGAGGCTGTCCGGATAAAATCTTCCAGACAACCTCTTTTTCCACCTTACCGTTCAGGCTCCACGGCGGGAACCGGACTGGTTCAAAGGTTCCTTCTCCCTTTTTTCTCCAAATATTCAATCAACTCTTCCGGACGGTCGGTCTGTATGACAGTGGCCCCGCAGTCGAGCACCCAGCCCCAGTGGGCATCGGGGTCGGACAGGGCTTTCTCGTCTTCATGGCCGCCGCACAGGCTCGCCCACAACGTATTGATCCAGACACGGCAATCCGATGCGGCTATCACCGGCAAGTAGGACAACTTGGCAAAACGGTCTGTCTTGAAAATAACCTCCACGGCCTGCGGGCGGAATGCGGAAAGGAACGAAGCGACGTAGGGTATCGCGCCCTCACCATCGAGATCCACCACGGGCATATAAAGAATGTCCTTGTAGCCGGAAAGCTGCCGTTCCACCTCCTCTACCGTGCCCCGCCCCTTCAGCACCACATGGTCTTCCGTACCCGTCTTGCGGATAATCGGCGCAATCTCGGACAGGTAATCTCCGCCCTTGTCGATGTTCACCAGCACCGCCCCCTTGCAAGCCGTCAGGGCTTCCTCCAGCGTGGGTATGGTCTCGTCCGAAAGACTTCCGTCCGCCCGACGCAGGCGGAAACGCTTCAGTTCCTCCACCGTGTAGTCTGCCACGTTGCCTTTGCCTTCCGTCGTGCGGTCGATGCTCCCGTCGTGCATCAGCACGAAACCGCCGTCCTTCGTCCGTTGGATGTCAATCTCCACCATGTCCACCCCCATGTCTGCCGCCCCTTTGATGGCCGCCACGGAGTTCTCGGGCGCATGCCGCCAGTCGCCCCTGTGGGCCACGACGAACACATAATCGGAGCGGCTGTCTTGCAGTTCCGCCCTCAACCGGCTGATATGCCCGGCAGCCTGTACGCACAGTGCCAGGCACCACAGCCCAACCGTAAAAAGAATCTTTTTCATTTCCCTTTCATGTTTAACCGGAGTAAAAGTAGTCCTTTCCGTGGGAAACGCCGGAAAAGATTTACGTCTAAGATTGACAATCTTGTGTTTTCGGGACGCAAATCAGAAGACACGTATCAGAAAATGGCCGAACCACACGGCCAACAGCCCCAAAACAAAGCTCAATACCGCGTATGCGGCAAACGACCAGAACTTGTCTGAAAGGAAAAGGATGTAGTTCTCGTGTACGAACGTGGAAAAGGTGGTAAACCCTCCGCAAAAGCCCACCGTGAGGAACAAACGCCACTCGGGGGACAAGACATCTGCCCGCTCAAACCAACCGTACAACAAGCCGATGAACAGGCAACCCGCCACATTGACGACCATCGTCCCCAACGGGAGATGAGTAAAATTGCCCGCCGAGACCCACCGGGTCAGCCCGTAGCGGGCTATGCCACCCACGAAACTACCGGCTCCGACGCACAACAAGGTCTTCCACATTTGCCGTCCTCCTGTCATTGCCCCAATGAGGAACGCAAAGCCAAAGCCTTGTCTTCGGCCGCCTCCATGATTTCACGTTCGCCCGGCCCCTTGTCGTTGATGCCGCAAAGGTGCAGGATACCGTGTATGATGACACGGTGCAGTTCTTCTTCGTAGGTTGCCCCCACCTGCTCGGCGTTGGTCCGCACCGTGTCGAGACTGATGAAGAGGTCGCCCGAAATCACGTCACCTTCGCAGTAATCGAACGTGATGATGTCCGTGTAATAATCGTGCCCGAGATACTGGCGGTTCACCTCCAGAATCTTCTCGTCGTCCACGAAGATGTAGGCAATCTCGCCTACCCTTTTACCGTAACTCGCAGCCACGGCTTTCACCCAGGCCGTGTTTTCGCGTTTCTTGATGGAGGGCATCTTCACGCCGTCCGTATTGTAAGTAATCATTTCTTTCCTGTGTTTTAATCGTCAAACAAACTGCCTTGCAGATCCGCCGTGAAACGGCTGCGCCCCAAATGCTTGTAAGCCATGTCCGTCACCTCCCGTCCGCGCGGCGTGCGCTTGATGAACCCTTCTTTAATCAGGAAAGGCTCATACACCTCTTCCACCGTTCCCGCATCTTCCCCGATAGCCGTGGCGATGGTCGTGATGCCTACCGGTCCGCCCTTGAACTTATCGATAATGGTAAGCAGAATCTTGTTGTCTATCTCGTCCAGTCCGTAACGGTCGATATTCAGTGCCTCCAACGCATAACGTGCGATGGCCATGTCCACCCGTCCCGTGCCGCGCACCTGGGCAAAATCGCGCACGCGGCGCAAAAGCGCATTGGCGATACGGGGCGTTCCACGGCTGCGCCCGGCAATCTCCATGGCGGCATCGTGCTCGATGGGTACGGAAAGGATGTGCGCCGAACGTTCCACGATGCGCGAAAGCACCTCGGCGTCATAATACTCTAGATGCAGGTTGATACCGAAACGGGCACGGAGGGGAGCGGTAAGCAGACCGCTGCGCGTAGTGGCACCCACCAACGTGAAGGGATTCAAGTCGAGTTGTATGCTGCGTGCCGACGGGCCTTTGTCTATCATGATGTCTATCCGGTAGTCCTCCATGGCGGAATAAAGATACTCCTCCACTACGGGACTGAGCCGGTGGATTTCGTCGATGAAGAGCACGTCGTTCGGCTCCAACGAAGTCAGGATACCGGCCAAATCGCCCGGCTTGTCCAATACCGGGCCGGACGTGACCTTGAAACCCACGCCCAGTTCGTTGGCTATGATGTTGCTCAGCGTGGTCTTCCCCAATCCCGGAGGACCGTGCAACAAAGTATGGTCGAGGGGCTCGCCCCTGTACTTGGCAGCCTCGACGAAAACTTTCAGGTTTTCCACCACCTTCAACTGTCCGCTGAAATCCCCGAACTGGAGCGGACGCAAGGCATTCTCGAACTCGCGCTCGGCAGACGAGTTTGAGGAACGGCGTATGTCGAAATCTTCTTCCATTGTGCGGCAAAGATAACATCTTTTCCCCACAAAACGGGCATGCGTCCCATTTTTTATGTAACTTTGCCTCTCAATCATGTAACGAGAGATTTCTATGGTTCTGAATTACATCTGGGTGGCATTCTTCGGCATCGCATTCCTCATCGCGGCAGGGAAGTTGGTATTCGCAGGCGATGCCGGCGTGTTTCCGGCCATCATGGACTCCACGTTCAGTTCCGCCAAGACGGCTTTCGAGATTTCCCTCGGCCTGACCGGCGTGCTCTCGCTTTGGATGGGCATCATGAAAATCGGGGAAAAAGGCGGAGTGGTCCACATTCTGGCACGCGGCCTCAGCCCACTCTTCTGCAAGCTCTTCCCGGACATTCCCAAGAACCATCCCGTCATCGGAAACATTTTCATGAACATCTCTGCCAATATGTTGGGACTGGACAATGCGGCCACACCGTTAGGCCTGAAAGCCATGGAAGGCCTTCAGGAACTGAACCCGAAAAAAGACACAGCCAGCAACCCGATGATCATGTTCCTCGTGCTGAACACTTCGGGACTGACCATCATCCCTGTCAGCATCATGGTTTACCGGACCCAAATGGAAGCGGCACAGCCCACGGATGTGTTCATCCCGATTCTGCTGGCAACCTTTGCCTCCACGCTGACGGGTATCATCGTCACCAGCCTTTATCAACGCATCAACCTGCTGAACCGGGTGGTCGTACTGGCATTGGGAGGAGCCTGTCTGGCCGTAGCCGGCATCGTGTATGGCTTCAGCCGGTTGGACAAAGAAGAGATGAACTTGTGGAGTACGACTATCGCCAACGTACTGCTGTTCTGCATCATCATCGCTTTCATTGCTGCCGGTGTCAGGAAACGCGTTAACGTGTACGATGCCTTTATCGAAGGAGCAAAAGACGGTTTTACCACAGCCGTACGTATCATTCCCTATTTAGTCGCCATCTTGGTGGGCATCGGGGTATTCCGTGCTTCGGGGGCCATGGATTTGTTGACAGACGGCATCGCTGCAGTCGTCAAAGCCTGCGGCGGCGATGCAGACTTTGTCGGTGCACTGCCTACCGCACTGATGAAACCGCTGAGCGGCAGCGGGGCGCGCGGCATGATGGTGGATGCCATGGAGACCTACGGCGCAGACTCTTTCGTGGGACGGTTGAGCTGTATTTTCCAAGGCGCGACCGACACCACCTTTTATATATTAGCCGTTTATTTCGGCAGTGTGGGCATCACCCGCACGCGGCATGCCGTGGCTTGCGGCCTGTTGGCCGATTTGGCAGGTATAGTGGCCGCCATCGGTGTGGCTTATCTCTTTTTCGGAGCATAATAGAAACAAACTGAACGAAATATGGCAGAATTGAAATCGGTGGCCAAAGACACCGCCATCTACGGACTAAGCAGCATCATCGGAAAGTTCCTGAACTATTTGCTGGTCCCGCTCTATACGGCCAAGATGACCGTGGAAAGCGGAGGCTATGGCATCGTGACCAACATTTATGCCTACGTGGCGCTTTTGATGGTCATCCTCACATTCGGCATGGAAACCACGCTGTTCCGTTTTGCCAACAAAGAGGGGGAAAACCCGCAAACCGTCTATGGCACGACACTCACCATGGTGGGCAGCCTGTCTCTGCTGTTTGCCTTGCTCGTACTGGCTTTCCTCCATCCGATAGCTTCCGGCATAGGCTACGCAGACCATCCGGAATATGTGGGAATCATGGCGGTCACGGTAGCCTTGGATGCCTTTCAGGCCATTCCCTTTGCCTGGCTGCGCTACCAGCACCGTCCTATCAAGTTTTTCGCGTTGAAGATGCTGTTCATCGTGCTCAACATCACGTTGAACATCCTTTATTTCGTCGTGCTTCCGGCATTGTACGTCCGCCACGCATGGGTGGGCGCAATTTATAACCCGTCTGTCGGACCGGGATATGCCTTCATCCTGAACCTTGTCTGTACATCGTTCATCACCTTCTTCTTCATTCCCGAACTGACAGGATTCAAATATCGGTTCGACACCCGGCTGATGAAACGTATGTTGGGCTACAGTTGGCCCATCCTGATTCTCGGTATCGCGGGCATTCTGAACCAGACGGCCGACAAAATCATCTTCCCATTGGTGTACGGCGACACGGAAGCGGCCAAGTCCGAACTGGGCATCTACGGTGCTTGCGTGAAGATTGCCATGATAATGGCCATGATCACCCAAGCTTTCCGCTATGCGTATGAGCCGTTCGTGTTCGGCAAGGCTAAGGACAAGAACAGCGGAGAGACCTACGCCACGATCATGAAGTTCTTCATCATCTTCACCCTGCTGGCCTACCTTTGCGTCATCGGTTACATGGACATCCTGAAACGAATCATAGCTCCGGACTATTGGCCCGGCTTACGTGTCGTCCCCATTGTCATGGCAGCCGAAATCATGATGGGGGTTTACTTCAACCTTTCCTTTTGGTACAAGCTCATCGACAAGACGATTTGGGGGGCCTGGTTCTCGGCTGCCGGTTGTTTGGTCCTCTTTGCCGTCAACATCATCTTCATCCCGACGTACAGCTACATGGCATGCGCCTGGGGCGGTTTCGCCGGATACGCCACGGCCATGCTCCTGTCCTACATCGTGGGACAGAAGAAAAACCCCGTCCGATATCCGTTGAAATCCATCGGCATCTACGTACTGATTGCCGGAGGCTTCTACGCTATCATGGCCTGTACGCCCGAAGAATGGCCCGTATGGACACGACTGGGTATCAACACAGTGCTCATCCTGCTCTTCGTCGGACATATCCTGAAACACGACCTACCGGTACGAAGCCTACCGGTCATCGGCAAATATTTTCGTAAATTTCAAAAGTAAAATCATGGAAAATAAACCCAAAAAACAACGGAGTTATCTCAACCTGTTTATCCGCAGACTTTTAAGCATGAAGGAAGATAAGGCGCCGGAAGAAGAAACCATAGCCTCTATCAAGGCTGGTATCGACTTTCGCGGAGCCAATCTCTGGATCTTGATTTTCGCCATCTTTGTCGCTTCTCTGGGCCTGAACACCAACTCAGCCGCCGTCATCATCGGTGCCATGTTGATTTCTCCGCTCATGGGTCCGATTGTCGGCATGGGACTGGGCGTGGGCATCTACGATTTCGAACTGCTCAAACGGGCGTTCCGCAGTTTTGCCACCGCCACTATTTTCAGTGTGCTCACGGCAACGTTCTATTTTGCCATCACACCCATAAACGAAGCCCAGTCCGAACTGCTTGCCCGGACCTCACCTACGATTTACGACGTGCTCATCGCGCTCTTCGGCGGACTGGCCGGCATCGTAGCCTTGTGTAGCACGGGGCAACGCGGAGGTAACGTCATTCCCGGCGTAGCCATAGCCACAGCTATCATGCCTCCCCTCTGTACGACCGGTTTCGGACTAGCCACGGGCAACTGGCTTTACGCAGCCGGAGCCTTCTATCTCTATCTCATCAATTCCATTTTCATTGCTTTGGCCACGTTCGTAGGAGTGAACATCCTGGATTTCAAGAAGAAGGTATTTGTGGACAAACAGCGGGAAAAGCGAGTGAAGCATATCATTATCACCATAGCCGTGCTCACGATGCTACCTTCTGCCCTTCTTACCTATACGCTGGTCCGGGAAGACATATTCATGAGTAAGGTCAATAATTTCGTAACACAAGTCGTCACGTCCGACCAAACGCAGGTCATCACAAAAAAGGCAGACTACCGCACCAAAGAAATCCGCCTCGTTACCATCGGGGAAGAGATAGCCGAAAAAGAATTGGAAAGGATGAGAAGCCAGATGGAACGCTTCGGATTAAAGGACGTCAAACTGTCTATCGTACAAGGCACAAAGAATCTCAGCACAAACGAACTGAAGTCGATGCTGAACGATCCGGCCGTCAAACAGGCAGACAAAAGTGCACAGTTGTTGGCCAATGAACAGGAACGCGGGGATCGGTTGCAGAAAGAATTGGACTTTTACAAAGCTACTGAACAACAAGCCCAGTCCGTCAGTGCGGAAATGGCGACTCTGTTCCCCGAAGCGGCACGCGTCAGTATTTCTCGCACCATTTCCTATACTGTCGGCGACAGTACGAAGAAAGATTCTTTGACTTTGGTAAGTCTTACTCTGAAAGAAAAGTTATCGGCTCAGAATCGGGAGAAGATGGAGGAATGGCTCAAAGCCAGACTGAAAGCCCAAAACATGAAACTCATTGTCGGAACAAAGATAGAAAACAACAAAAAATAACCATTTAACAGATAAATATGAAGAAAAAGTTTTTAACGTTACTCGCCTTCGTTTGTGGTCTCAACGGTATGAAGGCCGATGAAGGCATGTGGATGCTCAGCCACATTTCGCCCAAAAGCATGAAGGTCATGAAGGATTTAGGACTGCAAATGAGCGAAAAAGAATTGTATAATACGAAAGGCACCTCGCTGAAAGACGCTGTGGTCAGTTTCGGTGGCTTCTGTTCCGGTGTCGTAGTCTCACCGGACGGTTTGGTCTTTACAAACCACCACTGCGGCTTCGGTAACATACAAGCTTTGGCCACACCTGAAAACGACATCCTGAAGAACGGATTCGTGGCCCGTACACAAGCGGAAGAACTTCCAGCAAAAGGCCTTTATGTACAGATCCTCCAAAGGACGGAAGATATCACCAAACGGGTAAACAAAGCCTTGGACAAATACTACAAGGAACATGCCGCCGAGATGGCCAAATTGGGTGAAAATGCCAAAGAAAAAATGCGTTGGAACAGTGTGGACTCCATCTGCCTGGCCATAGAAAACGAATATGCAAAGAAATATCCGGAGTTGATTTGTGAAGTCAGCCCCTATTACACGGGAAACGCCTTCTATGTCAACGTATATAAACAATACGACGACATCCGTCTGGTATTCGCACCGCCTCAAAGCTTAGGCAAGTTCGGCGGTGAAACGGACAATTGGATGTGGCCGCGCCAAACCTGCGACTTCAGTGTCTTCCGCATTTATGCCGACAAGGACAACCAGCCTGCCGAATACAGGGCGGACAACCGCCCGTTGAAAGCCGAACGTTATGCAAAAGTCTCTTTAGAAGGTTTCAAGAAAGGAGACTACTGTATGACCATCGGCTATCCCGGACGTACCAACCGTTATCTCTCTTCTTACGGAATCGTGGAACGCATGGAGAATACCAACGAATCCCGAATCAATGTACGTGGCGTGAAGCAAGGGATATGGAAGAAATGGATGGACAGCGATCCGAAAATCCGTTTGCAGTATGCTTCCAAATATGCCAACAGTTCCAACTATTGGAAAAACAGTATCGGCATGAACAAGGCGCTTAAAGAGTTGAAAGTCGTAGAACAGAAGAAAAAACAAGAACAACAAATCAACGAATGGGCACAAAAAAGCAAAAAAAGACAAGAACGCTTCGGTAACTTGGCTCCCGAACTTGAAAAAGCGTACGCAGCCCGCAAAGACGGCAACCGCGCCATCGCGTTCCTGAACGAGTCTTTCCTTGGAGGTCCCGACCTGATGCGTATCGCTTTCTACTTCGACAACTTGCAAAACGCAGGAGGAGAAACGGGCAAGGCAACTTGGAAAAACCGTCTGCGTCAACAATACAAGGACTGGAACGAGGAGGTCGACAAGGAAACGATGACGGCCTTGATAGACAATTACGCCAAGCAAGTAAAACCCGAATATCTGCCGGACTTCTATCAGACGATAGAAAAAGAATACAATAACGACATCCGTACCTATGTGGATGCCATGTTCAAACAGTCGGTCCTGACCGATACAAACTGTGTCAATCTGACGCTGACCCAAGAACAAAAAGATAATGACATGGCACTGAAATGCCTGAAGAGTGTAATGGAACTTGGCGGAAAAGTATCTGACCAAATCAGTCAGTACAACATGGACGTGGCAGAAAAGGAAAGACTGCTTTGCGAAGCCATACTTGAAATGGAAATGGACCAGCCGCATTATTCGGATGCGAACTCGACCATGCGCCTAAGCTACGGTTTCGTAGACGACTACACCAGTGCTGCCGGACACCAGAACTACTTTACTACCATGCCGAGTCTGTTGGATAAAGTAGCACAAAGCGACAGAATAGATGAATATAAAGTGGAACCGGAAGTCAAAGCTCTCTTCGAAAAAGGCGACTTCGGCCCTTACAAAGACAAGGAAAGCGGCGAAATGCAGCTCTGTTTTCTTACGAACAACGACATTACCGGCGGAAATTCCGGCAGCCCGATGTTCAACGGCAAGGGCGAACTTATCGGACTGGCTTTCGACGGTAACTGGGACGCCTTGAGCAGCGACATTACTTTCACACAGGATTTGACCCGTTGTATCGGTGTAGACATCCGTTATGTACTTTACATCATCGACCGATGGGGCAAGGCGGAACGTCTTATCCAAGAAATAGGTGCACGATAACTTTAGTCCCGAACCCATTATCCGGCCGGACCGTCTTTAGTATATTAAGGACGGTCCGGCTGTGTTATCAACCACATGCTTTGCAAATATTTAACATAAGTTTCTGCGAAACAAAATTGTATTATTGGATACTAAACTATAAATTTGCGAACAGTTTATAACTTAATTTCAATTTTGAACAAACCATTCTAAACAAAAGCATCATGAAAAACAAGTTTACTCATTTCCTGATGGCCGGAGCTTTGGTCTGCTGGAGTTCCTACACGTTGCATGCACAGACTGAAGTCACAGACACTTACCTAAAGAATCCAAGTTTTGAAAGCAACTTCACGGACTGGGATAATGCCGGAATGCAAACCCAAACGAATACCTCTTTTTCCAAAAAAGACGGTAATACTTACGTAGAACAATGGGTCGGACAAGGTAACAAAGTAGCTGATGCCCATGTCAGTCAAACGCTGACCTCTCTGAAAAACGGGGTCTACAAGCTGACCGTAGCCGCACAAAACATTCAGCAAAACAGTTCGGCCACACAAAGCGGAGCGTATGTCTTTGCGGATAATGAACAAGTTTCTGTCGGTGCCATCAATGACTATTCCCTGACCTTTACGGTCATCGAAGGACAAGCCACCGTAGGTTTCAAAGCAGAAAACGCCACCGGAAATTGGATCGCCTGCGATAACTTCCGGCTGTATGCTGTCAACAATGATTTAACAGAAATACAAGAAGAACTGCAACGCCGCATCGAACAGGCACAAACATTGGTTTCCGAAAAAATGCAAAAGGACGTGCTCTCGGAACTCAATGCCGCTATTCAAGCCGCTCAACAGGAAATGGGAGCATCCACCGACGAAAATATAGCCGAGGTTGCCGTCCGCCTGCGCAAAGCTACCACAGAAGCTCAAACGTCCATCGAAGCTTACCGAGAACTTCAAGCCGCCATCGACAAGGCACTTGAAGCATACGGTGACGGTAGCCAAAGCGGAGCAGAAGAATTTGCCGCAGCCATCCAGTCGGCCCAATCCACAGTAAATAACTTAGAAGTCAGCCTGGAAGATCTGGCACTTGCCGTCACCCAATTGGAAACAGCAACTTTGGCGTTTTCTTTGGCTAACGCGACCGGCACGACTCCTACCGTAGTGACCGACACACGATATGCACGCGGCTCCACGATGGCATTCGGACGAAGCACCATATCCGGCGTGTCCACATCCGATTTATTGGAACACGGTTTTTGCTGGAGTACTTCTCCCGACCCCACCGTTCTGGATCATCGTACAACCGAATACCTGAACAACAACGGTTACA
>ENA-OVGE01002472-OVGE01002472.1-human-gut-metagenome-genome-assembly--contig:-NODE-2472-length-11997-cov-4.103417_pt1 | contig 11997 bp, 10 predicted proteins | sample MGYA00237769_ERZ505417 | MGnify/ENA primary metagenome ERZ505417 (study PRJEB26158, sample SAMN06016403) | human gut metagenome | biome: human gut; feature: ankylosing spondylitis patient; material... | reverse complement strand
TATATGACACGTGAACAGGAACACGAAAAACTATACAAAGAATTATCTACACAAGTTCGTAGAACAAATGCAAAGTTACAAAGATTACGTGGACATTTTGGGGACGACCCTGGCTGGGCGGCTACAAGGTTATTAAATAAATTAGATATTGATATTCTAAATGCTGTAACTGAAAAAGGTTATATAAAATATAATAAAAACCTTTCTAATCGACAAATGAAAGCTATATTAAAAGCAACAGACAGCTTTCTTAAATCTAAAACTTCTACAGTAAAAGGTGTAGAAGAGAATATGTCTAAAATTAAAGCTGGCATTGGTGAAGCCTTTGACCTAACAAGTAAAGAAGCTGGCATGTTATATGAATTCTTTTCTAGTGATGATTATAGGCTAACAAATGAGGTCAAGTATGAATTAGCAAAAATAGCTGTTGAAGTTCATGAAAAAAATGGAAGTTTTGAAGATTTTGTTGAAATAGCAGAAAGTTATATTGATTTAGGCAATGATGAGGATATGAAAGCTTTATTACGTCATGTTTTCGATATTTTTGAAGATAGAACAGCACTACAAAAATTCGGAGAAATGGAGCTGTAATAAAAAAAAGAGGTGTATTAATGGTATATTGGACTAACTATACTGGTCACGAACCAGACATAAAGGGAAGGCGAAAAAAAGTAGATAATACAATATATACATTTGATATAGAAACTACCTCTTTTTTATACTTAAACAATAAAATATATAATAGCTTAGAATATCTTAATATGTCTAAAAAAGAACAGCAAGATGCAGAAAAACATTCTTGTATGTACATATGGATGTTTGGAATAAATGATACAGTATACTTCGGGCGCACTTGGGATGAACTTAAAGAATTTATAATACGTGTAGAAGAAAACTGCGATGAACACAAAATAATCTTTGTACACAATTTATCATACGAATTCCAATTTATTAAATCTGTATTTAGATTTAGTGAAGTGATGGCACGTAAAAAACACAAAGTGATGAAAGCTGTTATGGAAGATTTTAACATAGAATTTAGGTGTAGCTACTTTATGAGTAACGCGGCACTTGCTGAACTTCCTAAATTATTTAAACTTCCAGTGCAAAAAAAGGTAGGTGACTTAGATTATACAAAATTAAGAAATAGTAAAACACCACTTACATTTAAGGAGCTTGGATACTGTGAATATGATTGTCTTGTGGTTTATTACTATATAATACATGAATTAGAAGAATACACACAAGTAGATAAAATTCCACTGACAAGTACCGGTCATGTAAGAAGAGAACTAAAGAATTTAACAATAAACAATTTTCAGTATCGAAACAAAGTATTTAAAGCAATAAATACAGACCCGCACATATATAATATGTTGTGTGATGCGTTCGCTGGTGGCTACACTCATGCAAATTGGATTTATACTGATGAGGTACTGACAGAAGGTGTCGACAGTTGGGATTTTACAAGTTCTTATCCTTATGTTATGGTTAGTGAAAAATATCCTTCATCAGAATTCAAAGCTTGCAAGCTTAAAAGACGTGAAGATATGTTAGATAGTTTTGCATATCTAATACGTGTAAAGTTTACTAATATATCATCTAAGTATTATAATAACTTTATATCTAACAGCAAATGCCACAGAATTAAAGGCGCTAAGTACGATAATGGTAGAATAATGAAAGCAGAAGAGATAGAAATAACATTGACAGACGTAGACTTTAAATTTATCTGTGATAGCCATAATTATGATAGCTACGAAATATTAGAAAGCTACTACTCTTTATACAATTATCTTCCTAAATTGTTTATTAACTTTATTCTCGATAAGTATGTAAACAAAACACAATTTAAAGGTGTAAAAGGCAAAGAATTAGAATATGCGAAAGAAAAGAATAAATTTAATGCATTATATGGCATGTCTGTAACAAACACTATTAGAGATATAGTAGAATACGACAACGACTATGACTGGTTAGAGGATAAACCACTTACAAATGAAGAGATACAAGAATTATTAAATAGAGAAAAGAAAAAGTCTTTTTTAAGTTTTGCTTATGGAGTATGGGTAACAGCATACGCAAGAAACAATCTTTTAAGAAACGTCTGTAAGCTTGATGAATATGTTGTCTATTGTGATACAGATAGTATAAAAGTATTAAATGGATACGATAAAAAAGTAATAGATGATTATAATATAGAAGTTATTAAGAAACTTAATAAAGTTGCTGTTAAATTAAGAATAGATATAAATAAATACAAGCCAACTGACAAAAAAGGAATTGAACATCCACTGGGTGTTTTCGATAGTGATGGACACTATGAAGAATTTATCACACAGGGAGCTAAAAAGTACGCTTATAGGTCATACGAAAATAAGTACGGCTTTAAGAAAGACTACAATTTTAAGAAAGAACACGAACTGCACATAACTGTGTCTGGTGTTCCTAAGTCTGGCGTTAAAAGCTTAAACAACAACATACACAATTTTAAAGATGACTTAGTATTCAAATATGAGGACACAAACAAACACATATTAATGTACTTAGATGAACAACATCACATAGAATTAACTGATTATTTAGGAAATACAGAAACAATAGAGGATAAAAGTGGATGTTGCATATTACCAACCACATATATATTAAGTAAAGCATTAGAATATGCCGAGTTATGTGGTGATAGTTCTAAACGTGCAAGATTTATAGAATAAAGGTGATTATATGACTAATAAAGATATTATGGAATTTTTTGAATGTCTTACAATATTAATTGTATTAGCAATATTAATATGGACTTTTATAATATAAGAAAGGAGTAACAATGAAAGAAGACGGAATTCATTACAACTTAGACAAACTTGATAACGAAAATTGTCTATTTAATTTAATCTACGGCGCAAAAAGTAAAGGCAAGTCCTATCAGCTAAAGCACAAAAAAGCGGTAGAATATTATCTTAAGACTGGCAAGCGATTTATTTTACTACGGCGCTGGAAAGATGAGGTAACAACAAGTAAAGTAGAGGGCTACTTCTCAGACGTAGATATAGAAAAATTAACAGACGGCAGATATAATACAATAATTGCATGGCGCGGCGCTATATACTTTGGGTTTTTTGATGTAGAAAACTTTAAGAAAGTAAAGGGAGAAAAGATAGGCTACTACATAGCATTATCTCAAGAACAAAATTATTCATCTGTGAGCTTTCTTGACGTAGACAACATAATTTTTGAAGAGTTTATGAGCCGCACATTATACATAGCGAAAGAACCCGACAAATTAATGATGTTTTACGATACAGTCGATAGAAAAAGAGGTACAACCCGATTGTGGTTACTGGGTAACACTGTAAGCCGTGTTTGTCCGTACCTTGGAAGTTGGAACTTGCGCTCTACTATGTTAAAACAAAATGCGGGAGATATAGACGTTATAAAGATTAAGAACTCTAACAACTCAATAAAGTTTGGTATAGAACTTACAAGTAAACCTCAAGAAAAATCTTATGCAATCGGAGATAGCGACAAAATGGTTGGTAGTGGCGACTGGTTAACAAATATTCAACCACACTTGGACGAAAGCTTAAAACATTACCGCACTGTTTTACATATTGTTTTCGTGTATCAAGATTTTAAATTTTTAGCGCGGCTGCTTGTTAACAATAACACTGGAACTCTAAACTGGTTTATATGTCCTAAATATTCGGATATAAAACCTAAAACATTAGTTGTTGGATTAATAAAAGAGGGCATGTATTACAATAAGAATATATACAATCTTAATAAAAGAATTAATCCTAAGTTGCGTGATTTAATAGATAAGACATTTTGCGAAAGTAATATATTTTATGCTACAGACCTTTGCGGGACAGATTTTAAGCAGTGTATAGACTTTATGATAAAAAAGTGAGGTGATGATATATGAATATTGTCGAATATAAATCTCTAATAACACTAGCGGATGATTTATGTGTACTATCTTATATTAAAGATAAACTTGATATTACGAAAGATTACGAACAACAACGAATTGATATAGTTATGAAAGAATATGAAAAGAGGTATTGTAAATGAGGAATAGTAAAATAATTTTAGCTAAGGGAATAAAAATGGATAGAGATTACAATAATGTTCTTAGATATTCTGAAGATGATATTGTAGCGCTATGTTCTGAAGATGAACACGTAACAGCAACTGGAAATAATTTTAGCTTTATTAGAAACAGAGGAACAATCGCAACACCATTCGGCTATGGAGCTTGTATACAGTCTAATTATGTATGTTTCCAAAATCCCGATTACAATAACAAGTGGTTTTTTGCTTGGATAGATAATGTTACTTACAAGTCTGATAATTGTACTGAGATTGGTTATACAGTAGATGAATTTTCTACATGGTGGGATTACTGGACCAGGGCTACTTGTTTTGTAGAAAGAGAACATCCAGTGTCAGATAGTCTCGGAGAAAATACTAATCCAGAGCCTGTTGAATTAGGTGCAGACTACGTTTGCACAAACACTGGTATTTTTAAACTGGCTGATATGAATACTTTTAATATGCGATGGGGTATGCTTGTTACTGGCAGTAGTGACAAAAATCAGCAAACTTATAATGACGTTGTTTCTTATAATGGAGTATTAAGTGGTTTACATCCAGTTATGGGAATACCGATTACGGATACAGACAGTATAAAAGCTGCTATTAAGCCTTATGTAGACAATGGAGTGGAAGATAGAATTGTTAGGATGTTCCAATATCCTACTTTATTGGGAGATGCAACGGGAGCTAAACAGCCATGGTCTTCTCTTATGAGTTTACCAGATAACAGTGATGTAGACGGCTATACCCCACAATTTAAGAAGCTTCTTACATATCCATACAAGTTCTTAAGATTAAGTACATCTGACGGAGATAGTGTAGACCTACATTTCGAATTATTTGACGGCGGTGGCATTGTTTTACGTGGTACAGTATTTCCTACAAGTCAGTTTAAAGCTTATCCTAAAAATTACGGCGGTGTGGAAGATGATTATTCTAAAGCAGTGTTTATAAATACGGACGTTGAAGTCTCTTGGCTCGGGGATAGCTATAAGCAGTGGCTAGCTAATAGCAAGGTTAGTGAGGGATTAGGCTTTGCTGTTAAAACAATCGGAGCTGGTGTACAAGCGGCAACTGGGGCGGCAGTTGGAAATCCTCTTGCTGTAGGTGGTGCTGCATTAAATATCGGTGTAGCCGCTACGCAAGTTGTAAATGATGTATCTGTCGCAAGAAATCAGAGTAGCAAGGTACATGGACAGTCAACTGGAAATGGTATTGCAATAGCAGAAGGTTCATGGGGCTTTACTGTGCAAGTTATGTCGATACGAGCTGAATATGCAAGACGAATAGATGAATATTTTGATAGGTATGGATATGCTACTAACAGATTAAAGACCCCGAACTTGGATAGTGGAACACATAATTTTGTGAAGATTAGTAGTGATAGTTGCATTGGATATGGTGATGTTCCAGCTAATTCTATGGCAGTTATAAATAGTGCTTTTAGAAGAGGTGTGACATTATGGTCTTCGCATAGTGGGTTAGGTAATTATTAAAAAAGTGAACTCAGTTCAGATTTTACTTCTCTGAGCTGAGTTCACTTTTTTTAATAAATGCTATGAAATATTACCGAATGTTTTCCATACACCTGGTGTTCCACTCTCTACACATATCCAACCAATATAACTACCCGATACTGGGGTATTACTTAAAATAATATCTCCTTTTCTCCATGTTCCACTACTAGGCGCTGAACCAGCATAACAAACTTTTAATAAAGACCAAAAGCGCCCGTCTTTGCTCCATTCTAAGTTATGAGTATCTTTATTAGAATATAACGTATTATCGTAAGTATATGATAAACCGTTCTGTGGTATTATAACCATTTCTTTATTAACTCTTAAGCGCTGTGTCATAATTGTTAAATCGTTTTCAGTGCCTATTACCCACTGCCACATAACATAAGATTTTATCGAAGGTATTCTATCAGAAGCTGTATTATTATATCCGAAAGTACGAGCATTTTCATATGTACCAACATACCAATAACCAGAATTATATCCACCCGAAACATCAAAATAATTGCCAGAGAGTAATGTGTCAGAGTAATCCTCTATAATTCCATAGTATGTTTTTGCATTATTCTGACCAATGCCGTGAAAAGAATTATTTAATATTCTAATCATATGACCGACATTTCCTTTGTTATCAGCTTTTTCCATTTTTAAATCATAAGTATTAGATAGAGTTTCTGGTGAATTTGCACCCTCAAACCAACATGTGTTTATTGTTATATCCCAACCCGCTACAATATGCATATTTCCATACTTTGTATACTGCTGAAAAGTACATGAATATATATTAATCATTCTACTATAACCTATATAGCAATTTATTTCATTCAATTCACATACTACTAACTCCATATTACTTCCAGCACAATTATCGGCTACATATACTCCATAATTACCACAAGCAATAACATATATATTTTTTAGATTAAACATCCAACATCCACTATCTAAAAATATACCTTTTTTTGTAGTACTTGTAATTATTAAATCATCAAAATTAATCATTCCAGTAAAAGTTGCATATATACCATATTGTGCTTTTTTATTTCCATTTAATTTAATACTTTTAATAACTGGGCGTATAATATTCTGCCTTGGTACACCATTGAACTCTATAATATTTTTTTCATGATTTGCTATTATTTGTGTATGTTTACTGTCTTCACCTATAATATCAAAAAATGGACGTGAATTAGTAGAGTTATAAGGTATTATTAATGTATCACTAACTAAATAATCACCAGTTGGAAAAATGATAAGAGAAGTTTTATTATTTTTACAGTAATCAAAAGCTTTCATTATTGCTGGATAATCATCATTTATACCATTAGCTTTAGCGCCAAACATTTGAGGTGTTACATATGGAATATATTTTTGCAAGTATAAGCCAAACTCACCAGATATAATTAATTCATCTATCTTATTGTTAATCTCATCTTGCACATCTAAATTATCGAAATAATCTTTAACATAGTTATACAGAGTTATAAAATTCTGTTCAAGCTGTGTTATATTATCATTCTGCTTATTAGAATTATCAATCAGTTTATTAAGATATTCTACAACCTTACAAAGTAGCTGATAATTAGTAACCGCGTCAAAGTCCGCTTCAATAAACGGAAAATTTTGTAGTACACAAGCCTTAAAAGGTGTCAGATGTACCATATCCTTGTAATTATTATTAACATTTATATCTCCCATAATTAACCTCACTTTCTAAACAAGACCGTAAAATAAACAATCTAAGTCTTTATAAATCATAGTATAAATATTGTTATATTCCTCTTGGAACTTAAGATATACATCAAGTGTATTAGTAACAGTGCGATTGACTGTTTCGCTTATGTCTTTAGTAGATGTACCACTTTCCACACCAGTGTTATCAATAGTGTTATTATTAGTTGTCGTCATATCAGTTGAGCCTTTACTACTTGTTTTCGTGTACTCAGAAATATATGAATTATCCGCTATATCAGTTATCTGTGACTGCGGGGTATCTGAATAAGCGCTGTCGCCGCCGTTTTCTGAACTGCCGATTGATGTTGTACTTCCACTAGCTGTGTTATGTTGTGTTGTCGAATTACTATTAAAGCCGCTGTCTTTATATTCTCTAGTTGTTGTATCTGCTTTAAAAATATCCCAGCCATTCAATTTACTGAATAAAATGTTGTATTTAGGCATTATTTCATTAAGCTTATTTTCCAACATTATCTTAAAGAGGTTTACCGTTTCGAAGTTAATTCTACGCATAAGATAATGATTTATTATGTTATGTTCAAAATTTTCTTTCGTTTCGACTGATAGTGGATAGTGGAAGTCGAATAGATAATTACGTCCTACTGTCCACATATCTTTTATCTTTACTGTATCAGAAGCCGACTTGCCGTAATTTACATAACTTTCTAATATGCTATATAAAGTTAGTGGTAAGTCGTTACCTTGACAGAGTATCGGATATATCATAGTCATCACCCCCATTGCTATCAATTAAGCTTAAGTCGGTATTTAAGTTGTCGTAAAAATGCCAGTCTACGTCTATACCTAACTTTTCTTTGCACTGCTGTTTCCATATGTCACGCGGATATGCACTTGCATATCTGCCAATTATCGTTCCGCCTTGGCTGTAATTTACCTCATCTTTTATTAGTCTTTCTTTTTTCTGTATTGTTATGTCAGTTACACCGATGAACCTTAAGAATTCACTCCATATCTCTCTTTTATGTTCATTTACTTTATCAGATATATATGGTGCTGGTGCTAATATTGCATTAAGACCATTTATTTCTATGTTGTCATAAGCGATTACCTCATTTTCGCACGCATCTATATTATTCATTAAGTTTTGCACTGTCATTTTATTTTCATTGCTTGTAGTAAAAATTCTTGGTGTTTTTTGCTGACCTATGTTTATGTCCATAGTGCGGATGTCAAGAGCCATTCTTTCTGCGTACTGTTCTACATCATAAATAATTGGGTATTCACCAGTTGTATCATAAAGTAGAACAAACTCATCACGATTTAGTATTTTACTGCGGTATCCATTTAAGCCATAGCACATAATAGTTGTAGGTCTACCATAACAATCTAAAGTACCGATATTCTGAAATGGTAGTATCAAATGTCCTAATACATCATCTATAAAACTTGCTACTACACCTTGCTTAAATAAACATCTATTTACATATTTCATATCTATATAATCATTTAAGTTCGGATACTGTATTCTATTCTGTGCTATAGAAAACATCTGACGGCGGCACATAGCTAGTGTTGTAAGGTTAGATAACTGAGTTGGTATTCGTTTTCTTGCCATTGTTTATATCACCTCTTTCATAATATTAAAGGGTATCTTAATCAGATACCCTTTATGTGAGATTTAATGCGACTTTTTTTAAAGTACAGTCACTAATGATTTGCCAGTCTTTGTAGTATCAAAGACAGATGTTGCTGTTACTTCTATCTGCGGTGCGTCACCTGATACCGGATAATCCTTTGCAACCTTAAGAAGACCATCAGCTGTGATAGATACTTTTCCATCCACATAACCCTTTGTGATGGACCAAGTAACTGCTTTATTAGCAAAGCCAGTTGTTGTGACATCCGCTGTAAGCTGTGCAGTAAGTCCAGCAGTTAAAGAAAACGCGCTAGGTGACACAGCAACACTAACAACACTAGGTGCTACACCAGCAGTAAATACAACTGCATTTTCAAACGGACTAGTACTCTTAATACCCCAAATGTGGAGATAATGATTGTTTTTAAGAGTTGTTGGATTGTAAAACTCAGTCATTTTTCCGTTGGCTGATGCGTCCATTCCGTAATTATAATTCTGAAACCACTCATCAGATATGATAATACCTGGTATATTAGCAAGCTGTGATAATTCATCACTAGTAAAAGGTACGTACTGGTCTTTAAGAACTTCTGAAAGTCTTTCAGTATCATGCTGTGAAAAACTATCTGCCATTACCATTCTTGACTTAAGGTCAGCTTCATCTCTAAAGAAAGATGTAGCTAATACCTCAGTTGTAAGGTCTGCTTCAAATTCTGTATTTAAGATGAATATCTGTCTATCAAAAGAAGTGGCACGGCGAATACCAGCTGGATTGTAGTTCGGACTTCTAAAGGTGAGTTTGTTTGAAATATTTTTCATTGCAGAAACACGTTCTCTTGCTGTCTTTGTGTTGTAGTCCTCTATTTCAATAGAGGTCATTGTTCCTTCAAGAATTCTGCGGCAAAGCTGATACTTGTCGATAATATAATCATCATATATTTTACTCTCCCAAAGCATAGACACAGCTTCTTCTATAAATCTAAGTAATCCGCCTTCCTCTTCAAAAGCCATAGCAACCTGTTCATCGCTGGTTGTTGTTTCATAATATACCTGAAAGTTCAGATTATGAAGATACTGAAATACGTTTGGTACTTCATTCTGTAAAAACTGATTTACATTATCCGCATTTTCATTGTAATTATAAACCTTGCAAAGGTCTAAAATCATTTCTCTGACAGTCTGTCCATTTCTAATTGTTCCTCTGTACGTAAAATCCCACGGATTTTCCCATCTGTTGCGGCTAATTACTGTTAAAGATATTACATTTACTGTATTAATAAAAGCATTTCTATATCTTTCATTATCTATAATTAATTTACCAATAGGCTTTAAATCCTGCCCCTGAACTGGTAAATCAAGTTCAGCGCTTAATACTGGCGACTGATTAATAATATAACTCAATAAGTGTGCATTATCACTATACGCTAATACATTTTCATTGTTTGTTGTTTTTTTCATTTTAAATCTCCTTTACATCGATAACTTCTTTTTCTTCTTTTTTTTCTTCTGGAAGTATTACTTCTTTTCTTTCTTCCTTTACTTCAACACCCGATAAAAATCTCTCTTTATACTTTGCTTTAAGGTTAGCCGTTTCTGCTTCAAGATTAGCGATACTAGCTTCCATTTCTTTCTTTTCTGCTTCGTATCTAGCTTTGTACTCTTCATTTACATCATCTGTCCAGCTGTCCTCAATATCTTCCAGTAATTCTATCTGTTTTTCATCAGACAGACCACTGTCAACTATTTTCTGTTTAAGTTCTTCTTTACTTACAACTGCCATTTGTTTACCTCACTTTCTTTGTATACTTGTTAGTACTTATTTATATTATACCTAATTTCCCACCCTTGCAACCCTTTTTATTTAATTTTTTTGAACTCAGTTCACTTTTTTTCAGTTTTCTAACTGGCGGTTGACTTCTGACTGCACTCTATCGTAGAGCTCAGATGAAAAGCCTTTTTCTAAAAACGCTGCTTCTCTTGTTTTTCTACCTTCTCCAAAATCTCCATTAATGACAAGATTTACAAGTTCATTAAAAGAATAGGAAATACCATTGTTATCGGTAAAATATTCTGTATCCTCATCATCCGCAACATCTGTGCTTTCGCTGTCGTCATTTAACGTAGCGAAACAATACAAGTTGTACTGCTCTAAGTTATTTTTTTCTATTATGTTTATTAACTTATCAGCGTAGTTCGGGTCTGTTGCGTATCCACATAGGCTAAGCTGTCGGCACTCTTCATTATACTCGACAGCAGAAGTCGCTGGTGCGTAGCGGTCAGTCTGCATAAGGTCATAGTAACCTTGGACTGCGGCTGTGGTTGTAGGATAAGCTTTAAAGCTATCACGGATGTTAACGTACTCGCCATTAACATACTCGCTTGTATCTAAGACGACCCCGTCACCTTTTATGCCGAATAGGGTAGGGGCGTTTATGTTGTAGCCGCTTTCTAAAGCCGCCTGAGCTATTACTGTGCAAGGTAATATCCTACGCTCACCTTTTTCAACGCGCTTAATATATTCATTACATATAATCGGCGCAACCTCATTTACAAAGCGGTCTACATGTTCTCTCCCAGTACATATAATTGGAAACTCCATACTTTTTTATTCTCCTTTCATAATCTCATTTACTTTCTTATTAAGTATATCCAAACCGTTTTGAATTGGAGTTGGTAGGTTTAATCCCATTAAACCCAGTTTTTCTGTAATGCTTATTATTTCTTCTATAATAAAGCATATTTCCACTGCGTACATAATGTAAGTTATGTGTAGCGTGCTGTCGATTATATGTCCTATTACAACAAAAATGAATATACCTATTTTTTTGCATATCCCTTTTGTCATAGCAGTACTGGATAACCGACCTGTACTGGTCTTGCTGGACGTGTGAAAAACAGCCGCAGTCATAACACCACAGATTAAGTCTAAAAGAATTAATAGGCTTAATGTTTTCAACTCATCCGTTACGTTGCCGAATAAGACATATACGGCACTACTCCATATCACACTTATGTAGCCAGATAATAATGTTTTTAGTCTAATCGTTATCACCC
>ENA-OVGE01002469-OVGE01002469.1-human-gut-metagenome-genome-assembly--contig:-NODE-2469-length-12006-cov-2.872479_pt1 | contig 12006 bp, 9 predicted proteins | sample MGYA00237769_ERZ505417 | MGnify/ENA primary metagenome ERZ505417 (study PRJEB26158, sample SAMN06016403) | human gut metagenome | biome: human gut; feature: ankylosing spondylitis patient; material... | reverse complement strand
GGGGTGGGGGTCACAGGGCCGCTGGGGGTGTTCCCGCCGGGGGGCGTGCTGTCGGGGGGCGTGGGGGCTTCACCGGTGCCGGGGTTGCCGCCGGGGAGCGTCCCGCCGGGCTGGCTGCCGCCGCCGATGATCAGGTCGGCGTTGCTGCCGTCGCCCCCTACGATGTCAAGGATCGAGCCTGGGACCTTGCCCGGACGGGTGGTCCCTTGGGGCGTGGTGGTCCCGGCCAGGGTGCCGCTGGGGGTGTCCGGCGTGTTGTCCTGGAAGAGGTAGTCGGCCCGGTCCTGCTGCTGGGGGCGGCTGGCCTCCTCAGCCTCCCGGTCCTTTTCCCAGAGGGCGCTGTCGTCCGTTTCGTCCCCCATGCCTTGCTCTGTGCGCTCCCCGTCGTCGGGGAAGAGGACCTGGTTGCTTTGCAGGGCCCGGTCGCTGGCGAAGGGCTGGAAAACGGCGCCGCCCTGGTAATCCTGCACGGCGCAGGCCACGCCGATCACGGCGGCAATGGACAAGGGAAGCGCAACGGCCAACTTGCGAAGGGTCTTCTTTTTCATCGTGTTTCCTTTCTCCGCAGATACGCGCCCACGTTTCGCCGCAGGGCGATAAAGTCAATCGGCTTGGAGTAATGGCCGTTCATGCCGCTCTCCATCGACAGGCGCTCATCCTCTATGAAGGCGTCGGCGGACAGGGCGAAGATCGGGATCTCTGTGGCGTCCGACCGGTCCAAGGCCCGGAGGGCACGGGTGGCGGCGCGGCCGTCCAGGACGGGCATCTGCACGTCCATGAGGATAAAGTCGTAATAGTGTTCGGGCTTGGCCTGGAAGGCCTCCAGGGCCAATTGGCCGTTTTGGGCCACGTCGACCTTGGCTCCCATGCCCTCCAGCAGCTCCACGGCGATCATGGCGTTGATGTCGTTGTCCTCGGCCATGAGGATGCGGCAGTCCTGGAAGGCGTCCTCATACTGGTTTTGGTCCTCCGCCCGGCCGGTCACGCTGGCCTGCTCGTCAGCCTCCGCCTGGGGCAGGGTGAGGTAGACGGTGAAGTCCGAGCCTTTGCCGGGCAGGCTCTCCACCAAGATCTGCCCACCCATGAGATGGACCAGCTGGTCGGTGATGGCCATGCCCAGGCCGGTGCCGCCGTACTTCTTCCCGGTCTCGATGCTCTCCTGCTCGAAGGGGCGGAAGATGCGGTAGACAAAGTTCGGGTCCATGCCCTGACCGGTGTCGTGGACGCGCAGGAGCAGGTCCACGTTGCCCTCCCGGAGCATCATCTGGCGGATCGTCACGACGATCTCGCCCTGCTCCGTAAATTTCACGGCGTTGGAGAGAAAATTGATCATGATCTGGCTCAGACGAAGCTCATCGCCCAGAAGCCAGTCGACGGTGACACCCTCGAAATTCACGGCGTAGCGGATGCCGCAGGCGTCCAAGGTTTTGGCGAACATATCGTAGAGCTTGTCCCCCATGGCCCGGAGGCTGAAGGGCTTGTTTTCCAACTCGACTTTTCCGGCCTCGATGCGGGACATATCCAGAATGTCATTGATGAGGGACAGCAGATGCGCCGAGAGTTCGTTGGCCTTATCGAGGTACTGCATGGCCGGGTCCTGCTTCTGCATCTTGCCCTCGGCCAAGGCCAGCATGCCGATGATACCGTTCATGGGGGTGCGGATCTCGTGGGACATGCGGGAGAGGAAGGTCGTCTTAGACTGGCTGGCCTCCTCGACCTGCATGAGCTTGGTCTTGTCGTCCTCCAGACGCTGGTGCTCGTGGGTGATGTCCCGCCCAAAGATCAGGTCATAATTGTCGTTCCGGCTGCGGTGGGCGATGAAGCGGACCCAGCGGCCGTTCTGCATTGCCACCTCGGCCACCAGGGGCTTGGCCCCGTCCCAGTCCAGGTAGGTTTTCCAGCGCTGTTTGCGCTCCGTCTCATCGTCCAACCCAGCCAGCAGGCTGGCGGCATCCTCCCGCAGACGGGTGAGGGTCACGCCCAGCACCTCCCGCAGGTTGCCCGCCGTGTACACGGGCATCCGGTCCCGGCGGCGTAGGAGGATGCAGACCTCCTCGCTCTGGCGCTTCCACTCCTGCAGGAAAATCGCTTCCGCGCCCCTGCCCTTGCCGGAGGACTTGCGCTGGACCTTGCCCCACAGGAGCTTGCCAATGAGGTAGACCGCCAGTAAAATTTCTACGCAGCCGACCAGCAGCAGAGGCAGATGCTCCCCCAGCGCAGCCAACAGATCTGTGATAACCGCCACAGGCAGCCCCTCCTCTCCCGGCACAGGCGGGCTGGAAATCAGCAACCACAGCGCCAAAGCTCCCTTGATTTTTAGGGTAGATTTCTTATTTTTAACAGAATTAGAAAGCTTATCCATCTAGTTTATCTCTTAAAAAAGAGCAATTCGTCACATTATAGTACAAAATGAGTAGGTTTTCAATCCTCTTCCCAGAATTCGGCGGCAAAGCGCCGGGATAATTTTTCTGCCCCAAAGCAGACACACAGCCCGGACGGCACATCATCATGCCAGTCCGGGCTGTGTGTTTTTAGGGATCACGACCCGTTGGGGGTCGGGTCACAGATGGAAAACGAGAGGGTCCGTGTCGCCGCATCCCACTTGCCTTGGAAGTTGCTCCACAAAAATCCCTCCGGCGAGTGGATCGGCCGGTTGAAATCATGGAGCGGGAGCATGGGATTCCCATTGTAGAAGCGGACGATCCCCAGCAGCTCGTTGTCCCTCGGGGTCGGTTCGGCGTAAGCAAAATCCTGCTGGGACCTGCCGACCCAGTAGTCATTGCCCATCTGGAACTTGTAGCTCGTGTTCCCGCCGCTCACATAGAGGACCTGACGGGTCGGGAACCAACGCCAGCCGCCATCTACGCCGATCTCCGTGAACAGGTCCCGCGCATTGACGTAGATGCGCCCATCTGCCGCCAACATTCGGACCCGGTTCGTGACAAATGGCTCCGCACTCTCGCTCCCGTGGGGGTAGGCAAAGTACCGATACAGCTCCATGCTGGCCTGGATCTCTCCATCCCCTCGGTTATAGTCCAGCGCTCTGGCGACAGTCACCACCGCCTCGGCGCGGGTGGCGGTGCGCTTGGGTCCGAAGGAACCGTCCGGATAGCCGTTCATCACGCCATACTGCGTGGCCAGCTTCACATAACCCTTGACCCAGTCTTGAATTTCCGCGTTGTCCGAGAAGGCCAGGTCTGCGGTGGAGACCGTCTCCGCAGCCCCCACAAAGCCCATGGCCCGGATCGCTTGCAGGGCCATGGTGTAGCGTCGGACGGGCAGGTCCGGGCCGTATTTGCCGCCGGTATGATCTGCCGGGACGAGAATGCCGGAGTAGATCGCCGCATCCAGCCAGCCCTGCTTGGTCAGCCAGTGTCCTTTCATATCGCTCAGGGTAGGCGCATAGGGTTCGATGTCCATGTACCCGCCCTTGTCATGGGGATAGGCAGCGATGGACTTCATCCAGGCCACAGTGTCGCTGTCCGGCGTGAGCTGAAAGGCGGCCAAGAGAAGTTTTGTAAACTCCGCCTGGGTGATGGTCTCATCAGGACGAAACGTCCCATCCGGGTAACCGTTGACCCAACCCTCGGACACAGCTTGTTCGATCTGCTGCTCGGCCCAGTGGCCTTGAATGTCGCTGAGCTTGGCCTTCTGTCCCGACGCCGGAGCGGCCGCTGCTGCCGGGATCAGCAGCGCCGCAGCCAGCAGGCCGCAGAGCAGGCGTTTCACATTTTTTCTCATGGTAAAACTCCTTCCAAACAAAATAAACTCCATGTATATCATACGGCAGGTGCTCTGCCGTGTCAATTTTCCGTTCTGGGCTTGCGGGTTTCTCGTTTCCGCATTATAATAGAGCAGTAATCATTCTCTACGCAGGATAGGAGGGAACTCTATGGCCACCACATACGGCGTCTATATCCACATCCCCTTCTGCAAAAGTAAATGTGACTACTGTGACTTCTACTCCCTGGCCGGGCGGGAAGAGGAAATGGACCACTATCAAAAGGCCCTCATCGCCCAGCTCAGGTCCTTTGCGCCCCGCCTAAAGGGCCGGGTGGCGGACACCATCTATTTCGGCGGCGGGACCCCCTCCTACTATGGGGAGAAGCGCCTGCGGGAGCTGCTGGTGCTCATCCAGCGGGTCTTTACCGTCAGCCGACAGGCGGAGATCACCGTGGAGTGCAACCCCGACAGCGTGGACTGGCGCTCCATCGCCCGCCTGCGCCGGGCGGGGGTGAACCGCATCTCCCTGGGCGCACAGACCGCCGACCCCCAACAGCTGCGCTGTCTGCACCGCATCCACTCCACCCGGCAAGTGGTCCAGGCCGTGGCGGACATTCGGCGGGCGAAGATCACAAACCTCAGCTTAGACCTGATCTACGGCCTGCCTGACCAGGATATGGCCAGCTGGTTAGATACTCTGAACAAGGCCATCGCCTTGGCCCCGGAGCATCTCTCCTGCTACGGCCTCAAGGTCGAGGAGGGCACCCCCCTGGCCCGCCGGGTGGCGGAGGGGAGCTTCCGCCGGGACCTCTTCTACCGGCTCAACGTCATCCGCATCCACATCCCGCCCCTGCGCGAACGCGGCGAGGACATCCAACTGCTGGCCAACCATTTCCTGCGGACGTACGCACGGAAATACAAGAAGGACATCCGGCAAATCGCACGCGACGCAAGGGGCAAGCTGCAACGGTATGCCTGGCCGGGCAACGTGCGCGAACTGCAACATGCCATCGAACGCGCCGTCGTGCTCTGCAACGCCGACACCCTCCATGCCGACGACTTCCTGTTGCACGCCCCGGCATCGCCCGTGACCGACGGCGAGACCCTCAACTTGGAAGCGTTGGAACGCAACGCCGTGGAGAAAGCCGTCCGCCTGTGCGAAGGCAACATGAGCCGCGCCGCCCAGATGTTGGGCATCACGCGCTACTCGCTCTATCGCAAACTCGAAAAATTAGGCTTATGAAAATACCCCCTTCCTGGCAGACAGCCGCCTGCGGCGCAGGCCTGTTCCTGACGGCCTCCGCCGCCTGTTTCTGCGCTGCGGAGCAACTGTGGCTCACCGCTGCCGTGTGCGTCGCGGCCTTCGTCGGCCTGTATGCTTCCCTCCACCACCGGCAGACACGCCAAATCCGGCTGTTGCGCTCTTTCATACGGGGCATCCGCCACAGCGGGTTGAAAGAGATTCCCCGTTTCGTTCCGGAGGAATCCGCTCGTGCACTCGGCCTGGAACGGGAAATCGAACACACGCTCGCCGCATACCGGCAACAACTGTTCGACGAGGCCACCCGCCAGAAATATTACCAACTCCTGCTTGACCACGTGGACACCGGCATCGTCTCGTGCGACGGCGAAGGGCACGTGGAATGGATGAACCGGGCAGCCACGGCACAAGTCGGCATACGCCGGTGCGTGCCGAAGGAATGGTTGCGGTGGTCCGGACCGGAGGCGCGCGTAGTACCGGTGGAACGCCACGGGCAGACGAAAGACCTCCTGCTCTCGTCCACACGCTTCACTTTGGATAACCGCCCACGGATACTCTTCACGCTCAAAGACATACACCACGTGTTGGAAGAACAGCAACTGGAATCGTGGAAGACGCTCACCCGGGTACTGACCCACGAAATCATGAACTCCCTCACTCCTATCCTGTCGCTAAGCGAGACACTCACCCGGCAGGCTCCCACGGCAGAACCTTCCGCCAAACAGTACGGCCAGATGCAGCAAGCCTTAGAGGCCATCTACCGCCGCAGCAAAGGTCTGCTCCACTTCACGGAGAACTACCGCAAACTGACCCGTGTACCCCCTCCGCAATACGCAGCCATCCGTGTGGACGAGCTTTTCGACGACCTGAAGAAGTTGTTCGAGGGCATGCATCTCACCTTCGACCAACCTTATCCCGGTTTCACGTTCCAGGCCGACCGCTCCCAAATCGAACAGGTCTTGATTAACCTGATTACCAACGCACGCGACGCATCCCCCAACCCCGAAAGCGAAATAAAAATCCACTTGCGCCGGAACACGGCCGAAGACGAAGTGCAAATCAGCGTGCAGGACTACGGACAAGGCATCCCCGTGGAAGCACAGGAGCGCATCTTCGTCCCGTTCTACACCACCAAGCCGAACGGTTCGGGCATCGGACTGGCCTTGTGCAAGCAAATCGTCAACCAGCACCACGGCTACATCACCCTGCATTCCACTGTGGGGAAAGGCAGTCTGTTCACCCTCTGCCTGCCGCGCAACGGCCTGCGTGCGCCCCAAACTTGAAACGCACAGGACGAAAGCTTGTATACAGATTTTTTACCGTCGTCACTTCATTCTATTATTCACTATAAATCAACGATATACGACATCAAAATCAATCTCCTGAGAACGGAAAATCGTTTGGCGCAGAACGGAAAATCGTTCGGCTGAGATTGATTTTCCGTTCTGCGGCAAACGAAACGAAGCTTTCAGCAGGGGAAAAATGTAACGCTTTCGGAAGAAAGCGAAGTTCCTTCACATCCATTCAAAAGACAGGGCAAACCGCTCCTACCACGTTAAATATTATTAGAAAAGGATACAGGATAAAGAATAAATCCCTACCTTTGAATCAATAAGGTATAACCATCAGTTTGAACATGAAGAAATATATATTGCCGGCATTTTGTTCCCTTTTGCTTTCCTTGCCTTCGCAAGCGCAGAAGAACGGGCAGGCCATACCAGCCCCGACGGCTGAATATTATATGAATCATTACCAGTTTGACGAGGCGGAAGAACTCCTTAATCAGGACATCAAGAAGCTGAAACGCAAACGGCAACCGACCGACGTGGAAGAAGGAAAATTGCAGGAAATAGCCCGGTTGCGCTCCATGATGAGAGCTACGGAACGGGTGACGGTCATAGACAGTCTGGTCGTAGACAAGAATACGTTCCTGAACCACATCAAACTCAGTCCGGAAAGCGGGGAAATCAGTCCGTATAGCACATTTTTCCACCGTACGGATGAAAACGGTTGTACGGTCTATCTGTCCGAATTGGGCAATAAGATATATTTCGCTCAGCCGGATGAGAACAAATACCTGAGATTGTTTACCAGCGACCTTGTGGGAGGCCAATGGACAGCTCCTCATAAATTGGACGAGTTGGACGGGGATGATGCGCAGAACTATCCGTTCATGCTTTCCGACGGCATCACGCTTTACTATGCCGCCCAAGGAGAGGAAAGCATCGGAGGATATGACATATTCGTGACACGCTACGACATGGATGAAAAGAAATTCCTCTATCCAGAAAATCTCGGCATGCCTTTCAATTCCCCCGCCAACGACTACATGCTGGCCATTGACGAGTTCAACCAACTGGGATGGTTCGTGTCCGACCGGAACCAACCGGAGAACAAGGTGTGTATCTACATCTTCATCCCGAACGACATCCGCAAGGTGTATGATGCCAATATATACGAGGAGGATGAACTATGCCGTCTGGCCCTTATCCACAGTATCGCGGAGACATGGGGGGACAAGGAAGCCGTGGCGCAGGCACGACAAAGGCTACAAGCCGCACTGAGCGCGCCCAAGGTGGTCAAGAAGCAGAAAGACTTCGAGTTTGTCATAGACAACCGCAACACTTACACCTTGTTGAACGATTTCAAATCTCCGGAAGCACGTAACAAAATGGCCGCATGGCAGAAGAGCCGTACGCAACTGGACAAAAGTCGACAGCAACTGCAAAACCTGCGCGACCGGTATGCCACCGGCAACGATGCGCAACGTCAAACGCTGAGCCAACAAATCCTTCAGCTTGAAGCACAATGTGAGAAGGCCGAAGCCGCATTGCATGCGGAAGCCAAAACCATCCGCAATCTGGAGATACAATCCCGCAAGAAATAATCATGTTTATCTTTTAAATCATAACGCTTATGAACAAGTATTTTGCACCATCAGAACTTATCATCAACGAGGACGGAAGCATTTTCCATCTCCACGTAAAACCGGAACAACTGGCAGATAAAGTCATCCTCGTGGGCGACCCGGGGCGCGTCCCCACCGTGGCATCCCATTTCGACACTCAGGAGTGTGACATTTCCAGCCGCGAGTTCCGAACGATTACGGGAACATATAAGGGAAAGCGGATTACAGTAGTGTCTACCGGTATCGGTTGCGACAACATCGATATTGTCATGAACGAACTGGATGCCTTGGCCAACATAGACTTCAACAGCCGCAGGGAGAAAGAAAAGCTCCGCAGCCTGGAACTGGTGCGCATCGGTACATGCGGCGGGCTTCAGCCTTATACGCCTGTCGGCACATTCATTTGTTCCGTAAAATCAGTTGGTTTCGACGGTTTGCTGAACTTCTATGAAGGGCGCAATGCCGTATGCGACCTACCGTTGGAACGTGCGTTGCTTAATCATTTGGGATGGAGCGGAAACCTGTGCGCCCCTGCCCCTTACGTCATCGATGCCCATCCGGAACTGATAGAACGCATAGCTGCCGACGATATGGTACGGGGTATCACCGTAGCCTGCGGTGGATTCTTCGGTCCGCAAGGCCGTCAGCTTCGCATTCCTTTGGCGGATCCCCGTCAGAATGAGAAGATTGAAAGCTTTTCTTACAACGGGCTTCAAATCACCAATTTCGAAATGGAGAGTTCCGCATTGGCCGGATTGGCCCGTCTGATGGGACACAAGGCCACGACATGTTGCATGGTGATAGCCAACCGGGTAGCCGGAGAAGCTGACCCCAGTTACAAAAACAAAATAGATGATCTGATTCAGTTGGTTATCGACCGGATTTAAACTCTCATACAGGTATGAACATCGATTTCAAACCCTCTGCGGAATCAGACAAAAGCGAACGCTATCGTCGGTTTCTCCAACATTACGCCGCGCTTATCGAAGGAGAACGGGACGAAATAAGCGTAATGGCCAACACGGCGGCTGCACTGAAAGAAGCGTTCGGCTTCTTCTGGGTAGGATTTTATCTGGTAAAATCCGAACAGGAACTCACACTCGGGCCGTTCCAAGGAAGCATTGCCTGCTACCGTATCCGGAAAGGACGTGGTGTCTGCGGTACGGCATGGGAGAAGGCATGCCCTCTGATAGTGCCCGATGTGGATCTTTTTCCCGGACATATCGCATGCAGTAGCGAATCCCGTTCTGAAATCGTGATTCCAATCATATATAATAAGGTAATAAAAGGAGTATTGGACATAGACAGTGATAAAACGGACAGTTTCGACGAAACCGACCGTAAAGGGTTGGAAGAAATGGTCAACCTGATGGCCGCCACACTGTACCGATGACCTATTAAACATTCATATCCCTCTCCGTCCGTCTGCACTACAGACGCGACGGGGAGTTTCCGAAATAGCAAACAGCTCTCATGAACACGCAAGATACAATCTGTGCCATTGCCACTGCACAAGGAGGTGCCATTGGCGTAATCCGCATCTCAGGAAAAGATGCCATCGCCATAACAGACCGTATTTTTACTCCCGTAGGTAAACATCCCCTCCCCCTTTCCGAACGCAAGGCTTACACCATGGCATTCGGGCATATCCGACAAGACGATGGGGAGATCATTGATGAAGTATTGATCGGTTTGTTCAAGTCACCTCATTCTTACACGGGCGAAGACTGTGTGGAAATCTCATGCCATGGTTCGTCTTTCATCTTGCAACAGGTCATGCAACTGCTCATCCGGAAGGGATGCAGGGCGGCCGGTCCGGGTGAGTTCACCCAACGTGCCTTCTTGAATGGAAAGATGGATTTGAGTCAGGCGGAGGCCGTGGCAGACCTGATAGCCTCTTCGTCCGCTGCCACCCACCGGATGGCTATGAACCAGATGAGGGGCGGTTTCAGCCGCGAACTGTCCGCCTTGCGCGAACGCCTGCTCCACCTCACTTCTTTGATGGAACTGGAATTGGATTTCAGTGACCATGAGGAATTGGAGTTTGCCGACCGCAGCGAATTGGAGACCATTGCCGGGGATATAGAAAAGGTCATCAGTGGATTGGTCCACTCATTCAGTGTGGGAAACGCCCTTAAAAATGGAATACCCGTAGCTATCGTCGGTGAAACCAATGCAGGCAAGTCCACGCTCCTGAACACGCTGCTCAACGAAGAAAAGGCGATTGTAAGCGACATACACGGCACTACACGCGATGTGATTGAAGACACGGTAAACCTCAGCGGTATCACGTTCAGATTTATCGACACCGCTGGCATACGCGACACCCATGATACGATAGAAAACATGGGGATTGCACGCAGCTTCCACAAGATGGAACAAGCGGAAATTGTCCTATGGGTCGTAGACAATACTTGTGCGGAAGCCCAAATCCGACAGCTTTCGCCCCGTATCCTCCCTCTCTGCTCCAACAAACAGCTCATCATCTTGTTGAACAAATCAGACCAAGTATCGGCTGTCCCCACAAAGCTATCCGGCTTGCCAGAAAACACTGTCACGCTATCTATTTCTGCCAAAGAAAAAACAGGTATCCAAGAACTGCAAAATCTCCTTGTAAAGACTGCCTCCGTCCCCGAACTAACTTCTTCCGACCTCATCGTCACGAATGTGAGACACTACGAGGCATTATCACTGGCTCTCGAAGATATCCACCGCGTACAAAACGGACTCCAAACTCATCTTTCCGGTGATTTCATCAGCCAGGATTTACGTGAATGCCTTTTCCATCTGGCCGAAATTGTAGGTGGTGAAATTACCGCAGATGAGGTATTGGGGAATATCTTTATGAAATTCTGCATCGGCAAATAGCCAACTTCTTGATTATCATGTAGTTACAATTATAAACAGTCTAAAATACTGACTAAAAACGACTTAAACATGGCAAAATAATAGTTTTTGGAAAGGTATTTTCTTTTGTTATGCCTATTTTTTCAACATTTTTGTCCCCCGTTTGTCCCTCAAGCCACATACGGGGGACAAATTTACGTCCCTCTATGTAATTTGAGTACGTTCCACTATAAAATCTATCTAAATCATAGATAATTATTGCTTTATACAGATACCCTCAATCTTTTAGTCTCTAAAATATCAAATACCATAACCACTGATAACCAGATATATACATATAAACAAATACGGAATTAGAATTACATCAGATGAGATTTTGTTCGAAATGTATAAAATGTATTTTATATTATTCCTTCATGCATCGGAAGGCTTATTAAAGTACCTAGAAAGATTAACGCAAGGACATTAGATAAAAAGCACAAGTCCCATTTTCCATCCCCTTATTCTAAAAGAACATAACATAGTAAATAAAATCGAAATATAAAGGATATTTTTCGCAAAAAACGAGTAAGCTATTACCATATAATTCATTCTTGCAATATATTTAAGAAAGACATTGGTATATGAAGTTTATTAATTAAATTTGCAATAACATACTCACCCCGCTTCCCATAAGAACAGCGCGCTCAGGGTGAGTCTTTTATTTTCTAGTGGTATATTTGGGTTTAGTGATGGTTTTAAATACTTTTCCAGAATTTAATTCTAGGATTTTTAATTTTTGCATCGGAATACTATCGTTCGAGTTGATCCGTGACCACAGTGTACTCATGACGAAGTCTGTATCATCATCCAACTTTGGCATTATCAACGGGCTCCTTATTAGTGTTACTCACAACACAGTTTGTGGACTAATTTGTACCCTTTCATTCGCATATCTTTTCCTCTCCTTTAGGCCTAAACATCGTCAAACGCAATATACATAAAAACACAAGCGTTGCCTCTGTCGTTCCATAATCTACTGGCAGATAAAAAGCATGCGCCACATTATTGCGAATATTACAACCTTTAGCAGTGAACACATACTCAAAGAACTCGATATCTTCTTTTTTGAATATTTGCAGTAAGCATGGTTCTCTCAATAGATCATCGAGTAATGCCTGAGAAATACTGCTATCTTGTCCTACTTTTGTAACACAACCTCCATAATCACCAACCATATCTCGAAGAATGCCTTCAAAACGTATGGAAAGAATATCCACAGGCAACC
>ENA-OVGE01002467-OVGE01002467.1-human-gut-metagenome-genome-assembly--contig:-NODE-2467-length-12013-cov-25.415705_pt1 | contig 12013 bp, 7 predicted proteins | sample MGYA00237769_ERZ505417 | MGnify/ENA primary metagenome ERZ505417 (study PRJEB26158, sample SAMN06016403) | human gut metagenome | biome: human gut; feature: ankylosing spondylitis patient; material... | reverse complement strand
ACATTTCTTCTGCTTTTTGCTGGGCGGCGATGAGTGTGGATTTTGCGTCGCCGTAGTTTTGCTTTTCGATCTGAGCAAGTGCGTCGGTGATGGCGTTGAACAGGGTCAAGTACATTTTCTGATAGTCTGACATAGCAAAACCTCCGAACATATTTTAGATGTATTATATATCTATTAAACGCATAATACTTCAAAACAAGCTTATTGTAAATACACAATAACTATATTTTGAGGTTTTTCTATGGCTATTAAGAGCTTATCTATTCGCATTGATGAAACGATGCTCCATAAACTTCACGTCGTTGCTGACTACGAGGGCCGCAGCGCAAACAACGAAATTCTGATCTTAATCCGCGACGCAATCGAAGCCTACGAGGAAAAACACGGTAAGATCGAACTCTGATTTTCACAATGCGGCGAGCGCAGCAATGCCGCATTCCGCAGACAGTCTGCCGCCAGACAAACGTCACTCGCGCCTCACGATAGTAAGGCGCGGCTGCGAGACGTAACGACTCGCAGAAGATCCATGGCGAAGCCATGTACACCGCACTTACATTGCGCAGCGTGTGCAGCTCTTCAAGATCGAGACAGGCAATGTAACCTTTCTCTTGGGGGTTCAAGGGGGGGATTCTCTTTCGAGAAAGAGAATCCCCCCCTTGATTCGAGGCAGTACCACCGGCGCTGCTATCCCACTGCGCTGTGCGCAGAAAGCAAAAAAGAGGGCCGTGCTTTCGCACAGCCCCCTTCTTATGCAGGTTTAGCAGCCGCAGCCGTTATTGCAGCCACAGCCGTTGTTGCAGCCGCAGCCATTGTTGTAGCCGCAGCCACCGCCGCAGCCGCCGCAGGCGAAGATCAGGATGATGAGGATCAGGATCCACAGGCAGCAGCCGCCGCCAAAACCACAGTTATTATTGCACATAAAACGAACCCCCTATGAAGATTGAAACCGCCCGCGCGGCGGTCTCAATCCATAGTATGGTGGGAACGCAAAAAGGTGTCAGCCGATGCGCGCAGAATTTACCATCGCGCGGGAAGCGCGGTAGGCTGCGTCGGAGAAGACACCACGCGCGCTGAGCGTGTCGCTCAGCTTGCTGCCGCCGCTGACGTTCGTTTCGAGTGCGTAGTAAGAGAGGTATACGACGTCGGCGCGCAGGAATGCGGAGGCGCGTAAAGCGCTCACCTCGCCTGCGGTCAGGACGCCCGCAAAGTACGCGCGCTCGGGTGCGTTGGAGATATCAGACTGCGCGGTGGAGCTGTAGCGCAGTGCGCGCAGCAGAAACTCTGTGTACATCTCCGCCGATGCACTCATCGTCGTGCCGAACGTCGTCGGGCCGACGCCGTTGGTGTAGCCTTTGGAGTAGGCGTAGGCCGCGTAGGGCAGCGCCCAGTCGGGCACGTCGGTAAAGGGCTGGTAGGCCGTGCAGGTCAGCGCCTCGCTCTCCTCGCCGAGAAGACGAATGAGCATAATGAGCGCCTCCATGCGCGTGGGGGCCTTTTCGAGGTCAAAGCCCTCGCCGTAGCCCGTGTCCGACCCGCGGAAGAGCGTGAGCGTTTTGAGCGAGGCGGCCATGGCCGGATAGTCGACCGAGGAAGAGCTTGCGATGGAATAGAAGCCGCAGTAATTCACGACCGCGGTCTTGCCGGTGACGGTGAAAAGCGCCGTCGTGTCCTCGGCGACGAGATAGCGGTGATTTTCCGCGAGCGCCGCGCCGCTTTTGACCTCGCTGCCGGTCGTCACGTCGACAACCGCGCCGGAGGAAAACTGCACATTGACGCTGCCCGCCAGCACGATGACCTGAAGCCCTGTCGTGCCGGAGAGAATGTCGCCCTGCTTGAGGCGCGACTCGGTGAAGACGTCGGCGCGCTGCGCGCCCACGTTGGCCTCTGCCGCGGCGATGGTCGAGCGGAGCGCGGCCTCAGCCTTTGCATACGCCGCCTGATCGGCCTTGTCGAGGGCGGCGTCGATGGACGAAGTCGCCTTGGTGGTAAACGTTGTTTGCAGATAGTTGAGCGAGATTAGCGGGTCGCTGCTGTCTCCCCCTGCGGCCATGGCCGCGGTGGCGAGCACCGTCACTGCGAGGAGCGATGCGAGCAGGGCAATGGGCCTTTTCACGGTTTGGCTCCTTCCTCCTCCGCCTCGGCGGAGGTCTTGGAGATGCGGTAGCTCAGCGTGAGCAGACTGTCGGCAAAGTGGACGTCCTCGGTGAAGACCTCGCTGCCGACGTGCAGCTCTGTGTTGGTAAAGTTCCAGATCCCGCGCACGCCGAGCGCAACGAGCTGCTCGGCGACCTCCTGCGCGATGTTTTTCGGCACAGTCAGCACCGCGACGTCGGGATGGCACACGGCGAAATAGTCGCCGATCTCGTCGAACGAGCGGATAAGCACGTTGTTGACGCGCGTGCCAATGAGCGCGGGGGAGACGTCGAACGCGGTGTCAAGCAGAAAACCGGTCTGCATGAAGTCAAAGTTGCGCAGCAGCGCGTGGCCCAGGTGGCCGGCGCCGACGACGACGAGGCGGTGCTGCTCGTCCACGCCGAGAATGTGACCGATCTCGGTGCGCAGCTCCAAAATGTTGTAGCCGTAGCCCTGCTGGCCGAACTCGCCGAAGCAGCTCAAGTCCTGACGGATTTGTGAAGCGGTGATGCCCATGCGCTCGCCGAGCAAGCTCGACGAAATGCGCACGATGCCCTTGGAGTGCAGATCGTCGAGATAGCGGTAGTAACGGGGAAGACGCCGGACGACGGCGTCGGAAATTTTGCGTTTTTTCATAAGGAACGATCCTTTGTTTTAGGATACTGCAATTATACGAGCGAGAGAAGAAGTTGTCAATTTTTTTAACGATCTTTGACGAAAATTTTAGCTTTACAGAAGTGGGAAAAGTTGCTATACTTACTTTGTTAACCCCTGCGTCCCAATTCAATATGTGCCCGTAGCTCAGTTGGATAGAGCGTCAGACTCCGACGTTTCAGGCGTCTCCAGTTGAGATATGGCGCAAACCATTGCCGCACCTGCGTTTGCGAGAATGGCAGAGAAAAAATGCGTGGTCGTTGACTACTATTTGACGACTATCGCAGAAACCCACAACCAAATATGCGCCCGTAGCTCAGTTGGATAGAGTGACAGACTCCGACTCTGTAGGCCGCTGGTTCGAATCCAGTCGGGCGTACCAAATCCCTAAAAGCTGTATAGCTTTTGGGGATTTTTATTAGCAACAGATGGAGGCGGTACCTGACTTGCGCGTTTAAGTGATTGAATAGCGGTATTATGCGCTTTGCCTGTTCATCAAGAGAAACGAATAATGGTTGCTGATAGATTAAAATAATGGTATACTTTAACAATCATGTAGTATAGCTAAGCGCTTACGAATCATTCAATGAAGAATTGTGGTGATCAGCTATGTTTGATTTTGGAAACGCAAATGACGGGCAGCGAAAAGCAATAGCGGCTGCAGACGGTCCTGTCCTCATAACGGCAGGTCCCGGAACCGGCAAAACATATACGCTCGTGCAGCGTGCAATCTACCTCATAGAGGAATGCAATGTAAGGCCGGAGAGCATCTTCATTGCCACATTTACGGAAAAGGCTGCGAAGGAACTGGTAACACGTATTACAAACGAGCTTGCAAATCGAAACATCACGGCAAACATCAACGAAATGTATATCGGTACGTTCCACTCGCTCTGCCTTCGTATGCTGAAAGAGCATTTGGAATATACACGGCTTCGCCGAAACTACCGCTTGATGGATTCGTTTGACCAGCAGTATATGGTATTTCAGAATATCCATCGTTTCAGAAGTATTCCGGAGATTGAAATCGTCCTTCCGAACGGTGGCGCATGGAAGCAAGCCGAAACGATCTGTAACTTTGTAAACAACCTTTCCGAAGAATTGGTTTCGCCGGAGGAGCTGATGTCTGACCATGACCCATCGATTGCATCACTCGGTCGGATGCTTCAGGAATATCGCACAATTCTTACGGAAGCGAATCTGATGGATTTCTCCTCCATCCAGATAGAGGCATATCGGCTTCTCTGCGATAACGAGGGCATTCTGAATGAGCTTCGCTCTGCGATCACGCATATCATGGTCGATGAATACCAGGACACGAACTATATTCAGGAGCAACTCGTGTTTCTCCTCGCCGGGGAAAGAAAGAATATCTGCGTGGTCGGAGACGATGACCAGGGCCTGTACCGTTTCCGCGGTGCAACCATCCGAAACATCCTGGAATTTCCGCAGAAGTTTGCCAATGGCGAATGCCGTATTATCCCGCTGGTCATGAACTATCGTTCCAACAGCGACATCGTTGATTTTTATAACCGATGGATGGATACCACGGATGGTGCAAAGTTCAAGTTTCGCTGGGAAAATTTCAGATATGAAAAACGCATTGAACCTCATGAAAAATCCGCACTTCACAGCCCTGCGGTCGTGAAATTAGCCGGTGTGAATGACGAGGATGAATGGCATGAGAAGATCCTGCAGTTTATCAACAACCTGAAAACATCCGGCAAGCTGATGGACTATAATCAGATAGCGTTTCTCTTCAACTCAGTCAAACATCCGAGGGTGACTGCTCTTGCTCGTTTTCTTGAGGAGAACCATATCAATGTTTACTCACCGCGTTCGGATATGTTTTTCCAGCGTGACGAAATACGACTGGCGCTCGGCTGCCTTATGCTGATGTTCCCGTTTTATGTGCAGGGGTTGGAAAACGGGGAGTATACCTTTTTACAGCCTGAGCACCTGACTTATTATCGGAACTGTATCATGCTGGCGAATGAGTATCTGATGCAGCCGGAGCACACCGACCTGCTGAAATGGATACGCCGCCGAGGAAAAGACCATGTAAGCCTGACCGACGCAACGGACTACGCCTACTGTGGGCTCATGTATCAGATGTTTGAGTTTCAGCCTTTTGCCGGTATTCTGGATACAGATATGGATGTCGGCGTTGTCGATATCCGACCAGCTCGAAATCTGGCAAAGCTGACGCAGATCATCGGAAAATTTGAATACCTCCACCGGGTGGATGTCTTATCGGCCGACAAGTATCGCGGGAAACGCGGCATTGATGCCAATACGGAACTGCTCTTTAATCTGTATCTCCGCCTGCTCTATGACGGCGGTATCACGGAGTATGAGGATGATTCCGAGTATGCGCCGAGCGGCTGCGTCTCATTCCTTACGATCCACCAGTCCAAAGGGATGGAGTTCCCGATTGTTTTTGTGGATTCTCTGACAAATGTGCCGAGAAAAACCACAAACGACCTTATGATGACGATAGAGGATCGCTACTTCAAGCGCCCGGCATTTGAACCGTATGAGGTCACAAAATTCTTTGATTTCTGGCGTCTGTACTACACGGCTTTCTCCCGTGCGCAGGATCTGTTGATACTGACCTGCAATGAGGACAAGCGGACACCCAGCGCTTACTTCAAAGAGGTTTATGACGAGCTTCAGTCCGTGGACAGCGAAGCATTTGATATCCGGGAGTTCAACTTCAAGTCCGTGAAGGCCGTGAACGTCAAGAGCACCTACTCGTTCACATCGCACATCACAGTGTATGAGACCTGCGCCCTGCAGTACAAGTTCTACCGCGAACTGGAGTTCATGCCCGTCCGTGCCAACGCTATGCTCTTCGGTACGCTTGTCCATGAGACGATAGAGGATGTTCACCGTGCCGCACTCCGGCACGAGGAGCAGACGATCACCGAGGAAAACGTGAACCGTTGGTTTGCCTCCAACTATGTGTCGCTGACGAAAACCGAGCACACCTACCTCGCCGGTCCTCAGCGCGAGGCGGCATTGAAGCAGGTGCTCCGCTATGTAGAGCGGCAGCACGGCGACTGGTCTGCCATCCAGCAGGCGGAGGTGGACGTTTCTCTGGTGAAGCCGGATTACATCATTGAAGGCAAGGTCGATCTGATCCGGGGTGAGGGCGACACGGTCGAGATCGTGGATTTTAAAGCCGAACGGAAACCGGATATGGAGAAAATGCGGGATCGGCTTGAGCGGTACCGCCGACAGCTTCATATCTATGCCCATCTCGTGGAGGAGCGTACCGGGCGGAAGGTCAGTAAGATGCACCTCTACTATACCGGAGAGGACGGCAGCGTACCGACGATCACATATCCGTATACGAAATCTGCCGCGGAAGGAACGCTGGCGTCGTTCGATGATACGGTACATAAGATCATGAAAAAGGATTTCCGGCACTGTGCCGATGACCCGAAGGTCTGCGCTGGCTGTGACTTCCGTTTCTATTGCAGAAACAAATAACCGATGGAGGGTTTGATAACAATGGATGAGCAACTTACTTTTGAATTTGAACAGAGACCGACGATAAAGGGGTTCCCGGAGCTCCGCTGGACGGGCAAGCGCCCCTATCGCTCCACGCAGTATTATCCCGCACAGCTGCGGGAGTCCTACGGCGAGGAGCAGAACGGCTGGATCAACAAGATTTTCTGGGGTGATAATCTCCAGGTTATGAGCCATCTGCTGAAGGAGTACCGCGGGAAAATCGACCTCATCTATATTGATCCTCCGTTCGACAGCAAGGCGGATTATAAGAGGAAAATCGAAGTTAAAAATGTTGGTAAAACAACATCTGATAGTTCTTCGTTTGAAGAAAAGCAGTATGGGGATATATGGACAAATGACGAATATCTCCAATTTATGTATGAACGTTTAATCTTGATGCGAGAGTTGCTCTCCGAAAAGGGGTGCATATATGTTCATTGCGACTGGCACAAAGTACACCATCTTAGATGTCTTCTTGATGAAGTTTTTGGTTCAAACAATTTTGTGAATGAAATCGTGTGGCATTATGCTGATTATATGCAAGGAAATGCTACAACTTCACTTCCAAGGAAGCACGATACCATTCTTTTCTATTCAAAAACGCCAAAGTATTACTATGAGCGTGTGAAAGTACCGCTTGATAAGCCAGTGAAAAGAAACCGCGTGATTTGGAATGGAAAAACAAAATCATTAGAGGTGGCACGAGATGAACAAGGCAAAATAATATACGATGAGTTTACAGATAGGTTTTTGGACTCTGTATGGGAGGAGGATGTTTTGAACATAGGACAAACATCTGTCACGCGGAAGACAAGCAGCGAAAACCTGAATTATCCTACACAAAAGCCCAAGAAAATTCTTGAACTAATTATTGAAGCCTCCTCACAGCCAGGTGATATTGTGTTCGATTGCTTTATGGGAAGTGGAACCACGCAAGCGGTTGCCATGAAGCTCGGCAGGCGCTTTATCGGTGCGGACATCAATCTCGGTGCAATCCAGACGACTACCAAGCGTCTGCTCTCTGTGGCAAAAGAGTTGGAAAACAGCCAGACCGGTATGGGATCGGCCGATGACACGAAATACACCGGTTTCGAGGTCTATAATGTCAACAACTATGACTTCTTCCGCAACCCCGTGGAGGCTCGTGACCTGCTGATTGCAGCGCTGGAGATCCAGCCGTTCCCGCAGAGCGATGTCTGGGACGGTGAACTTGACGGCAGGATGGTGAAGATCATGCCGGTCAACCGTATCGCTACCAAGGCAGACTTGAAGGAACTCCTCGCCAATCTGCCCTACAAGACCTACGAGAAGCGCAAGGAGGAGAATCCGAACCAGCCCGTGGAGCGCATTACCATCGTCTGCATGGGACACGAGCCTGACCTGAAGGGTGCAATGGAGCAGGAACTGACGGATTATAAGGTTGACATCCAGATCATGGACATTCTCCGCGATAGAGCCGACCTTCAGCTGAAGCGTGACTCCGAGGCAGAGATCGTCCGTGAGGGAGGCAAGCTGGTCATCCGTGCATTCTATCCGATGAACCTGATGCAGAAGCTCTCCCTCCAGAAAGAGTACGTGGAGGACTGGCGTCAGATGGTCGATTCCGTTATGATCGACTGGAACTACGACGGCGTGGTGATGCAGCCTGCCGTGACCGATGTCCCCGGCAAGAGTGAACTGGTAAAGGGTATCTACGACATTCCGGAAGGTTCCGGCACCATCAAAGTCAAAATCACCGACCTACTCTCCGAGTCGCTGGAATTGGAGGTGCGTTAAATGCCCGCAGGATTTGATCCGAATTTTTCCTTCAACGAGCAGCTGTGGTATTACTACTCTACGAACCGAGGAAAAATTCGCTCCCGTTATAATGACCTCACGAGAAAATTCCTCGCCTACAACGACGGCGAGGAGAATCCCCGCGCCTTCCTGCGGAAGCCGCAGTTTGAGGCGTTGGAGATGTATGTTTTTGTGAAGGAATTCATGAATAACAAGCAGGTCCATGAGATGTTCGATGACTGGCGTCATAAGCGAGACCGCTTTTCGGATGCATCATATTATGCATTGGAAAGAAACGGTCAGATTCGTCTTTTTGATGCTCCAACGGAGAAGCAGACCGATACGATCTTCAAGCAAATGAAGAAGTACCGCGAGAGTTATCCAAACTATATCTATGCACTTACGATGGGACTTGGCAAGACGATTCTCATGGCCACCTGCATCTTCTATGAATTCCTGCTTGCGAAAAAGTATCCGAGGGACAAACGGTTCTGTCACAATGCGCTGGTCTTTGCACCGGATAAGACCGTCCTCCAGTCGCTCCGTGAGATCATGACCTTTGATAAAACGAAGGTTGTACCGCCAGAATATGCCCGTGTGCTCGATTCCAACATCAAATTTCACTTTCTTGACGAGGCCGGAACGATTCTGCACACTATCGATGACTCGGATTACAATATTATCATTTCCAATACGCAGAAGATCATTGTAAAGAAAAAGCGCAAGGAGTCCACGCCTACGGAGACGCTCTTTGCCGGCACCGGGTCGCTGCTTTCTGCCGTATACGGTGCAGACAACGATGACGATGATGCGTGGGATGACACCACGCTGATGGACAATCAGCGTTTTAAGAAGCTCTGCCGTCTGCCGCAGCTCGGCGTTTATGTTGATGAGGCACACCACCTTTTCGGTGCAGATCTGGAAAAACAGATTAGGTCGAGCGGTGCTAATAAGACCAGCCTGCGAGACACCATCAATCTGCTTGCGGAAAACACCTCCATCGTGGCCTGCTATAACTATACCGGTACGCCGTATGTCAAGAACCAGCTTCTGCCGGAGGTTGTCTACGCATACGGTCTGCGCGAATCTATCTGGAACGGTTTCCTGAAAGACGCTGATCCCATTGGTTTTGAAAATGTCAAAAACGAGGAGTTCCTGACCGCAGTAGTGAGAACCTTCTGGGAACGGTATGGTGGAAAGACCTATGAAGGGCTGAAACCGAAACTTGCTATTTATGCTTCTGGTGTAGAAGAGGCGGCAACGGAGGTTAAGCCAGTTCTGGAGAAAGTCCTATCTGATCTTGGTATTCCTGCATCGAAGATTCTGTTGAATGTCGGCGATGTAAAATACACGAAAAATGATGATATCAGAGATTTTAACAATCTTGATGTTCCAGGATCAGAAGGAAATGAAAAGCAGTTTATTATCCTGGTGGAGAAAGGCAAGGAAGGTTGGAACTGCCGTTCTCTCTTTGGCGTGGCTCTTTTCCGTAGTCCAAAGTCGAAAATATTTGTTCTCCAGGCTACGATGCGCTGTCTCCGTGCAATCACAGACGAGCGCTTGACTGCCGCTGTATTTCTCTCCAAGGAAAACTACGACACTCTGGATGATGAGCTCCACAAGAACTTTAATATGGAGATCAAAGACATCAAGAATCCATCCAAGGATGACCGACACAAATACCAGGTACGGGTGCTTCCTCCTCCGAGAACAATCACGCTCAAGCGGGTATGGCACGAGTATACGCTCCACGAAAAGGAATACTCCGAGCCGGTAGATTTCAAGCTGGCAGATGCGGACTTCTCCAAGTATGCCAGCATCATGTACGAGAGAGACAGCCTCGCCCTTGACACCTCTGTTAAAGAGAAGAATATCGACCATTTCAAGGAGAATATGCGTTATAGCGAATTTTCTCTCGCCGGAGAAGTGGCCCGTTATCTTAATATTTCCTGCATCCTCGCCGCCAGAATTCTTCGAGAATCCGTTGACGGGATCGATACGGTTCTCGAGGCGGTCAACCGCTATAACGCTGTTTTGGATGACTATATTATCCCTGCCGTATTTCATGCGCTGTTTGATGTCACTTCGGAATTGAAAACTGAGGACAAAGAACTGGTGCTGCTGCACGAGCCGAAGGATGCCGGATACTATGAGTTCTCCGCAAAGGATGACCTCGTGCTTACAAATCGTTATCCCGGTTTTAAACCTGAAGAAATCGCAAAGAGCTTCCACGCCGACACCTATTGTTTTGACTCAAAGCCGGAGAAGGAATGCTTCATGCAGTATATTACAAGCGGCAAAGTTGCGGAGGTGTACTTCACAGGTATGTTCACCTCCAATCAGGGCGATCTCTCTGTCCATTACTATGACCCGGAATCCGGCAGAATCCGCCAGTATTATCCTGACTTCCTTGCGAAGATGACAGACGGCTCCTATCAGCTTATCGAGGTCAAAGGTGACAACAAGATTGATGATACTGTGGTTAAGGCAAAGCAGACAGCTGCTGAAGAGATGGCTGTGGCAAGTGGTATAAAGTATCTCATGTATGCTGGAAGTCAAATCATGAGTTCTCACATTTTGGACGATTCGGAATCCGTTTATCCCCGTACTATAAGTTGCCAGCAATCATGAAGTGCCACGCAAAGATGTCAAATTATTATATCTCAAGCCCTTTTTGTAGTTTTGCACTTGCGGTTTGCTTATTCTTATCGAAGGCGTGAGTGTAGATGTCCAGCGTGGTGGAGGGTTGGGCGTGGCCGAGGATGCCCGCTACCGTGGCCACATCCGTGCCGCCCGCGATCATCAGACTGGCGGCGGTGTGCCGGAGAGAATGGACGTTCAGCTCTTGCGGCAGGCCGTTCTTCTTGAGGATCAGCTTGAAGCGGTAGGTAAAGGTGGTGGGCGTCATGGGGAGCTGCGCCCCCTGACGGCGGAACAGGAAGTCATCAGCGGTCAGCCGCCGCTGGTCATAGGTTTCGGTGATATACCGGCATTCTTTTTGGTACTCCCGCAGGAGACTTTCCATCTCGGCAGAGAAGTACACATAGCGGTCACCCGCGCGGGTCTTGGGTTCCTTAACGAAGATCTCTTCGTCTGTCACCTTGACCGCGTTGCGGCAGATGTGGATGGAACGCTGCTCCCAATCAATGTCGCACCACTTCAGGGCGCAGCACTCACCCCGCCGCATTCCCGTGGCGATGATGAGCTTGAAGTAGGTCTCGTACTTAATGCTCTCGCTCTCCAGCGCGGCGATGATCTTCTGCACCGTTTCCTCGTCCGCGATCTTCTTTTCACATTTGCGCCCAGCATAACGGTAGGTGCGCCACGCCGGATTATGCGAAAGAAAGCCACCCTCCACGGCATCAGAGAGGATGCTGCACAGCGTAGCGTGCACGCCCTCAATGGTGTACTCGGAGAGTGGCTTTTTGGTTTCCGTGCTGACGGTTTCACGGAGCTGGGCGTAGAGGGCCCGGAAGTGCTCCGGCCGTAGTTCCGTGAGCTTGTAGTGGCCCAGAGCGGGGAGGATGCGGACGATGTCCTGCCGGTCCCGGCGGATGGTGGACTTGGCCAGTTTGCCGGGGGCGATCTCCCGCAGCCACAGATTGATGTAGGCGGCCAGGGTGATGGGCTTTGCAGTTTCCTCCGGGGCATCCCGGCAGGAGCGCTCGAAGAGCACCGCCTGCTCCTGGAGCCACTTCTCCCTCTGCTTTGGTGTCAGCTCCTGGGGTGGATGGACGGTTTTCTGCCGGGACTTGATACGCGCGCCTTTGTAGTCGTAGCCCATGGAGACCACGATGAGATAGCTGTTACCCCGTTTTCGGATGCTTGCCATATGGTGTTGACCTCTCTTTCCTTGGCCTCATTCCAGCTGAGGTCTGTTTGGCAAACACAACATACCGAAAGCTCCCGTCAAAAGCCATCACAATTTTTGCAA
>ENA-OVGE01002464-OVGE01002464.1-human-gut-metagenome-genome-assembly--contig:-NODE-2464-length-12025-cov-3.503843_pt1 | contig 12025 bp, 6 predicted proteins | sample MGYA00237769_ERZ505417 | MGnify/ENA primary metagenome ERZ505417 (study PRJEB26158, sample SAMN06016403) | human gut metagenome | biome: human gut; feature: ankylosing spondylitis patient; material... | reverse complement strand
TTTCGGTTAAAAAATAAATTGAAAATGACTGTTCAATGGGCCGATCAGTTGACTTATATCGATAATAAGAAAGAATCTTCTTTACAACATTTTTTCAGTCCCGGACTTTTTATGACTTATATGATTAATGAGAATAATTCGATACGTTTTACCACGGCTCTTGAATCGGGTGATCTTGGGTTGCAATATCGTTCTTTAACAGAGCAAAGAATTGATAAATATCAGATACGCAGAGGTAATCCAGAGATAAAGGTATTGAAATTTTATTTGACGGGTTTGACTTATTCTTTAAATACGCCTGTTTTCAATCTTACTTATCATACTTCGTTTGAAGTGACGACAGATGTCCCTTATGAACGAGTATCTTATGATGAAAGCCGGAATTTGTTTATACATGATTATGCCATAGCTAAATCCGGATTTGATTTAGTGACAGGTCCAAGAATGAAGCTAAATGTCATACCTGGAAAATTGACATTCGATTTGGCCGGATATTATAAAAAACGAGTTATACATGCATGGAGAAAATTAGATGTCAATTGTTTTTATGCTTCAGCTAAATTGTTGTTTATATATAAAAATTTCATGGCTTCCGGACAACTCATAACTCCCCAAAAGAATTATGATGATGTCGGAGTTTTCTATCGTACTCCACTTATCTACAATTTTAACGTAGGATATAATCTTAATAATTGGAATTTTGAATTAGGAACACGTAATCCATTTTCTACTTTTGTAAAAAAGAGAGAGTATATTTCGGATATCTATAGCTCATATTCCCGGAATTATGGTCCGAAAATAAACGATCATGTATTTTATGTGAATGTGAGTTATCGGTTCAACTGGGGTAAAAAGCATACATTTAAGCAAATAGAAATAGAGAAGACAAGAAACTCCGCCATATTGAAAGCAAATGAATAATTAATTATAGATATGATTTTTTCGGAAATCGATAAGGTTCCTTGTCATGTTGCAAATGAAACGAGGGGTTTCATTTGCAAGATAAAGTTGTTGGTATCTATTTAAATTCATTACTTTTGTAGGAAAGAAAAACAAAAAATGTCATGAAAACATTCGATCAACTAATCATCACGACCGGCTTTTTGGCGTCTGCCTCTCCTGCGATGGCAGACGAAGAGCCGGAAGCGGACTCTGGACGCCCGAACATCCTTTTCATCCTTTCCGACGATCATACCTCGCAGGCGTGGGGAATCTATGGAGGAATACTGAGCGAATACGTGAAGAACGAGAATATCCGCCGCCTGGCGGCCGAGGGGTGCGTGCTTGACAACTGCTTTTGCACGAACTCGATCTCCGTGCCCAGCCGCGCGGCTATCATGACAGGCGCCTATAGCCATCATAACGGGGTCTATACGCTTGAAGACAGGCTCGATCCGGCTTTGGACAATATTGCGAAACGCATGCAGGAGGGAGGGTATCAGACTGCCCTTTTCGGCAAATGGCATCTCAAGACGCAGCCGTCGGGTTTCGACACCTTTTCGGTTTTCCATGACCAGGGGGAATATTGGGACCCGCTTTTCAAGACCGCGGAGGGCTGGATAGACGATGATAAAGGGAAAAGCGGCAAGGTGGAGAAGGGCTTCTCGACCGACCTGGTGACCGACAAGACGATCCGGTGGATCCGTTCGCGCGATAAGGACCGACCCTTCATGATGTGTTGCCATTTCAAGGCGACGCACGAACCGTGGGATTTCCCCGAACGGTTGAAACATATTTATGACGGAGTCACGTTCCCCGAACCGGCAAACATGATGGAGTTCGGGCCGGAAGAATCCGGGCGTACGTTCCCCGGACAACCGTTGGAAGATATGGCCCGCCGATGGGGGATCGCCTCGAAAGACCCGGATTCCTGGTGGTGCAAGTATCCGGAACTGCCTTTCTCCATAGAAGGAATGGACAAGGAAGATGCGCGCCGGAAAATCTATCAGAAGTTGATTCGCGACTACTTGCGTTGCGGAGCGGCCATCGATGACAATATCGGTCGCCTGCTGCGTTTCCTCGATGAAGAGGGGCTGTCCGAGAATACGATCGTAGTCTATGTCTCCGACCAGGGTTATTTCCTCGGCGAGCATGGCTTTTTCGACAAGCGCATGATGTACGAGGAGCCGCTTCGCATGCCGTTTGTTATCCGCTACCCGAAGGAGATCCCGGCCGGGACGCGCAATTCCGACATCATCCTCAATATTGATTTTGCTGCTACGCTGGCCGACTATACCGGGGTGGACGCCCCGTCGTGCAGCGAAGGCCGCAGCTTCCGCGACAATCTGAAGGGCGAGACTCCGCGCGACTGGCGGCAGTCCATGTACTATCGCTACTGGACGCACCACAAGATCCGTCCCGCCCACATGGGCATCCGCAACCATCGCTACAAACTGATGTTCCTCTACGGCGATCCGCTGAATGCGACCGGATCGGATAAGGCTCCCGTCACGCCGTCGTGGGAGTTCTACGACCTGCTCGCCGACCCCCACGAAGACCATAACGTCTACAATTCCCCCGCTTATGCCGGTGAAATCGAAAAGATGAAGCGCGAGCTGCTGCAACTGCGTCGCGAGGTTGGCGATACCGATGCCGCAACGCCCCGGATGCAGGAGATACTGGATAAGTATTATTGGTAATCCTCCTTTCTTCATCTTCTTGTACTCCAGCGGCGGCATCCCCATGATCTTGCTGAAGAGGCGGGAGAAGTAGTCGGTATCTTGGATGCCTTCTGGGAAAGCAAAGGGTTGGTAACCCCTGAGAAATACCGTGAATCATGTGCTCCGATCGTCCTGCTGGCGCGCCTTCAGAAGCGTGCTTACACAAATGCGGAGACCTTTACTGCGAAGATGGGCATCTATCATTTCGGTCCCGAAGCGATCCGTAAAGGGCAGTTGACTTGGCAGCTCGAAAGCGAAAGCGGAGAGATTGCGGCAAGCGGCAAGCAGTTTGGCCTTGTGGTCGATCCGGTTAAGGATATAGAGAAACGCCCGGCCATGCAACAATTGCTGACATCAGTCCGCAACTATGTCGCTTCCGACCGTTTTGCCCCGACTGTTACCCTGCAACTTTACGAACTCGATGCTTTGTTCGACTATAACAAAATCCGGGAGACGGAAACTCGTTCGGACGAAGCTATCAAGCAGTTATTAAATCAATAAACCGTATCTTTGCAGGAGACAAAGAAAGAATAATATCGATTTAATACGAATGAAAAAGGAATTTTGGCTAACTTGCATAAGCGTATGCCTATTGGCTGCCTGTTGCGAAAAGGAGTCACTGCCTGTCACACCGACAAGCAGTGACTTGCAGTTTGGTCACTTGGCCAAGACTTGGGATGAAGGAATCCCGTTGGGAAATGCCACAGTAGGAACATTAGTCTGGCAACGCGATTCTGTGCTACGTTTTTCGCTGGATCGAACGGATCTCTGGGACTTGCGCCCGATGGATAGTATTGCAGGACCGAACAATCGTTTTGCCTGGGTCTGTGAGCAGGTGAGGAAAGGAGATTATCTGCCGGTGCAGAAGAAGTTCGACCACCCCTATAATGCTTTGCCTGCCCCGTCTAAGATACCGGGGGCGGCTTTGGAGTTCCCGTTGAAGATCGGAAAAGTCTCTTCCGTACATCTTTTCCTCAATAATGCCCTTTGTGAGGTGCTTTGGGAGAACGGGACGAAGTTGCAGACGTTCGTGCATGCCAGCGAGCCAGTCGGATGGTTTGTCTTCGAGAACCTGCCGGATACGGTTTCGCCGGAGATCATTGCACCCCGCTACAGCAATCCGGACGAGGTCGCAGGCGACAACTCGCATGCCGGTCCGGCCCTGGGACGCCTCGGATATAAACAGGGGACGATACAGAAGGAAGCCGGTACGACCACTTTCCATCAGGAAGGGTGGGGAGGCTTTTCGTACGATGTGGTCGTCCGTTGGCAGCAGAAAGGCGGCACGCTCAGCGGCGTATGGAGCCTGACTTCTTCTTTGGCCGCCGACCGGGCCGACCAGGAAACGGCAGAAGCGATGGAGCGTGGCGTGGAGGCAGACTACCGCTCGCATATGGACTTCTGGAAAGGCTATTGGGCACAGTCGTCCGTCTCGCTGCCGGATACGCTCCTGCAGAAACAGTACGACAACGAGATGTACAAGTTCGGGTCGGCTGCCCGCGAGGACTCTTATCCGATTTCCCTTCAGGCAGTCTGGACAGCCGATAACGGGATGTTGCCGCCCTGGAAAGGAGACTACCATCATGACCTGAACACACAGTTGAGTTATTGGCCTGCCTATACCGGCAACCATTTGCAGGAGGGGATGGGCTATCTGAATACCCTCTGGGAACAGCGTGATGTGTATAAAAAATATACCCGAGAGTATTTCGGGACGGACGGGATGAATGTTCCCGGCGTTTGCACCCTGACCGGCGAGCCGATGGGTACAGTACTCCATGTCGCCGACGGTCAGCGCATGGCTGGGACAGCATTTCTATCTGCATTGGAAGTATTCGGCCGACCGCATTTTCCTGAAAGAGCGGGCCTACCCGTTTCTGAAGGACGTGGCGACTTATCTCGAACAGATCTCCACAGTCGATGCTGACGGAGTACGCCGGTTGCCGCTGAGTTCCAGCCCGGAAATTTTCGACAACTCGATCAATGCGTGGTTCAAGGATATGACAAACTATGACCTTTCCTTGATGCACTTTGCTTTCAATGCCGCTTCCGAGCTGGCTTCCGAATTGGGGTTGGCAGACGAGGCTGCCCACTGGAAAGCGATCGGTGCTCAACTGCCCGATCTGAACCTGGATGAAGACCGGGCTTTGACCTTTGCAAAAGGTTTCCCTTACGACCAGTCGCACCGTCATTTCTCCCACGCCATGTCGATCCATCCGCTCGGCCTTATTGATTGGAGCCAGGGCGGGAAATCACAGGAGATTATAAAAGCGACCTTGAAGAAGCTACAGGATTTCGGTCCCGATTACTGGTGCGGCTATTCCTATAGCTGGTTCGGGAATATGAAAGCCCGTGCTTTCGATGGGGAAGGGGCTGCCGATGCGTTGCGCACCTTTGCCGAATGTTTCTGCCTCCCGAATACGTTCCATGCGAACGGCGACCAGACGAAAAGCGGAAAGTCGAAATTCACCTACCGTCCGTTTACTTTGGAAGGAAACTTCGCCTTTGCCGCCGGTATCCAGGAGATGCTGCTCCAGAGCCATACGGGCGTTATCCGGGTGTTCCCGGCTGTACCGGTTGCCTGGCAGGATGTATCTTTCGACAAACTGCGTGCCATGGGCGCTTTCCTTGTCTCGGCCGAAAAGGTGGCGGGGCAGGTGCGGCAAGTCCGTATCTTGCCCGAACAGGGCGGGACGTTGCGTCTGGCTATCCCTGAAGGATGCAAAGTCGCTTCCGTAACGGGCAACAAGGGAGATAAACTGGAGAAGGAGGGAGTCCTGATTCTGGAAACAGAGAAAGATAAAACAGTGACAGTACAATACAATTAACTTATATGAAACACGTAAACAAGATTTTAGCAGGATTGATAACCTGCTGCGTTATCCTCCTGCTCTCAGGATGCAGTCCCAGACAAGGGGAGAAGCACGATTTTTCTATCGGGAAGGGAACCTTCCTGCTGGATGGCAAACCATTTGTGATTAAGGCGGCGGAGATACATTATACCCGTATCCCCGCCGAATACTGGCAACATCGTATTCAGATGTGCAAGGCACTCGGCATGAATACGATCTGTATCTATGCGTTCTGGAATATCCATGAGCAGAAACCGGGCGAGTTCGATTTCAAGGGGCAGAACGATATTGCCGCTTTTTGCCGGCTGGCCCAGAAAGAAGGCATGTATATCATGTTGCGTCCCGGCCCTTATGTCTGCTCTGAGTGGGAGATGGGCGGACTGCCCTGGTGGTTGTTGAAGAAGGAGGATATCAAGCTCCGTACCAACGATCCCTATTTCCTCGAACGGACGAAGCTGTTCATGAACGAGATCGGCAAGCAGTTGGCTGACTTGCAGGTGACCCGGGGCGGGAATATCATCATGGTACAGGTCGAGAACGAGTATGGGGCATATGCTACCGACAAGGCGTATATCGCCAATATCCGCGATGCGGTGAAGGCGGCAGGCTTTACGGATGTCCCGTTGTTCCAGTGTGACTGGAGCTCTACTTTCCAGTTGAACGGTTTGGATGATCTGGTCTGGACGATCAACTTCGGGACAGGAGCTAATATCGATGCCCAGTTCAAGAAGTTGAAAGAGGCACGCCCCGATGCTCCGCTGATGTGCAGCGAGTTCTGGAGCGGATGGTTCGACCATTGGGGACGCAAGCACGAGACGCGCGATGCCGGGGTGATGGTTTCCGGTATCAAGGACATGCTGGACCGCCATATCTCCTTCTCGCTCTATATGGCGCACGGGGGGACGACTTTCGGACATTGGGGCGGTGCGAACAGCCCGGCCTATTCCGCCATGTGCAGCTCCTACGACTATGACGCCCCGATCAGCGAGGCGGGGTGGGCGACTCCCAAATACTACAAGTTACGTGAACTGCTGACACAATATGCCGATTCCGGTCAGGTCATACCCGATGTCCCGGCAGCTTATCCTTTGATCGAGATCCCGGCGTTCACCGTCGGCGAAGTGGCTCCGCTGTTCGACAATCTGCCTGCTCCCCAGGCTTCGAAAGAGATTAAACCGATGGAGCAGTTCGACCAGGGTTGGGGAACGATCCTCTACCGGACGACTCTGCCTGCCGTAAAGGAAGGAACGACCCTGTTGATCGATGAGGTGCATGACTGGGCGCAGGTCTTTGCCGATGGCAAACTGTTGGGCCGTCTGGATCGTCGCAGAGGTGAAAACACGGTGGTTCTGCCGGCTTTGGCAGCAGGAACGCGCCTGGATATCCTGGTAGAGGCGATGGGACGTGTCAACTTCGATGTTGCCATCCACGACCGTAAGGGGATTACGGATAAGGTGGAACTGATCAGCGACACCGGCAGACAGGAACTGGAAGACTGGCAGGTTTACAGCTTCCCGGTCGATTACGCTTTCGTACAGGACAAGAAGTATGCAGCGGGAGACAAACTCGACGGACCGGCTTATTACCGGACTACTTTCGAGCTGGATGAAGTCGGAGACGTGTTCCTCGACATGCAGACCTGGGGAAAAGGCATGGTTTGGGTAAACGGAAAGGCGATGGGCCGCTTCTGGGAGATCGGACCTCAGCAGACTTTGTTTATGCCCGGATGCTGGTTGAAGAAGGGAAAGAACGAGATCATCATCCTCGACCTGTTAGGCCCGGAAAAGGCTGTAGTGGAAGGCCGGAAGGAACCGATCTTGGATATGTTGCGGGCTGAAGCCCCGGCTACCCACCGTGAAGAGGGGCAGACGCTGAACCTGAAAGGTGAGAAACCGGTTGCCAACGGTGCGCTGAAACCCGGAAACGGCTGGCAGGAAGTGAAGTTTGGTCAGACTGTCAAGGGCCGCTATTTCTGCCTCGAAGCATTGGATGCACAGGATGGCAAGGACAATGCCGCTATGGCCGAGTTCTATCTGTTGGACGAAGACGGCAAACCGCTCCCCCGCCAGCATTGGAACATCTCCTATGCGGACAGCGAAAGCACGCAGTGGGGTAACTTCACTGCCGATAAGATCTATGACTTGCAGGAATCTACCTATTGGAGCACAGAGAAAGGTAGTCCTTATTGGAGCACGAAGCGGGGAGACAAATATCCGCACCAGGTCGTGATCGATTTGAAGGAAGAGCAGACGATATCCGGTTTCCGCTACCTGCCCCGTGCAGAAGAAGGATTCCCCGGCATGATCAAAGGATATAAGGCGTATGTGAAAGCTACACCTTTTGCGATGTAATTCTGTCTTCGCTCTTCCGGGCTAGCACAGGAACGAATAAAAGAAAAAAGGTTATAGGGTAAAATAAAATTCCCTATAACCTTTTTTCTTTTACTTTATAACGTATATGACTTTACCTTACAAGGTATATACTGTTTGTGGACGAGCCTTAGAAGATGTCTATTCCAGCAAGGGCGGCAGCCTCCGTACGGGCGGCGATTTCCGCTGCTTCCACTTGGACGTAGCGGGCTTTTACCGTTTGCTTGAAATGATGGTAGCGTTTGGACGGGTCGTTGATCAGGTTGCCGAATTCGAAGCGTTCCACCTCTTTCCAGTTCTTTCCGTCGTTGCTGATCCGGATGATACCGGCTACTGTGCCCTTACCGCCTTGTTTTTGCGGGGTGAAGGCAAAGCCGCTTACCGTTTGCTGGCTGCCGAGGTCGATGGCGAGGGATTGCGCGGTCTTGTCGGCTATCTTCCATCCCTTCTTGACCAGCCCGAACCGTTCCTGCAAGATAGCTCCCTTTTCTCCGTTCAGGATGGCTACCGCTTTCAGTTCGCTGTTTCCCATCAGGAAAGGTGCTTTATATTCGGTAGAGCCTGCCGATGGTTCCGTTCCGTCTGTCGTATAGTAGATCTTGAAACCTGCGTTCAGGTTCTCGGCAATGTTCTCGCCGTGCGCTTTCCAGCCGAATTCCTGTGCCATCGGTTCGATGGTAACCAATCCGTCCATGCTTCTCTGTGCGCTCAACCGGGGCGGACGGGCTTTGTAGTGATGGGCGGAGATGGTGCAGATGGCGGGTGTCAGGCGGGATTCGAGTATGCGGACCCGTATCTTGTCCGTCGTGACATCCGGGAAGCGCAGGATTCGCTTGTAGCCGATGTTGGTGGCATGGGCGATCTCTTTCCATCCTCCGTCGATCCAGGCATCCACGGCGTGTCTTTCCACCCGTTCCCCGTTGGTGGCAATCGCTTCCTGGAGAACCAAACGGTTGAGGGTGACAGGTCGGGGAGTGGAGATGACGATTCCCGCCCCGTCCTTATCGGCCGTCACATAGGTGTCTGCATTTTGGTCGAGCACCTCTTTCGGGCCTTTTGCCTGACGGAACAGGTCGGTCCCGTAGGTTTCCCGGATTCGCTGGCCGGTTTCCTTCAGCACGGCTACATCTGTCGGAGAGAATTTGCCGTCCCGGTTGGGCGGGATGTTCAACAGGAAGGTGGAGTTGCCTCCTACGGCGCGTTCATAGATGTCGAACACATCGTCGGTGCTTCGTACTTTCTGGTGCGTGTCGTCCCGGTAGAACCAGCCTTCGCGGATGGAAGTGTTGGTTTCGGCCTGCTGGTAATGCAGGTATTTGGCTTTATAGAGCTGTTCACGGCTTCCGAGGTCTTTGTCCGTCATATCGGCGAAGTTCGACATCGTGTCCGGATTTGCCTGGTAGGGGATCACGTTCCATTCGGTCGACCGTGTGCCGCCGGCTTCATTGCCGCACCACCGGACATCTTCCCGTCCGAAGATAACGGCGTTGGGGACAAGTGCCTTGATCAGTTTTTTCCAGGCGGGATAGTTGTAGGTCTGTCCGCCTTTCCGCTTGGGATGTGCCCCGTCGAACCATACTTCGTGGATCGGGCCGTATTCGGTTAGGATCTCGAAGAGTTGGTTGAGGAAGTATTCGTTGTAGTCGTCCACTACGAATTCGAAACGGGTCTTGTTGGCAAAAGGCCGTCCGGGGACTTCCCGCGGGATGGTCCGTTTGGTGTATGGGCTGAGGTTGCCGTACAACCCTTCCGGGTTTTCGATATGGTACAGGTCTGCCGGTGACAGATAGACGCCTAACTTCAATCCGTATTTGCGGCAGGATTCGGACAGGTCTTTCAGGATGTCGCCTTTGCCGTTGCGGAAACCGGTGGACATGATGCCATGCTTTGTGTAGCGGCTTTGCCACAGGACGAACCCGTCATGGTGCTTGACCGTCAGGATCACCATTTTCATGCCGGCGGCTTTCATGGCCTCGCACCACTGATCCGTGTCGAGCTCTTTCAGGTCGAAGACTTTCGGGTCTTCCTTTCCGCTTCCCCATTCCAACCGGGTGAAACTGTTCGGTCCGAAATGGATGAAGGCGATGAATTCGTTTTGCAACGCCGCCAACTGGTTGGGCGAAGGCACGACATGGGCGGCTTTCGCGATGATGTCCGCATGGCTGTCGCCAGCTTCGACCTTGATCGTGTTCTGAAATTGCATCTGCTTGTCCTGGGCTTGCCCCTGTAGGGACAGCATGGCTCCGAGCAGGAGGATAAAGGTGTGTTTCATGTTTATAAATGATTATTTGGAGATATTGAAATTGTTTGTTTCTACTATTTGCCCATCCCGGAGGAAGACTACCTGGTAATCCGCCTTATCCGTCCATTTCCCCTTTTCAGGGGTAAAGGTGAGGCTTGCTTTTTCATACGGTTGCAGGGGCTTGACCGTATGACGGCCCATTCCTGCCCCGGCTTGCTTGATTTCGACTGTCATTTCTCCTGATACCGATAGTCCGAAGTTCTGGATTTCCAGTTCGACTTCGTTCCGGCCTTCCCGGTAAACGGGACGTCGGCAGGACAATAGAGCCGGCTTGTAATCGACATAAGGCAGGTTCGCATATCCGAACAACAGTTTTCCGTTTTTATCCTTTCCGATCATCTTCGGAGCGAATTCATCCGGTGTGATGCCGCTTCCCTTACCGTCGAATGTCAGGATAAGGTCTTTTTCGGATGCTTCGGTTTTGACCACTTTACACCCTCTGCCGAAGTTCACTTCGTTGTATGAACCGAACCGCAGGGACGGCACATCGATCTCCCGGAGCGGGTCGAAGCCTTCTTCCGCCAGGACCTTGACCCGGATGGTTTCAGTGGAGGCCGTTATCGGTGTTCGGTTCAGGACGGATAATAGCATCCCCTTGTTCATCGGGATACAGATATTCTTCGAACTGTGGTTGTCATTGCCATGATCGTCCCATTTGACGGTGTCGATGACGGCAAAGTTCATCTGCTCTACACGTCCTTGTTTGTCTTGGAATACTTTAGGACGTTCGTATTTGAACCAATGCTCGACATGCCCGTCCCGATGGAAGGAGATGCCGGGTACATAGGCTTCCCCTTGTTCCGTCACCCAATGGATGCCGTCTTTGGAACGTTGGTAGAAAGCGATACGTCCCAGCCAGTCATTCACGATCAGGTGGTATTGCAGGGAGTCCCGCCAGATGACCGGGTCCTCGAACTCTCCTTTGACAGGCGGATAAACCCGCTTGTCCGTGATCTGTTCGTAAGGGGCGATGCCGTCTTTGCTGATCCAGATGCCTCCTCCCCGGCAAACCATCAGATAAGAACCATCCTGCCTTTTGGCAAAGCTGAGGTTGCTCAGTCCTTCGATGATCTTCCGGTCGCGGGGATTGAACGTAAACTTTCCGTATTGCCAGGGGCCGTTGACCTGGTCGGCTATATAATATCCGTCGATGACATATACGACGATCCGGCCGTCGTTGAGGACGAAAGCCTCCGGGTTATGCCCTTTCCCGATTGTGTCTTGGATGGTGAAAGGCCCATGCAGATGATCGCCGGTTGCATGATAAACGGTTGAATTGGGCCATTCCATATGCCCTTTGGGTGCGCTTTCCGGCCATCCGCATACGAACAGATGGTATTTCCGGTCCGGCGTTTGGAGGATATTGCCTCCCCAGAACGAGATGTCGGGATGTTCGATACCGTTGTCGATATACCGGGGGCGTACGCTGTCCGCTCCCCACGTCTCTCCGGAGAGCGTGCCATCGGGCATTGCTTCGAAACGGTCCATGTAGCGTCCGCCTGTAATGAGGTGTTTCCATTCTGCCGGCCGTTCTCTTTCCGTGATTTGGGCGGTGAGTGGCAGGGGAGCCAGACAGGCTGTTGCTAATAGTAATTTTAATTTTTGTATGTTCATATGCTTCTGTATATACGATAATTTGCCCAGCAACGATTGTTACAAGGCAAATATAGCAGTCTTTCTTCACATAGTTAGTAAATGGATTCGGGTTTTTCCCGCGAAGCAGGTCCATACTGCGCATGATCAATTCTCTATCACTTCTAAAACATGGTGTTTTATCATATGATTGGAAACCAGTGTATTGCCTTCTTTTGCTTTTGAAAAAGCATATAAAATAATCGAATA
>ENA-OVGE01002460-OVGE01002460.1-human-gut-metagenome-genome-assembly--contig:-NODE-2460-length-12042-cov-3.130391_pt1 | contig 12042 bp, 6 predicted proteins | sample MGYA00237769_ERZ505417 | MGnify/ENA primary metagenome ERZ505417 (study PRJEB26158, sample SAMN06016403) | human gut metagenome | biome: human gut; feature: ankylosing spondylitis patient; material... | reverse complement strand
GGCGACCACCGAGATCTACACTCTTTCCCTACACGACGCTCTTCCGATCTAGTGCGGCACACGATGTGTTCAACATCACGAAGGACACGGCCGTAGCCATTCCCGAAGGTTTCGAGGGCGGCGCACTCGACTTTGCCTCCAGTCCGTTGGCATGGGTCATCTTCCACCTGACACACACGGTGAAATATGTGGGTCCTGCCGTCCTCGTGGTCTGCACGCTCGGACTGGCAGTCCTCAACCGCCGCGCCATCGTCCGCAAGAAGTACTAAGACGCGGACGCATACCACGCATTTGAATCTAACATCACATAATCAAAAACAGAAAGAAAATGAAAAGATTTGCATTGGCTCTTTGCCTCGGCCTCGGCGCACTGGCGACGAACGCCCAGATGAACTACAAAGTACAGACCGCCTGCCATCCGCAGGATGTCAAACACTACGACACCGAACGCCTGCGCAGTGCTTTCATGATGGACAAAGTCATGGCTCCGGATGAAATCAACCTCACGTATACCCTGTATGACCGTCTGATTTACGGTGGAGTGATGCCGGTAAACAAGGTTCTGAAACTAGAGAAGTTCCATGAACTCGGACCGGAAATCACCTACTTTCTGGAACGCCGCGAATTGGGCGTAATCAATGTCGGTGGAGACGGTGTGGTAACTGTAGATGGCAAAGCATACGAAATGAAGTACAAAGAGGCTCTCTACGTAGGTTGCGGCAATAAAGAAGTTACTTTCAAGAGCAACGATCCCGCCAAACCCGCCAAATTCTACATCAACTCGGCTCCCGCATATAAGCAATTCATCACCCAGTTGATTACGACTGACGCAAAGTTACAGAAGGCCAACCCCAAGAAATACGTTTTGGGCATCTCTGACCATTACGGCAAGATGGAAGAAAGCAACGACCGTGTGGTCAACCAGTTAATCGTAAAAGACGTTTTGGAGAAAGTGAAAGGCGGCGGCACGAACCAACTGCAAATGGGACTCACCGAATTGGCTCCGGGTTCCGTATGGAACACAATGCCGGCCCACACGCACACACGCCGGATGGAAGCTTACTTCTATTTCAACGTAACCGACGGTAACGCTATCTGCCACTTGATGGGCGAGCCCAAAGAGGAACGCCTCGTATGGTTACACAATGAGCAAGCCATCACTTCGCCTGAATGGAGCATCCACGCCAGCAACTACAGCTTTATTTGGGGAATGGCCGGCGAGAACTTGAAATACAGCGACAAAGACGAAATCAAATATCAAGATATGCGCTAAGCATTGGGCAATCCCGCATATAGCCACATCCCCGTCCTCTACTCCAAAGGACGGGGATATTTTGTTTTACACAGTTTAACATTCTAAACGTTTGTTTTCCCATTTCTTTCCAGAATCAATCCTTTACTTTGTATCATCAAAAAGAAACAAATGTCTAACTTTCAAAAAATGAACATTATGAAAAAGTTATTATTCTTACTGCTGAGTGTATTCACTTTACAAGTAGCGCAGGCCGACAACGACAAACCCATCACTTTCGACAAGCTGCCGGCTAAAGCACAGACTTTCATCAAACAGAACTTCCCCACGGAAAAGGTGGCATTCACCAAAATGGAGAAAGGATTCTTGGACACGAGCTATGATGTCGTGTTTGTCAACGGCAACGGGGTTGAGTTCGATAAGAACGGCGAATGGACAGAATTGGACTGCAAACGCAGTAGCGTACCGACGAAAGCCGTTCCCGCCCAAATCACAAAGTTCGTAAAAGAAAGCCATCCCAATGCTACCATCCTCAAACTGGAGCGCGACCGTTACACCTACGAAGTGAAACTGTCCAACTTTTGGGAAATCAAATTTGACAAGCAATTCAATGTCATCGACATGGATATGGATGACTAAACAGAAAAAACTGTAAATCCGGATCCGGCACATTCCATCCCGAAAAGGGGGAATGTGCCTTTTTCGTACCTCTCCGGTTACCGGCTGCTTTTTTCAGTACGCATATCCCCAAAAACATATCTTTTCATAAAATAGGTTGTATCACGGCAAAATATTCAAGCAAGCTTAAGATTTTGCGTTCGATTTGCATTATCTTTGTGAACATGAACATCCGTAAACTTTTCCTCTTTGCATTTTGGACGGGTTGCTGTCTGACATCGACTTTATACGCCCAAGAACGCGCCAAACCTAAAAACGGAGAAGGCGTATCGACATTTCTTCAACGTTTTGGCTACACTTCCCGTGCAGCCCAAAAGGAGTTTCTGGAAATCAACAAAGGGAAACTGACCCGCGACGGAGGCTTGATACTGGGACGTAGTTACCGGCTTCCCACCGGTAAGAAGTCCGGGAAAAAGGCGCGGGCAGGCAGCCGTAAGACTAGCGTTGTAGAACCGCTTTTCGGCCCGGTATACCAAAACGTATCCGTCCGTTCCCATGAATTAGAAGGTGCTTGCTTGTATCTAGTCAGCGGACACGGAGGTCCCGACCCCGGAGCCATCGGAAAAGTAGGAAACCGGGAATTGCACGAAGACGAGTATGCCTACGACATCATCCTGCGGTTGGGACGTGCATTGATGGAAAAAGGTGCCAAGGTACATATCATCATTCAGGATGAGAAAGACGGCATCCGCGATGACCGGTATTTGTCCAACAGCGACCGTGAGACCTGCCTCGGACAAACGATTCCGCTCGACCAGATAGCCCGTCTACAGCAGCGGTGCGATGCCATCAACCGCCTGACGTATAAGGATAAAGAGAAATACAAACGTGCCATCTTCATCCACGTGGACAGCCGGGGACATAAAGACCAGGTCGATGTATTCTTCTACCACTCTCCCGGCAGCAAATTAGGAAAACGGCTGACGGAAAACATTCATAAAACCTTTGAACGGAAATACGACAAACACCAACCGAACCGGGGATTCCGGGGTACGGTAAGCGAACGTTCGCTCTACGTATTAAAAAAATCCAACCCAGCGGCAGCTTTCCTGGAACTGGGCAACATACAAAACGAACGCGACCGGAAACGCCTCGTCATCCCGTCCAACCGTCAGGCCTTAGCCGACTGGATTTGCCAGGGTATCATAAAAGATTTCAAGGGACAACGGTAAAACCGAAGTCCCTATAAGACAAAAAGAACGCATAGAGGAAATCATTCCCTATGCGTTCTCCTTTTTAGTGCACGTGCTGTCGCAGCACACGCAACTACCAACCTATTATTTCATATAAAACTTCTTCACTGTTCCGTCGGAGTACTTGAAGATGTTGACTTGCCCTTTCAGCGGAGCAGCCACACGCTTGCCGCTTACGGTATAGATACCCAGCAATTCAGCACCTTCAGGACCTTTCACTCCGGCAATGCTACTTCCCTCATGGGCTTTTTTAGCGTCTGCCAATACCTTCTCGATTCCAGCTTCGATGGCCGTCGCGTCGATCTGGCTTTCTGCCGTCAGTTTCACTTCATCGTACAAGCCCTTCACCTCGTTACTGATGGAATCGATGTCTTCCTGCAAAGCGGCAATGTCGGCCGTGAACTGTTCTGCCACCTCGGCATAATCCGTTTCTATCGTAGTCTTCGCAGCGTCCAACTTAGCCTGAACGGCGGCGATGTCGGCAGTCAAACGAGTATAGGCCTCTTCGTTGGCAGTAACTTTCTGCTGATAGTCCAACACCATTTCCACCATATCCACGATAGCCGTGTCGATTTCCACCACAGGAGCCAACACCTCATCATAAATAGTCGCGAGCGTTTCATTGGCGTAAGCCTCGTTCACTGACTTCTGCAAATCCTCAATACGGGTAGCCACTTCCTGAACGGCATTCACGACAATCGCACTGTCTTTCACGTTGGCAGCCTCAGTACTGATTTTCTCTACGGCAGCCTCATAACGCGTACGCAGGCCCTGTATGGAGTCATTGGCAGGAGTATAGTAGGCGATGAAAGAATTAATCACCTTCATAACTAACTTACCCTCCATATTAATGCCATGTCCTGCATTATCCGACAAAATAATTTCATCCAATGAAAGTTCAGCAACCTCTTGGAAAGTCTCAGAAGCTTTCACAAAGAAAGAAAATACCACACCCGTATCTCCCTTCAGCGTTTCGCTCGTCAGACCACTCAGCACCAATTTGGTACGACCGTCTTCCAAAATACTGGAAGAGATAGACAAGTTCTGTGGTAAACGTTCACCATATTCAAACTTAGGTGCACCGTTGGCCTCCGTATCCAATGACAGTCCTTCGGGCAACGACAACACAGCCTCCATACCACGGACACTCGTATAGTTACGCAAGCCCAAGCTTACTTTTTTAACACTACCGTCGTTCTTCACGCAAATAGAGTCTTCGGTAAGATAGAAAAAGCCCACGTTCGGACTCACATGTGCGGTATAGGAATCAAGGTGATACCCCTTGATGTTACCGCTCTCTTCAAACTCCGAACTGCTGCCCACAATGTTATCCAACACGATTTCACTGGTTTCTACCATATTCTCATTTGCCCTTACTTTGAAATAAGCCACGGCACCGCGGTCGCCTGCAATATTGTACACCCCATTGGGTTGAATGAGAAGGCGCACTGTCTTGATACCTTCGGCCAACTCATCCGCTGAGCTTTGCACCTCATTCATATAAATGCTGTGCGAAGAACGGCTCAAGCGCACCTCATCGCGTTGTACACTATTCGGAACGAAATCCAAGCCTTTGGGAAGCTTAAAGTCCATCTGCAAACCCACCATAGGATCGCTATTCTCCAAATAGACAGAAATCGTCTTCTCTTCGTCCACCTTGATATTGAAATTATCAATGGTGACCTTGTTCTCAGCTTCAGCACTTGCCACAAAAGCCATCACCATGCCCCATATCCATAGGCACTTCGCCGCAAACCGTCGCATCGAAGTATTTGTATTCTTTGTCATACGTTCTGTTTTTATTGTTCTACATTAAGCTCCTTTAGAAGGAAAGCGCAGCCACCTTACGTGGCAGCCACGCTTCCTACGCACAGAGACTTTATTCACTTACTTCTTCAAAACTTTCTTCACTGAACCGTCAGCATTACGGATGATGTTGATACCTCTTGTGAACTTGTCCATGATCTGACCGCCCACAGAGTATATCTTCTCTTTCATGCTTGGGTTGGCCTGCACACCGTTGATACCGGTTACGCCGCCTTCGCCACTGCCACCGATGCTGTAAAGTACGCCATCGACATCTGCTGCAAGCACATTGCCTACGGTCATCTTAGAAGCAGCACGACCCGATACTTCCAAATAAATCAGGGCTTCGCCATTTGCGTTAAGCTCTTTGTTCTGGAGCGAACTTACCACGATGCGGTGCGTCGTCCCATCGGCCAATGTATTGGAATACAACTGGTGGTCGTCTGCACTTCCGCCCAAAGATTCTCCCAACAAAGTTACGCCTGCGGGAAGCGTCACGTCCATCTGGCAAGCTACGTAGGGGTTCACGTTTTTCAGAAGGATGGCTACACGCTTCGTGCCTCCGACTTCTTCCATGTTCATCTCTACGCTTTCTTCGGTCTGCGTCATCGCAGGCTCTGCCAAACGTACACGAGGTGCCACTTGACTGACCTCCATCGTGTTGTAATCCATAATCTTGTTCGTGAGCTTCGTTAGATCGGCCACGTTGATCCGACCGTCGTCGTTCACATCTGCGGCATACCACTTGATCGTACCCGCGATAGCCTCAGCTTTAGACGGGTCGAGCACATACATCATCAATTCCGTGTAGTCGAGTACATCGACAACGCCGTCACGCAATACGTCACCCCGTATGAATGATTCGGTTTCTATCGTTTCACGTACGTTTGCCATCCGTTCTTCCTGCTTTGCAAGTGCGGCCTGAATTTGCGGAAGGGCTTCTTTTACGTAGTGAATTGACGTCGAAGTAACATTATTACCATTAATGTCCACACTGATGTAACCGTCATTGGTATCCTCATTATAGGATTTAATATTGCCTAAATCTTTCCTGACAAGCTCCAACGTATCGTTCAAGGCATCTTCAACTTCGACAACAAACGTATGACTGTTCACAGACTTAACAAGTTCAATCCTATCACTCAGTGCCTTATCAATCACGCCCGTATATTCTATGAAGGAAGCCCTGCAGTCCAAAGAGTCGATACGCTCCAACACTTTATCCATAATGGTTTTAAGATCATTTTCGGCGTCTACGTCAGTCAATTCGATATCAGCATAGTATTCATCCATGGCCTTACCGTATTTGCCGATATGGGCCGTAATGTCAGCTATACTTTCTGCATTAGCCTTCTCGTCTACCTTGTAATACTCAAAGCCGGTCAGCTTGTCTACTACAGTGGTGAGCGAGTCATTCAAATGAGCCATATCAGCCTTGCGGGCCTCGTAAGCCTCATCGTTGAGCGTATAACGTTCCTGATCTTTTGCGATGTCGGACAACAACGTCTTCAAATCAGACAAGATAACATCCATCTTGTGATTCAACTTGTCTTGATAGAACAACATGTTCGTCTTGTTCTGCTCTATACCGTCTTTCACGGCAACCACATCACTTTCAAGTCCGGCCATATCGCCCTCGAATTTACCCTGTACGTTGGCATGACATGCAGCAAGCGTCTCTCGGCCAGCCTTCACATCTCCTTCCACTTCGCCTGCACGGTCCATAAGAGCTGTGTAAGCATTCTCTGTGGCAGCAGCATCCGTGTAAGTTGCCAGTTTCGTACGCATGTCTGCAATCCAAGTCTCATAAGCCAGGAATAACGGCTGTTTGGCTTTAGTTTCTGCGTTGGTGATTGCACCGTCATTAGCGGTATCCTTCGTAAAGGCAGCCATTTTTTCCTTGATAGCTGTAGACAAAGCGTTTACTTCTGCCTCAGCGTCAGCATCGCCTTTCACCTTATTCTGTGCGTCGGCACAAGCGGCCTGCAATACATTGAATTCTGCCAGTATTTGAGCCTGTTCTTTCGTATTGGCCGATTGATAAACGCTTTCGATAGAAGTCTCTTGCATTCATTCTCGGCAGTTGTCTTGTAAGCGTTATCCAACCCACCTTTGTAGCGTTTGGTCTCCAAATCGCTAATCAGCCTGTCGATACGAGCTTGCAAAGCATCCACACCGCAAGCGTCTGTCAGGATATAGGCATCAACATACTTCGCAGCCTCATCCAACGGTGCCTGCAAGGCTTCAACCTTCACAATAAGACCGTTATATACGTCATTATTGGTCACATATTCGTTATGTTCCGTCTTTCCGCTGACATAAGCATTATACATTGGAGTACCGAACTGTCCTAACTTCACATGCAACTCAGTCATGACATCACCATAAATATGACCCGTGTTATCAGCATACGTCTTTTCTGCTTCTGTCAACGTAGGCCGGGTTGCCTTGATATCATCAACGAATTTCTTTCCATCGACTCCTTCAAGATAAGCACCATTTTCATACCATTCTTCCAATTCTGCCAAATGGCTGTTGTATTGTTCAAGGGTATCGGTATGCAATGTCTCCCATTCGTACACTGCAGCAGGTTCTTTTCCATCCGCAATCCAAGCCTCAAAATTAGCGAAATCAGAGACGATGCCGTCCACTTTCGTGATATTGAACTGACCCGGAATGAAATCTTTGATAGCTTCTGCTTTTTCGAGAACAGCCTGAACGTTGGCAAACGCCTCATCAGCCGTAACATAATCGGCATCGACCAATTCTTGATAGGCAGCGTCATACAGTCCCTGCGCAGTTGCATATTCACCGGCAAAGAACGTCTGCGTAGCACTTTGCACAGTTGCATCCATTGTATTCAATATCTGGTCAATCTTGCCTTCGTATGCCCGTACGTCGGCCTCATATTGTTTATCAGGGTCGAACAACATCTTGTCTGTATTTTGAGCCTCGCTAAAGGCAGCAAAAGCTTCGTTCTCGATGTTGTTGATTTCTTGAAGGTAGTTTTGGATACTTGTATTCGCTGTTTCTACCGCACTTTTAACGACATTAAGCAGTGCCGGAGTCTGTACCTTGCTCACCTGTCCTATCACATTCACAGCTTCGATGTAGCAATTACGCATATCCTCGACGGCACTGTTAAAGCTATTATAACGGGTCTGGTTATCAGTTTTCACAGCATCCACGTAGCCCTGCTCACGACTTGCGCCGATCGTAACCACCTGCATTTTGATGGTTTGCAATACGCCATGTATGGTTCCATATTGTTCATCGGATTTACCCTTCTCAAAAGCTGTGGCAATATCCTCCGCAACTTGATTTTCAAGTTTGCTCTTCTCTGCCTCTAATTGTTCGATAAAGGCTTTGGCCGCCGTAGTCGGATCACCTACAGTCAATATGGTATACAAACTGTCCACGGAATTTTTCACAGTTGCGTATTCTGTATCCAGTGTGTTATCCACTTTGATATTTGTCTCAGCATCCTTAGATACCTGCTTTATCTTTTCACAAATATCAGTGTAGTCCTCTTTGAAGTTGTCTTCTCGCGTCTGGCAGCTTTCGGCACTATTGTCGTTGTAATGGCTCTTCCAAGCCGCATTCACGTTAGCCACCCAATTATCGAACTCTATCACATACGTGCCTTTCGGGTTGGTATTCTCGCCCAACAGGCCATTTACGTAATGGTTTTCACTATTGCCCAATGCCAAATTTGACAGTTCGCCCAATTCCGCTACTATCAAGTTGTGGATATCCGTCTTCTTGGTTTCTACGGCCAATCTTTCGTAAGCCGCCAAGTTCTTCCTGGCCACTTCCAATTCGGTCAATGTCGCTTTCACCTTGCCGTCAATAACCTTCATCGCCTCGTGAATAGCGGCACTGTCATTGTGCAATGTATCGCCCTTATACGCGTTGTCCATCGCCGTCTCCTGCTTACCAAGCTCCGTGGTATAACTTCCCTTCAGGTCATCAAAATGCTTTTTCGACACATCCTTGTCATCGATAGGAGTCCAATTCGCATCAATCTTACCGATATTTCCCGCAATACCATCAGCAACCTTCGTCAGACTTGCCTGGACGGAGTTGTTCTTGGCGTGAATTTCCTTCGCCTCACCGACCTCATCAATGAAGGCACTGACATCCTCAAGAAGTTTCGCCATCTCAGCACTGGCATCAGACAAGGCAGCCAAAATTTCAGCCTGCTTATCCTCGCTTGTGTAGTCCAAATCAGTTACCGTTTCTTCTATTTCATCTACAGAGCTGTACAATACCGTCTGCTTTTCAAGCAAGTTCTTTGCAAAAGACCCGTAAATCTCCGCAGTCACCGAAAGTCCATCCAGATCATCATTTACAGATTTGATATCCGCAGTGATTTGATTCTTCAAACGGTTGATGGTAATTACGACTACTTGCTGGTCATACCATTCTTTGTGCTTATCGAAAGTTCCTATCAAGGTTTTCACCTCGCCCGTGATACCTGTAGTTTCATTTCCCTTGGCATTGGTTGCCTCCGTCAAAACATTGTTCATGCCGTTAGCATGCGTATCCCCATCGGCATCCTTGGCAGCCGCTGCGGCTTTCAAAGCTGTTTGAAGGTCGGACAATGTCTTGTTCATTTCGTCTAACTTGCCGCCATAAGTTGGTAAATCATCGATATTTTCGTCCGGTGTTTCCGTTCCGGTATAGACCGGTACATAACGTCCGTCGCCATTCCCGACCTTGTCCGAAAGCTTTTTGATTTCTGCTTGAATATCGGCGATAGTCTTTGCAGCGTTGTCATAAACCTCCACGACGGCCTTGGCAGCATTCACATAGCCCTCGATTTTGCCCTTAAGAGATTCTATTTCAGCTTTCTTCGTATCTTTGTTATCGGCACAAGTCCCTTCATCAAAGCTTTTCTTTATATACGAAGAGAATGCATCTATCTCCTCTTGCAACTTCTTCTCATCGGTATCTTTATAGATGTCGCCCACCGACACGTCGCCATACTTCAGGGCATGCACTTCTGTCTTGGCCTTATCGAACGCAGCCGTTTGAACATCCAACACAGCGGTCAATTCCACTTTAGCCTGATAGTTCGGCAAAGATTGGTATTCTTTTTCAATGATGGTATTCAGGCTCTTTGTCACCGGTTCCTTAGCCTTCTCGTATGCACCTCCTTTTTGGGTATAAGCATCCAACGTATACTTCTTGTATTGATTTACAACCTCGGTTTCGATTGCTTTAAGATCGGCTTCGGCTTTTTCCAAATCGGACTTATACTTTTCGGAAACCACCGCATCTTTTTTCAATTCCGCAAGCAATGCCCATGGACTCTTGCCGTCTGTCCTTTCGGCAATCAAAGCCTTGTATATATTGTCATTGTTTTGGATGCTGTCCGTATAGAATTTATACACCTCGTCTGTTTTCTCGTACAAGCTGTCCAAAGCGTGCGTGTTAGCCTCATATCCCTCTTCTGCGGTCTGATGGTTCTCATTCGTTCCGTTTTTCCTCTCCACAGCTACAATGCCCAGGTTCACTTCGTTAAATGCATTGTGAGCCTCAGTACGCATCGTCTCATACAAGCCCGAGAAATCCTGAGGGTCTACCGCTACTTTCATGAAGGCCTGCAACTGTTCGTTATAATGAGCTTTAGTAGAGTTGATTTTCCCCAACACTTCGTCATAAGCCGTATGGTTCTTGTCGACATTCACCAACTTATCGGTGAATTTTTTTATAGCGTCCGATGCCTTTTTGGCAAATTCACTGTTGAATGCTGGCGTACATGCAGTAGCAGCAGTACCATTATCATAATAACCTTTAACTTCAACAAGGAAAGCATCGATTGTTTTCTTTGCAGCATTATATTCGCTCTGGGACAACACCTTGGCATAGTCCTGAGCACTTTGCTTACTGTTTACTCCGTCTGCATCACTCAAATTGCCAATATTTGTATCCCAAGCGCTTTTCAAAGCTGTATTTTGTTCTTCACCGACAGCCTTCGAAGCCGTATAAGCTCTCCAGTTGGCCAAATGCGCCTCGATATCCGTATCAAGTGCCTTGACCTCTGACATGAGTGTACTTCCTTCCACGCCATTGAGGTAAAACTTATACTCACCATACACCGTATAAGCAGCGAAATCACCGGCAGCATCATCTTTCACCCGATTGATTTTTACCGTTAAATCACTATACCGTTTATTAAATTCGGCATATTTATCCGCATCATCCTCTTGGCTCACTTTTGCAATAGCCTTCGAAGCTGCATTAAGCAATGTCCGTTGTGCTCCGGCAAAATCGAATACCAGTTCTAACTTGAAACCGCCAACCCGGAATTCCTTTCCCGTCTCGACAGCCTCAATGGCAAGAGTAACCTCGGATGCCGCAGTACCTTCCACTTTGAACTCGCCGTTTGTCAACGCCTTGCCGTTCACCAAGAACTTAGCATTCATCAAGGTAGTAGCCGACAACTTGTATGTACCAGGTAAAAGGGAACCCAAAGACTGAGAAATCGTGGTACCATTTGGAGATGTCAACACACCGTTCACCAACGATGGTTTTTCCGCTCCCACCCATTGATCCACTTCTGTCTTAATCTGATCCAAATTTGCATTGGCATAGGCTGCCATAGAAGCAGATGTCATTGCAAGAACAGAAACCAGTGTCTTCTTTTTCATACTTTTAATGTTTTAAATTCTATAAATTATTAAAGTCTCTTTTAAGCCATTCGGATGCCTTTACCTTTATATAAACAGGAATAGCACCCACCTAATTTTTGTGGGGTAAAATTACTTACTATCTATAAACGGCGTGCAAACTTAAAAGGTGTTATTCGTGAACCATGCCATTCTTTTCGTGAAAAAGCAAAAACAGAATGACGGTACAATCTGCTGCAAACGATTTTTCAATCTACTGAAAACGGTTTATATACATGACGACATCAGTTTCCAAAACTTTGCCGGGCTGAACACTGGATAAAAAGGAGGTGTGAACGTTTTCCGGAGGGTGTTCTCCGTTCCCACTCCTCCTACAAACTGTTTTTCTCCCGAAAAGGTTCGCTTCCTTCAGACCTCTTCTGTACCAATACTTTAAGGTGAACTTTCTGACTTTACATCCTTCACCGGGATTTCACCG
>ENA-OVGE01002445-OVGE01002445.1-human-gut-metagenome-genome-assembly--contig:-NODE-2445-length-12089-cov-3.316852_pt1 | contig 12089 bp, 11 predicted proteins | sample MGYA00237769_ERZ505417 | MGnify/ENA primary metagenome ERZ505417 (study PRJEB26158, sample SAMN06016403) | human gut metagenome | biome: human gut; feature: ankylosing spondylitis patient; material... | reverse complement strand
TATTTTTAGCTTTATTATATATAGGTGTATAACAGTAAGCATAGCTGTCGGAGCCTGCGCCGAATGTTCCGAGATAGACGTGACCGTTTTTGTATGCCACGCTTGAGGCAGAATAAATAAATTTGTTTGAATCGTTTTCCTCTATCGTATAATTAACATTCACAAATTTGCTTGAAAAGCGCAAATATTTGTAAAAATCATCAAGCGAAATAACACCTACCGCAGATGCAGAAGCCTTTGCGATAAGAATTAAGCCGTTTGCACTATCGTATGCAATGCCTCCGACATGGTAAGAATCAGGCAAAACAAGGGTTTTCACAAGTTCGTTATTGCTGTCAAGAACATAAACAACAGATTTGGAAATCGAAGCGCCTTTAGAGTCTGTCGAACTGTCGTAAGCAGTTATAAGAGTATAATGATTAACCTTGCATATAGCTTGAGGGCACATAGTTTGCGTGGTTGCAAAATGTTTGGTTTGTTTATTGTATGACACGCTTGAAACAAGGCCCGGAATAAGATATGCGCCGTCTGTAACCTTTGAATTAAATTCAGGATAAGTTAAAAGCGTATCCATACTGTTAACACCGGGCACATCCTCTTGCGTTGTTGTTACGCTCGCAAAAGATTCGTAATCAACAGGCAACAAAGCAGTAACAATTAAAACAAAGGCTATAAATAAAGAAATAATTTTTTTATTTTGCATTTTATTACCTTCAAAAAAAGAATATGCCCTAATTATAAGGGCATATTCCTAAATTGTCAAATGTAGTTTATTCAGTTATTAATACATTCCGCCGCCCTGTGCTGCTGCCAAAGCTGCTGCCTGTGCCGCATCAGCCTGTGGGTCTTTTATATCGGTAACAAGTGATTCTGTTGTAAGAACCATTGATGCAACACTTGATGCATTTTGGATAGCAGAACGTGTTACCTTAGCCGGATCAACAATACCCGACTCAATCATATCGCAGTATTCGTTAGTTGCAAAGTTAAGACCGTAGCCGATTTTATTTGAATTCTTAATCTTGTCAACAATTACAGAACCTTCCTCGCCTGCATTACGAGCAATCTGACGTACAGGTTCTTCAAGAGCCTTAAGAACAATTTGAACACCTGTCTTAAAGTCTGCGTCATCAGTATCAAGAAGCTTTTCAACAGCAGGAATAGCATTAATAAGAGCAACGCCGCCGCCTGCTACAATACCTTCTTCAACTGCTGCCTTAGTAGCTGCAAGAGCATCTTCAATACGAAGTTTCTTTTCTTTCATTTCTGTTTCGGTTGCAGCACCAACCTTAATTACTGCTACACCGCCTGCAAGCTTTGCAAGACGTTCATGAAGCTTTTCTCTGTCGAAATCAGATGTTGTATTATCAATAGCAGTCTTAATTTGATTAACTCTGTTTTTAATTTCGTCGCTGTCGCCTGCGCCGTCAACGATAATGGTATTTTCCTTTGTAACCTTAACCTGACGAGCCTTACCGAGCATTTGCATTGTAGCGTCTTTAAGTTCAAGACCGAGATCGGAGGTAATTACCTGACCGCCTGTAAGAATTGCGATATCCTGAAGCATATCTTTTCTTCTGTCACCAAAGCCCGGAGCCTTAACGCATACGCAAGTAAATGTGCCTCTGAGTTTATTAAGAAGGATTGTTTGAAGAGCTTCGCCCTCAACGTCCTCTGCAATAATTACGAGTTTCTGACCGCTCTTAAGAACAGACTCAAGAAGAGGAAGAATATCCTGAACTGAAGAAATCTTTTTATCTGTAATAAGAAGCATTGCATCATCAATAACAGCTTCCATCTTATCCGTATCAGTTACCATATACGGTGATATATAGCCACGGTCAAACTGCATACCTTCAACTACTTCGCAAACTGTATCGGCAGTCTTAGATTCCTCAATAGTGATAACACCGTCTGCAGAAACTTTTTCCATAGCGTCGGCAATAAGTGAGCCAACATATTCATCAGCAGCAGAAACGGTAGCAACTCTTGCGATATCGTCAGAACCCTTAACCTGCTCGCTGTTTGCTTTTACTGCATCAACAGTAGCATCAACCGCTGCTTTGATACCGTTTTTAACAGCCATTGGATTTGCACCTGCAGCAACATTCTTCATACCTTCTCTTACAAGAGCCTGAGCAAGAAGTGTAGCTGTAGTTGTACCATCACCGGCATCATCGTTAGTCTTAGATGAAACCTCTTTAACAAGCTGGGCGCCCATATTTTCAAATGGGTCGTCAAGCTCAATTTCCTTAGCGATTGTTACACCATCGTTAGTAATAAGCGGTGCGCCGTATTTTTTATCAAGAACTACATTGCGTCCTTTCGGACCGAGTGTAATTTTAACTGTGTTTGCAAGCTTATCAATACCTGCCTGAAGAGCTTTTCTTGCATCTTCACCGTAAATTATATCTTTTGCCATAGTAATTACCTCCAATTATTCTACAACTGCGAGAACGTCTTTAACAGATGTAATAGTATATTCAACACCGTCAAGCTTAACCTGCGTACCTGAATATTTGCTGATAATAACCTTATCGCCGGCTTTAACGGTCATTGGGTTTTCCTCTGTTCCGGGGCCAACTGCAACAACCTCGCTCATTTCAGGCTTTTCCTGTGCTGATGCGGCAAGAATGATACCGCTCTTTGTTGTTTCCTCTGCTTCGACAGATTTTAAAAGAACTCTGTCAGCAAGTGGTTTGATTGTCATATTTATCACCTCTGAAATTATTTACAAACGTTTTAGCACTCTTAACTATCGAGTGCTAACAAATACTATTGTAGCAATTTTTTTCCATTTGTCAATAGCATTAACAAATTTTTAAAATTTTATTTTTAATAAATACTTATATAAACTTTTATGTCAAAAAACATATATTAATTACATAACAAAATTTATTTAAATTCTGACAATATGCATATTTTGTATAACACTTGCATTATTTTGGAAAGTTATGTATAATATGTTTGGGTTTAATAAAAGGAGTTTATATATGGGTATTTATATTGCTTTGGGGTTTGCTTCCGTCATTGCAATTGCTATAGGCATAGCCTTGGTACATATTGTCAATAATAGGTACGGCTGTTTTAACAGTTATGATTGTATTTATAATAAATTATGCAATATCAGCTAATACGAGTGTCTCGTCGCCTGCTCTTGAAAACACAAATTGGAGAGAGCAAAAATCATATTCAAGAGATTATCAGCTTACGGATGATTTATCAATTTGCGTTTCACTTCTTGATGACTCAAGCGGATATGCAGTATATGATACATACGACGGTCGAAGAATAGGCACTCTATTATTGCCAAACGACCAAATGTCCGTCGATAATTTAGAACTTAAAATAGCCGACGTAAACAGCGACGGAAAAAATGACGTTGGGGTAGTATCTCATAATAACAATATCATTTGGTTTAATTTTTCACCTAATAAGCAATATAGCGAAAAAAATCCAAACGGTTGCTTTGAAGCAATAGATTAAAATGAATATTTTATTTAAAGGCATTGATGCAATAAGTGCACCAATGCCTTTATTGTTTTACTTTTCATTCAAAAAAGTAAACTCGTCATTTTCGTAATCAACCTTGCATTTACCTGCAACTTTATCCTCGAGAATAAGTTCTGAAAGCTTATCTTCAATCTTTGTTTGAATTGCACGTCTAAGCGGTCTTGCGCCGTAAACCTTATCAAAGCCTTTGTCAGCAATAGCGTCAACAGCCTTATCAGTTACGTCAAGTTCAATACCGATTTCCTCGCATCTCTTATTAAGAGATTTGAGCATACGGCGGGCAATTTCCTTAATATCGTCCTTTTCAAGTTGCTTAAATACAACAATATCATCAACACGGTTAAGAAATTCTGGTTTAAATGTTGCACGAAGGTCAGCCATTACAAGCTTCTCAATATCGACATTTTCATCAACCTCGCCCTCGCCTTTGTGTTCAAAACCAAGTGCAAGCTTAGGGTCGGTAATTTTGGATGCGCCGACATTAGATGTCATAATAATTACGGCATTTTTAAAGCTTACCTTTCTGCCTTGTGAATCGGTTAATACACCATCCTCAAGAATTTGAAGGAGCATATTAAATACATCCGGATGTGCCTTTTCAATTTCATCAAAAAGAACCACTGAGTACGGTTTTCTCCTGATTTTTTCGGTAAGTTGACCGCCCTCGTCAAAGCCTACATATCCCGGAGGTGAGCCGATAAGCTTAGACACGGTATGTTTTTCCATATATTCGCTCATATCAAGCCTGATAATCGCATCCTCATCGCCAAACATAGTTTCGGCAAGTGCCTTACTGAGTTCTGTTTTACCAACGCCTGTAGGACCGAGGAAAATAAACGAACCGATAGGTCGCTTAGGATTTTTAAGTCCTGCTCTGCCACGTCTGATAGCACGTGCAACGGCTGAAACAGCCTTATCTTGACCTACAATTCTCTTATGAAGCTCATCCTCAAGGTGTAAAAGCTTTTCCGATTCTTCTTTTGTAATTTGAGTAGCCGGAATACCGGTCCAAGAAGATACAACTTCCGCTATATCCTCGCTTGATACCTCTTTTACCTGATGAGAAGAAAGATTTTTCCATTTCTCGGTTTCCTCATCAAGAAGAGTTTTCAAATTCTTTTCCTTATCACGAAGTTTAGCCGCCTGTTCAAAATCCTGTGAACGAACTGCCGAGGTTTTTTCCTCTTCAAGAGATTTTACCTCTTTTTCCATTGCCTTGATATTATCGGGTGCGGTATAAGCCTTAAGCCTTACCCTTGAAGCTGCTTCATCAATAAGGTCAATCGCTTTATCGGGCAAAAATCTGTCTGCAATAAACCTTGACGACATTTTAACTGCATCATTGATAGCGTCATCGCTAATCTTAACCTTATGGTGAGCCTCGTATTTATCACGAAGTCCCTTTAAAATTTCAACCGTTTCTTCTTCTGTCGGTTCGCCTACCGTAACAGGCTGAAAACGTCTTTCAAGAGCAGCATCCTTTTCAATATTTTTACGGTATTCGTCGATAGTCGTAGCGCCGATTACTTGAATTTCGCCACGTGCAAGCGACGGCTTCAAAATATTTGCCGCATCTGTTGCACCTTCTGCAGCACCTGCGCCCATAAGAGTATGAACCTCATCAATGAAAAGAATAATATCTTTTGCATTTTTAACCTCGTCCATAGCCTTTTTTATTCTTTCCTCAAAGTCGCCACGGTACTTTGTACCTGCAACCATCGAGGTCAAATCAAGTGCGACAATTTTCTTACCGCTTAAAAGCTCAGGAACTTCACCTTTAACGATTTTAAGTGCTAAGCCCTCAGCAATTGCAGTTTTGCCGACACCCGGTTCACCGATTAAGCAAGGGTTATTTTTGGTACGTCTTGAAAGAATTTGAATAACCCTTTCAATTTCCTTTTCCCTGCCGATAACGGGATCGATTTTTCCGTCTTTTGCAAGAGCGGTTAAATCTCTGCCGAATTCATCGAGTGTAGGAGTTTTAGACTTACCGTTTTTGCCCTTTTTTCCCGAATACTTATCGTCAGCATTTCCTCTGCTCGATTCATTAACAAGCTCTTCAAGAAGTTGACGCTCGTCAATACCAAACGAATTAAGGAACTTAACGGCATAAGAATCGCTTTCCTGAAGAACAGCCATAAGCAAATGCTCTGTATCGACAAAGCTTCTTCTCATACTTCTTGCATATTGGAACGCAACGTCAAGAACTCTCTTTGTTCTCGGAGTAAAATCATCGGGAGTAAGTTTGGTTTGCATACCCTCTCCGATATATTCTTTAATTAAGTTTTCAATATCTTCGGCGGTTACACCCTTTTCCTCAAGCATATTTACTGCAACACCGCCGTCTGTTTTAAGAAGTCCAAGCAAAATATGCTCGCTTCCTATATAGTTATGACCGAAATCCTCTGCCGCTTTAATAGCGTAATTAAGAACTTCGTTAGCTCTTTGAGTAAAATAACTGAACTTATACATAGTAATTCCTCCTTTTTAGGTCAAAGCCTACCAAGAGGTTAAAACCTTAAGATAAGCTTTCCCTTACGTATTGTGCACGAATTTTATCTGTATCATCAACAGTTAAGCCTTCATCACTTGCACTCATAATTGTGGCAGTTCCCACCTCGTGAAGAAGTTTTGATACTGTTTCATAGTTTTCATCAAAGCTACCCATTGAAATTCCGAGTCTAACAAGAGATATAAGGCTGTAGAATTCCTTTGAAGTAAGCTTTCTTGCCATTTTCAGTGTACCCATTGCTCTGAAGATTTTATCCTCAAAATCCTCATATTCAATAAGTTCCTGTCTGAATGTTCTTTCCTGCTTAACAATTTGCTCACATATACTGTTCAAATTATCAATAGCATTCTTTTCGGTTATTCCAAGCGTTATTCTGTTTGAAAGCTCATAAAAATCGCTTTCGTCACTATAAACAGGCTTAACATCAAAGCCAAGCTTAGACACCATATTTGTAAGTGATAAAATCATTCCTTTTGCCGATATTGCAGGCAGATGGAGAATAAATGACGCTTTAAGCCCCGTACCTAAATTCATAGGATTTGAGGTTAAAAAGCCAAGTCTTTCGCTGAAAGCAATTTTAAGATTATCAATAAGTATATCATCAAGCTTATCTGCCTTTCGATAAGCTTCTTCAAGATTTTGACCGGCTGCAAAAACAGAAAGCCTTATGTGGTCCTCCTCACAAAGCATTATTGATACATCCTCATTTTTAGACACTAAAACCGTTCCAAAATTATTTTGCTTTGCAAATTCAGGACTTATTACACCCTGCTCTGCCATTGATATTCTTTTCAAGTCGTTTTCGCTTTGAAGTTCAATCAAATCAAATTCTCCTGCAACAGGCGAATTTTTAACTGCGGCAAAAATCTTTTTACAAACCGATTTTCTTATTTCATTGCTCATTCTTGAGGGAAAAGGAGCGTCTGCAAGGTTTCTTGCAAGCCTTATTTTTGATGACATAACAACGTCACTGTTACTTCCCTGTGCGTTATACCACTTACTCATTTTTACCCTCCTGAATTTCCTTGATTTTATCACGGATAACAGCAGCATCCTCAAATCTCTGCTCGTTTATTGCCGCTTTCATTTGCTCTTGCAATGATTCAAGTTCGCTTTTTTCCTGTGACACGCTTTCTTCTTTTGCTCTGTCATTAACTTCATTATCCTCACTGTAGGAAACAAATTTTCCTATATGCTTTGTTTTACCGTGAATTTTCCTGATAGAAGGCTCAAGCTTTTCCTCGAATTTGTCATAACAATCGGCACAACCCATTCTGCCGCTTTGAACAATATCGTTAAAAGATGAGCCGCAACTACGGCATCTGTCAACCCCGGCAAGCGAATTCATAGCTGCAACACCTGCACCGAGAAAATTGCCGAGGAAAGTATCGCCGAACATTTCGCTCATAGTAGGCATACGAAATTCATCCATAACACCGAGTTCTTTTGCACATTCACTGCAAAGATGCAGTTCTTCCTTATGACCGTTTATATTTCTTTTAATAAAAGTATTTGCTTCATTTTGATTACAATGTTGACAACGCATAATAAATACCTCCTAATCAACATATGCTAAAAGCATCTGTTTGAGCAAACTTGCTCTGATTTGATTTTTAATTTCTGTTTCGACGCCTTTAAAATTGTTATCAGATACAACTGACATCATAATTCTTCCGGCTTTATCACTTAATAAACCTTGATAATGCAAATTATAGATATTTGCCTTTGCACTTTTTTCGTCTATAGAATTACCTATAGAGTTTACAAGCGACATTAATGCATTTTCTTTTGTTGCGGCACGGGTAATCATAATGTATCCTCCGCCGCCACGCCTTGATTCAATTCTGTAACCCTGTTCAGGCGTAAAACGTGATGTAATCACATAATTTATTTGACTTGGAACACAGCCGAGCTGTTGTGCCAAATCGTTACGCTGAATTTGGATTGTTGATGTGTTATCATCAAACATATTAAGAATCATATCTGCTATCGCATCACTCAGCTTCATTTTCCAATCACTTCCTTTTAGTTTGGCCACAAGCCTGACATTTTACACACTCTTTATTTCTCATTAATCTGTGTTTGTCTTTGACTTTCTTTGACCTTCTATTGTGATAATAGCACAATGGTCAGAGAAAGTCAAGAACTTTTTTAAAAATTTTTTGACTTTTTTTGACCTTCGTTATTTTTGCATAAAATCAAGTGCTTCGAAACATAAAAAAATAGGGCGAACAATGTTCGCCCTAAATAATATTTTATTTGTTATCAATTAAGCATACAGCGTGAGCCGCTATACCCTCTTTCTTACCCGTAAAGCCTAAACCTTCCTCAGTTGTTGCTTTAACTGATACAAAGTCAAAATCAAGATTACAGGCATTTGCAATATTTTTTCTCATTTGTTCAATATAAGGTGCCATTTTGGGAGTTTGGGCAAGAATAGTAGAATCAATATTAATTATTTTATATCCTTTTAAGGATACCTGCCGAACAACCTCTTCAAGAAGCTTTAAGCTATCGGCACCTTTCCATTTATCATCTGTATCGGGAAAAAGATGGCCGATATCGCCCATAGCGGCAGCCCCTAAAATTGCATCTGAAATTGCATGAAGAAGAACATCGGCATCGCTGTGGCCTAAAAGACCAAGATTGCACGGAATATCAACTCCGCCGATTATACATTTTCTGCCGTCAACAAGCTTATGAACGTCATATCCGTGTCCTATTCTCATTATTTTTCACCTCTTGAATTAAGTATTGATACCGCCGTCGGTATATCCTCGGGAGTTGTTATTTTAATATTAGAATACTCCCCTATCACAACATAAACACTCTCATTCATATTTTCAAGCAATTTGCAATCATCTGTAAAATCTTTCCCCTGCTCAGTTGCCAAATTCATTGCAAATACATATTTATCAAACTTAAATATTTGTGGCGTTTGAATAGCGATAAGGCTTGAACGCTCGGGAGTATCAATAATTTTGTTGTCCTTATCAATAACCTTAATCGTATCTTTAACAGGGACACCTACTGCCGCCGCACCGTACTTCATTGCCGCCTTTAGTGTAGCTTTTATTTCATTGGCTGTTACAAGCGGGCGTGCGCCGTCATGAATAATAAGTAAATCGCAAGCATCTATTACTTTAACGGCATTTGAAACGCTTTCCTGACGGGAATTACCGCCAATGCAATAGGTGACGTTATATTTTAAAAGCACATCTTTAAACAAAGGAATATCGTTTTCCCTTACAACAACTATAATATTATCTATCTCATCAATACTCGAAAAGGTTTTAACTGTACGCTCAATAACGGTCATGTTATTGATTTCAAGAAGAAGTTTACTTTTATCCGCTTTCATTCTTGTACCGTTGCCTGCCGCTAATATTATTGCAGTATTACTCATCTTTTAAACTCTCCACTTCATCAATGGTAGGGGTTGCAAATTCGGTTTTATAAGGGTCATAAACAACAAAGCCCGGCTTTGCACCGTTAGGTTTTCTTACGTTTTTCACCAAAGTATAATCTACGGCAACGTTTGATGATTCTCTTGCCTTGCTAAAATAAGCGGCAATAACAGCGCAATCGTGAATTGCCCCATCGCTTATTTGATTACCGGAAGTTTCGCAAATAACGTGACTGCCTGCAGCTGACTGAACGTGAAACCATGTATCATAATTTTTCGCCGTTTTCATAGTTAGCTTATCATTCATAATATTGTTTCTTCCGACATACACGTCAAATCCGTCACGTGTCTTAAAATGCATAGGTTTCAATGATTTTTGTTCTTTTTTCTTATCGTTTCCTTTTTTTATATATCCCTGAGAAGCAAGTTCAGCTTTAATTGCAGTAATTTCGCCGTCGGTTTCAGCCCTTGAAAGCGAATCGATTACACTTTCAAAATAATTTGCTTCATCGTTTGCTTCGTTGATAAATTCATTAAGTTTACTTTCTGCAACTTGCTTTTTGCGATACTCTTTATAGTATTTTTGTGAATTTTGCGACGGAGTAAGCATTATATCGGCAGGAATACGAACAATTTTATTATTGTCATAATAATTTTCCAAATCGTAATAAGGCACACCCTTTTCAAGGCGATACATATTAGCCGCAATCAAGTCGCCGAAAAGCTTATAAGTTTCCTTATCCTTGCAATCCTCAAGCTCCTGCGTTCTGTTAATCGCTTTTCTTACTGCTCTTTCCTGCAAAGTTGTAACGGTTTTAAACAAGTCTGCACTCCTTGCTTTAATTCGCATTAATCTTACACGTTCATAATAGAAATAATCAAGAAGTTGAGAAAAGGTGTCATAATGATTTATTGTTGCAAGGTTATCATACTGCTTGATATCAATAAAAGCAAAATCCTTTGGAGCATCGGTAAATACAACGGTCGGAGTAGGATTTTGAGCTTGCTTTTTAAATTCATCAAGAGTTAATCCATATTCAAATTCACGGCAAATAATAGGAGAAACACCTTTTATTGCTTCCATTACCGCTTTATACATACCTTTGCGGCTTTGTGCAATTTTTTCTCTTATTTTCTCAATATCGTCCGTAAAAATATTAAGCTTATCCTGCTTAGGCGGCGCAACATAAGTCACCCCAGGCAAAACCTCTCTGATATGCGACTTATTTTCGTCAACACGCTTCATTGAATCAATAATTTTTCCGTCTTTACCGACAAAAATAATATTAGAATATTTACCCATTATTTCAATAATGAGCGAATAATTTGTTTTATCTCCGAGTTCGTCTGTGCCTGAAAAATTAATTTTCAAAATACGTTCAAGATTGTCTTGCTCAATATCGGTAACCCAAGCACCTGCAAGCCTCTTCCTCAGCAAAAGGCAAAACATGGGTGGTTTTGCAGGATTTTCGGGCGGAAATTCCGTAAAATGAATACGAGCAGCGTCTGCATTGCAGGATAAAAGAAGTTTTTTACTGCCTTGCCTTGAACGAAGATTAATAATAATTTCATCTTTAGACGGCTGATGAATTTTATCGACTCTGCTGTCAATTGCAAATTGAGCTATTTCATTTTTTAAATGGTATAAAAAAATTCCGTCAAGTGCCATAATTATATTTCCAATACAGGATTTGAAACAGGTGCAACAATAAATTCTACCTCTTCAAATTCCTTTTCAAGTTTCTCTTTAAGCATAAGAAACGGTACGTTTTCCGTTTCAAAATGACCCGCATTAATCACTGCAAAGCCTAACTCCGAAGCATCAAGCATTTCGTGATATTTTAAGTCGCTTGTAACAAAGCAATCAGCGTTTTGCATAGCATCATTTATAAATTCACCGCAAGCACCACCGCCGACAGCAACTGTTTTTATCATTTTATCTGTATTTGTATACCTCAGCCCGTGAGTATCAAGTGTTTCCCCGACCAAAACGGCAAAATCATCAATACTCATTTCTCGTTCTAACTCACCGACAACGACATAACCGTTTTCAAATTTTTTTGTATTTTTTAAATCAAGCAGTTTTGCAAGATTATCGTTAATGCCGCCTGCAGCCTTATCATACGAAGTATGCGCACACATCGTCGCAATATCGTTATTAATAAGTTCATAAACCGCCGTGCCTTTAACAATTTTCTTTACAGGATTAAAAATAATAGGATGATGAGTTAATAAAAGGTCCGCCTCAACGCTTTTTGCATAATCAGCCGCAGCCTTAGTGCCGTCAAGTGCCATAACAACCGTTGAAACAGTCTTTTCCTCATCGCCTAAAATAAAGCCTGAATTATCCCATTCCTCCATTTCATTATAAGGAGCAATAGAATTTATGTAATTATATATATCCTTGACCAAGGTCATAAGATTTCCTCCACTGCCGAAATAACGTCACTTAAATCGGCGCCTGATTTTGATTTATTTTTAAGATAATTTAAAAGATGGAAAAAGTATTCCTTTTGTGAAAAGTCCGTAATATTTCCCAAGAAATAATCCTTTTGAACTTTAGGAGTAATTTTTCCCGTATAATTTGCGTCAAAAATGCTGTATGAATGCTTTGCGTCGGTTACAATAAAATCATTATTTATTTCAAAACCGTTGTCA
>ENA-OVGE01002434-OVGE01002434.1-human-gut-metagenome-genome-assembly--contig:-NODE-2434-length-12131-cov-9.409821_pt1 | contig 12131 bp, 9 predicted proteins | sample MGYA00237769_ERZ505417 | MGnify/ENA primary metagenome ERZ505417 (study PRJEB26158, sample SAMN06016403) | human gut metagenome | biome: human gut; feature: ankylosing spondylitis patient; material... | reverse complement strand
AGCCGTCGGAGCGGTGCTTAAGCCGTAAGGCGGGAATTGTGCGGTGTTGCCTTTATTTATAAAATGTTGGAATTGAACGGATGATTTCGTGTTACAGCTCCAAGACTCGACATCGCCTCATGTTTAATTACCAACCTTTCGTCTGGGTTTATAGGGATTATAAACCCCATTAACCCGTTTGTCAATAGGGTATTTTGATTTTTTTATTTTTTCAAAGGCTTGTTTTCCCATTAACCTTGTTATATACTAGGTATTAGAAAATACGGAGGATGATCCACTTATGATGGTATCAACAAAAGGGCGCTATGCCCTGCGCGTTATGATTGACCTGGCCGAGCACCAGAGCGAAGGCTATGTGCCGCTGAAAGAAATTGCAGCGCGCCAGGAGATCAGCGAAAAATATCTGGAAAGCATTTTAAAGGTGCTGGTCCAGCAGCGCTTTCTGGAAGGTCTGCGCGGCAAGGGCGGTGGCTACAAGCTGACCCGCGCGCCGGAAACGTACACCGTGGGCAGCATTCTGCGCCTGACGGAGGGCAGCCTGGCAACTGTTGCCTGCCTGGAAGAAGGTGCCCCTGCCTGCCCGCGCATGGCGGAATGCCGCACCTATCCGCTGTGGTACAAGCTGGACGGTATGATCAGCGAATACCTGGACAGCGTGACACTGGCCGACCTGATGCAGTACCCCGATGCGGGCAACGAATATGTGATCTGAGCAGATGCTCCGCCGTTTGGCAGGCGGGGCATCTGTTATTTTATGCCGCCAAACGATAGGGCCGGGGCGCAGCGGCAGCGCTCCGCTGTGCCGGACTTTATATATAAAGAAAAAGATAAAGCAAAAAACAAACCAAAAGCGTTCCCGCTGTGCAGCCGGGAACGCTTTTTTGTGCTCGGAAAGTACAGTCGGATAAAGATAGAGTACAGAAAAGCAAAAATCGCTTGATAATAAAATTACATGCGCAAAATATGTGCGAAAAAAACTTGCAAAATCAGAATACACAAAAATAAAACATATGTTTACGTTACATTTAACAATAATGTGATATTTACAAAACTAAAAATAGAACATATAATGCTAATTGAAATCAATGGGTTATGAGCAAACACTGCGGCGTGCTGTGCGCTGCGGGCCGGCCCAGCGGAATATAAAGAAGGAGGAACCCCCATGAAATACCTCAAGCAAATGCTGTGCGTGGGCATCTGCGGCGTTATGCTGGCAGCGGCAACCGGCTGTTCCGGCTCACTGACGGGCGGCAAGCGCATCATTCGCATTTCTCATGCACAGTCCGAAACCCACCCCGAGCATCTTGGCCTGCTCAAGTTCAAAGAATATGTGGAAGCCAACCTGGGCAATAAATACGAGGTTCAGATCTTCCCCAATGAGCTGCTTGGCTCTGCCCAGAAAGCCATCGAGCTGACCCAAACCGGCGCGATTGACTTTGTCGTGGCCGGTACCGCCAACCTGGAAACCTTTGCCGATGTGTACGAGATTTTCAGCATGCCCTACCTGTTCACCTCAGAAGAAGCTTACCATGCCGTCATGAATGATACCGATTACATGGAAAACGTGTATGATTCCACCGATGAAGCCGGTTTCCGCGTGATGACCTGGTATAATGCCGGTACCCGCAATTTCTATGCAACTACCCCCATTTATACCCCCGATGACCTGAAAGGTCTGAAGATCCGCGTGCAGCAGAGCCCCGCCAGCGTTAAGATGGTGCAGGCCTTTGGCGCTGCCGCCACTCCGCTGAGCTTCGGCGATGTGTACACAGCCATCCAGCAGCATGTTATTGACGGTGCGGAGAACAACGAGCTGGCCCTGACCAACAACAAGCACGGCGAAGTTGCCAAGTATTTCTCCTACACCAAGCACCAGATGGTGCCGGATATGCTGGTTGGCAACCTGAAATTCCTGAACAGCCTGTCCGATGAAGAGCTGGCTGTCTTCAAGGAGGCCGCCCGCCTTTCCACCGAGGAAGAGCTTTCCTGCTGGGATGACCAGGTGGAGGAAGCCAAGCAGATCGCCGAGAATGATATGGGCGTGACCTTTATCGATGTGGATATCAGCGAGTTCAGCAATAAGGTCAGCAATGTGCAGCAGGAAATGCTGGATGCCAACCCGGATATCCAGGACCTGTATGACCATATCCAGGCCATCAATGCAGAATATGAGGAGGGCAGCGCACAATGAAATCTTTACATAAGTTCCGCCATGGGCTGGATACCGTCCTGAGCTGGGTCTGCGCCCTGCTGTTTGCCGCCATGGTCGTGGTTGGCACCTACCAGATCGTGACACGCTATTTCTTTGGCCGCCCCTCCACCGTTTCGGAAGAACTGCTGACCTACAGCTTTACCTGGATGGCCCTGCTTTCCAGCGCGCTGGTGTTTGGCAAGCGCGACCATATGCGGATGGGCTTTTTGGCCGATAAGATCACCGGCACCCCGCGCAAGGTGCTGGAGATCATCAGCGAATGCCTGGTCTTGCTGCTGGCTGCCGTTGTTATGCTGTACGGTGGTGTCAGCATCATGAAGCTGACCATGACCCAGGTCACAGCCTCTCTGGGCATCCCCATGGGCACGGTGTACACCGTTCTGCCGCTGTCCGGTGCTTTGATCGTGGTGTATTCGGTACTGAACATCATTGACCTTGCCACCGACAGCGTGGAAGAACACAGCTCCACCAGCGCAGAATGAGGAGGAAAACACAATGAACATTGCTCTTGTTTCCGGGCTGATCATCCTGATCCTGCTGGTCATTATGCTGATCGCAGGCGTGCCCATCGCGGTGGCGCTCGGCATTTCGTCCGTGGTTGCCATCCTGCCCATTATGGACCTTGAAGTCGCCGTTGTTACCGGCGCGCAGCGCATTTTCTCCGGTATTTCCATGTTCAGCCTGCTGGCAATCCCATTCTTTATCCTGGCCGGCAATATTATGAATAAAGGCGGCATTGCGGTCCGCCTGATCAATCTGGCCAAGCTCATCACCGGCCGCGCCCCTGGCGCCCTGGCACAGACCAACGTGATTGCCAACATGCTGTTTGGCGCAATCTCCGGCTCTGGCACGGCTGCTGCTTCCGCCATGGGTTCCATCATCGGCCCCATCGAAAAAGAAGAAGGCTATGACCCCAACTTCTCCGCTGCCGCCAACATTGCCACCGCCCCCACCGGTCTGCTGATCCCTCCCAGCAACGTTATGATCACCTTCTCGCTGGTGTCCGGCGGCACTTCAGTTGCCGCATTGTTCATGGCCGGCTACCTGCCCGGTATCCTGTGGGGTCTGGCTTGCATGATCGTAATCTACTTCTTTGCCAAAAAGCACGGCTACCGCAGCAAGACTTCCTTTACCTTTAAGGAGGCCATTCACACCATCTTGCAGGCTATCCCGGCGCTGCTGCTCATTATCATTGTCATCGGCGGCATCATCGGCGGTGTGTTCACCGCAACCGAAGGTTCCGTTGTAGCCGTTGTATACAGCCTGCTGCTCTCCCTGTTTGGCTATAAATCCATCAAACTGAAAGAAATCCCCAAGATCCTGCGCGAAAGTGCCGAGATGACCGGCATCATCATCTTCCTGATCGGCGTGTCCAGCATCATGTCTTGGGTCATGGCGTTCACCAACATCCCGTCCCTGGTGTCCAGCGCCCTGCTTTCCATCAGCAGCAACAGGTATGTGATCCTGTTCCTCATTAACATCATCCTGCTGGTGGTTGGCACCTTTATGGATATGACCCCTGCCTGCCTGATCTTTACCCCCATCTTTTTGCCGGTCTGCCAGGCTTTGGGCATGAATACCATCCATTTTGGCATCATGCTGATTTTCAACCTGTGCATCGGCACCATCACCCCGCCGGTCGGCACCACGCTGTTTGTCGGCGTTAAGGTCGGCGGCGTCAAGATCGAAACGGTATTCAAACAGCTGATCACCTATTTTGCCGCGATTTTTGCTGTGCTGATGCTGGTCACCTATGTGCCGCAAATCAGCCTGGCTCTGCCCAGTCTGATGGGTTATGTGAAATAAAATGCGGTAACACGCCAATATGCTCTGCCCCGCCTGCCGGAACTCCGGCGGCGGGATTTTTTTGCACTTTTTTGTTGGAAAGGGTTGACAGTAGGGGGCAGGACTGCTATAATACACACATACCAACCAGCCTAGTATGTTAAAGGAAATGCGCTGGTTGAGATTTTGAACGGAAGGGAGCACACAACAATGAACGCTATTTTTAACACTTTGCTGCGCGCAAACTTCCGCTGTGGCCGAATGTCACACTTCCGGGCTGTACAACAGGCTGGGGGCGTATCGGCACCGCTTTGGGGCCGAATGTGACCGCCCAGGCTTATAAAACAGGTAAGTACGCCCGGTAACCAGACGCATGCAGAAAATGCGGGGATACCGGGCGTTTTTTCTATCGAATCATTCCGAACAATTTGAGATATGAGAATTTGACCGCAAAATTTTGGAGGTAATTACAATGTCTGAGAACAAACTGCATTTTGAAACACTTCAGCTCCATGTTGGCCAGGAAGAGGCCGATCCGGCTACCGGTGCCCGCGCCGTTCCCATCTATCAGACCACTTCTTACGTATTTAACAATTCTGCCCACGCAGCTGCCCGCTTTGGCCTGACCGATGCCGGCAACATTTACGGCCGTCTGACCAACCCCACCGAGGATGTGCTGGAAAAGCGCATCGCTGCCCTGGAAGGCGGCGTGGCTGGCCTGGCTGTTGCTTCCGGTGCTGCCGCTATCAGCTACGCCATCCAGGCCCTGGCCCAGAACGGCGGCCATGTGGTTGCCCAGAAGACCATTTACGGCGGCAGCTACAACCTGCTGGAGCATACCCTGCCCAACTTTGGCATCACCGCTACCTTTGTGGATGCCCACAACCTGAAGGAGATCGAGGATGCCATTCAGGAGAACACCCGCCTGGTCTACCTGGAAACCCTGGGCAACCCCAACTCTGATATCCCCGATCTGGACGCTATCGCAGAAATCGCCCACAAGCACGGCCTGCCGGTTGTTGTGGATAACACCTTTGGCACCCCGTACCTGATCCGCCCGCTGGAGCACGGCGCAGACATCGTTGTTCACTCCGCCACCAAGTTCATCGGCGGCCATGGTACCTCTCTGGGCGGCATCATCGTGGACGGCGGCAAGTTCGACTGGGCTGCTTCCGGCAACTATCCTGCCATTGCAGCACCCAACCCCAGCTACCACGGCATCAGCTTTGTGGACGCTGCCGGCCCGGCTGCTTTCGTAACCTATGTGCGTGCCATCCTGCTGCGTGATACCGGCGCTACCATCAGCCCGTTCAACGCATTCCTGTTGCTGCAGGGTGTTGAGACTCTGAGCCTGCGTGTGGAGCGCCATGCCGAGAACACCAAAAAGATCGTGGAATACCTTGCCAACCACCCGCAGGTGGAAAAGGTCAACCATCCCAGCCTGCCGGATCACCCGGATCATGCGCTGTACCAGAAGTACTTCCCCAACGGCGGTGCTTCCATCTTCACTTTCCAGATCAAGGGCGGTGTGAAGGAAGCTCATGCGTTCATCGACCACCTGAAGATCTTCAGCCTGCTGGCTAACGTTGCTGACGTTAAGAGCCTGGTCATCCACCCGGCCACCACCACCCACAGCCAGCTCAGCGAGCAGGAACTGCTGGACCAGGGCATCTACCAGAACACCATCCGCCTGTCCATCGGTACCGAGAATGCCGACGACCTGATCGCCGATCTGGAGCAGGCATTCCAGGCAGTCAAGGAGTAATCCTTCAATTTCCCCCAAAGCCTTTTCATCAAGCTTGTTTCCTCCAAGCTGAGTTAGGGCAACACCGCACAATTCCCGCCTTACGGCTTAAGCACCGCTCCGACGGCTGCGGCACGGCATCTGCGTTGCCAAAATGCTCGATAATGTCGGGTTGCGGTACCCGCATCGTGCTTCGGGGGCAAAAGCCCCTCGCACTCTGCGACCGCTGCCCCTGCTTCGGTTCGCTGTTTCCGCCACTGGCGGCGCTCACCTTTGCAGCATCCAGTATTATCTGCGCTTTTGGCTTAGCAGCTGCCGCACCTCGCTCGCCGTATCGGCACTTAGAATTATGCGGTATTGCCTTAGATCAAACAGAAAAAGTCTTGCTTCAATGATACAGCCCGTATTCCGCCCCAAGCAGCCGGAATACGGGCTGTATTTATACATTGAATTATACTATTTGTTATACAATGCAAACGCAAAGCAAATCGTATAACTCAAGGAGCAACATTTTTTGCGTGCAGACCCCGTAAACCGGGCGGCAAAAACTGGACAGGGAACATCTTTTTCGGTATAATGTAAAGATTACGAGATTTGTAAGGGAAAGTAAGGGTACAACATATGCTGCAAACGATCGCGGCTGTCAACCAGGCAGTCAACAACTTTATCTGGGGCGTTCCCGCCATGGTGTGCATCATCGGCGTGGGGCTGCTGCTCAGTGTGCGCACCGGCTTTATCCAGATCCGCAAATTCCCCTATGCCATCAAAACCACGATTGGCCGCATGTTCCGCAAGCGGGATGCTTCCGATGGTGCAATGACCCCCTTCCAGGCGGTGTGTACCGCGCTGGCGGCCACCGTGGGTACCGGCAACATTGCCGGCGTGGCGGGGGCTATTGCCATCGGCGGGCCGGGCGCGGTGTTCTGGATGTGGTGTTCCGCCCTGCTGGGCATGTGCACCAAATTTTCGGAGGTCACGCTGGCGGTACACTTCCGGGAGCGCAATGCCAATGGCGAGCTGGTGGGCGGCCCGATGTATTACATCAAAAATGGCCTTGCCAAACACTGGCGCTGGCTGGCCGCCATTTATGCTCTGTTCGGCGTGCTGACGGTGTTCGGCACCGGCAACGCCACGCAGGTCAACACCATTATCACCGCCATTGATGCCGCCCTGAACCAGTATGCCGTTGTGAGCGATAAAGCTATGGCAACCGTCAACCTGGTCATCGGCATTGTAGTGGCCATGCTGGTGGCGCTGGTGCTGCTGGGCGGCGTGAAGCGCATTGGCAGTGTCAGCGAAAAGCTGGTGCCCTTTATGGCGCTGACCTATGTGGTGCTGGCTCTGGGTGTGGTGCTGCTCAACCTGCCGCGTCTTCCGGGGGTGTTCACCTCCATTGTGGCGGGGGCGTTCAACCCGGCGGCCTTTACCGGCGGCGCAGTGGGCAGCTTGTTCCTGAGCATGCAGAAAGGTGTTTCCCGCGGAATATTTTCCAACGAAGCGGGCCTTGGCACCGGCTCCATTGCCCATGCCTGCGCTGACACCAAAAAGCCGGTCAAGCAGGGCGTGTTCGGCATCTTTGAAGTATTTGCCGATACCATTGTGATCTGTACCCTGACGGCGCTGGTCATCCTGTGCAGCGGTACGTCGGTCAATTACGGCCAGGCCGCCGGTGCGGAGCTGACCATCTCCGGCTTTACCCTCACCTATGGCGGCTGGGCATCGCTGTTCACGGCGGTGGCGCTGTGCTGCTTTGCATTTTCTACCATCATCGGCTGGGGGCTGTACGGCTCCCGCTGCATTGAGTATCTCTTCCACACCGACAAAGTGGTGCGGCCTTTCCTGGTCGTTTACTCCTTTGTTGCCATCCTGGGCGCTACCGTGGACCTGGGCCTGCTGTGGAGCATTGCGGATACCTTCAACGGCTTGATGTCCATCCCCAACCTGATCGCGCTGCTGCTGCTTTCCGGAACGGTGGCCAAGCTGGTGAAAGAGTTCTTTGCCAAAGAACCGCAGTAACCCCAAATAGTTAAACTCTAACAAAACACCTCCTGCACGCCCCGCCGCATTGCGGCATAGGGTAGTGCAGGAGGTGTTTTTATGCCAAGTGGAACCTTGCAAGTGTATACAGCACTGGCCGAAAACGCTGCGCCGCTGCCCGGCGTGACGGTGCTGGTGCTGAACGAAGCGGGAATACAGATTGCACGCCTGACCACCAACGATGTCGGTTCCGCCCCGGAACTGGTGCTGACTGCCCCGGACGAAGCCTACAGCCTGGATGAAGCCAACACCACGGTGCGCCCCTATGCGGTGTACCAGCTGCGGGCGGAGATGACTGGCTTCCAGACGATCGAACTGGAGGGGGTGCAGGTGTTTGCCGGGCATCAGACGGTGGCGCGGCTGCAATTTTTGCCCGCTGCCCGCACCCTGCCCGAAGTGGAGCCGGAAACGATCCCAGAACACCCGCTGTTTGCCGGGGACGGCGGCAGCGGCCCGGCCCCCATCGGCCAGTGCGCCGATGCCCGCGTGCTGAGTGAGGTGGTGGTGCCGAAGAAAATTACCGTCCACCTGGCCCGCCCGGCGGTCAGTGCAGCAAACGTGACGGTCAGCTTCCAGGATTACATTGCCAATGTCGCATCCAGCGAGGTATACCCCACCTGGCCGGAGCAGGCGCTGCGGGCCAACATTCTGGCGCAGATCAGCCTGGCGCTGAACCGCATCTGGACCGAATGGTACCCCAGCCGGGGCTACAGCTTTAATATTACCAACTCGCCGGGGGTGGACCAGGCGTATGTGCGGGGGCGCACGGTGTTTGCCGTGATGGAGCGCCTGACTGCCGAGCTGTTCAACACCTATGTGCGCCGCACGGGGGACACCGAACCCTATTATACCGAGTATTGCGATGGCAAAAGCGTGACCTGCCCCGGCATGAAGCAATGGGGCACTGTGGACCGCGCCAAGGAGGGCAAAAGCGCCCTGGAAATTCTGCGGTATTACTATGGCAGCCGGGTGCAGCTGGTCACCACCAACAACATTGCGTCCATTCCGCAAAGCTACCCCGGCAGCCCCTTGCGCCGCGGCAGCACCGGCACCGCGGTCAACGTGCTGCAAAAACAGCTCTCCCGCATTGCCAAGGACTACCCGTCCTTCGGCAAACCGGCCATTACCGGAACGTTTGATGAAGCCACCGAGAACAGCGTGAAAAAGTTCCAGAAGCAGTTTTCCCTGACTGTGGACGGCGTGGTGGGCAAGGCGACCTGGTATAAGATCAGCTATATCTATGTCAGCGTCAAGGACCTTGCCGAGCTGACCAGCGAGGGTGAAACCTTTACCGGTGCCCAGAGCGCCGGGGCGTGGCCGGGAACCGTGCTGCGCCGCGGCAGTACCGGGCGAAGCGTGGAGCAGGTGCAGTTCTGGCTGTCCAGCCTGGCGCAGTTTGATTCCGATCTGCCGTCCGTCCGTGTGGATGGCAGCTTTGGCGCGGCCACGGAACGCGCGGTCAAGGCATTCCAGAAATCGGAGGGGTTGACACAGGACGGCGTGGTGGGCCAGACGACCTGGCAGGAACTGTACGCCGAGTGGGTGAACGCCCAGAGCGATGCCGGCGGCACCGCTTACCCTGGCACCGCTCTGCGCACCGGCAGCCGCGGAAACGCGGTGCGGCTGGTGCAGTTCTGGCTCAGACTGGCTGCAGAAAATTATACCGGCCTTTCCAACGTGACGGTGGACGGCAGCTTTGGCAGTGGCACCGCCAGTGCAGTGCGGGCGTTCCAGAGGCTGTTCGGCCTGACGGCAGACGGCGTGGTGGGGGCCGGGACCTGGGCCAAACTGAACGAGGTCGGCCTTGCCGTGGCCAACAACCTGGTGGGGCAGAACATTCAGCCCGGCCAGTTTGTGACAACCCTGCGGGAGGGCAGCACCGGCACCCCGGTGCGGGCGCTGCAATATAACCTGCGCCTGTTGGCCGCCTATTATCGGGATGTGCCCACAGTGACGGTGGACGGAACGTTCGGCGCAGCCACCCGCAGGGCGGTCATTGCCTGGCAGGAACACGCGGGCCTGACGGTGGATGGCGTAGTTGGGCGGCTGACCTGGCAGAGCATTTATGATTCCGCCCAACAGGTCAGCGCCAGCGGCCCTGCGGTGACAGCCCGCGCACCGGATACCCCCGAAGAAACTCTGAAAGTGGGGGACAGCGGCCAGAAAATTCGCATCCTGTCCCAGATTTTGGAATTCTTGGCCCAGTTCCTGCCGGAAATCACCCCAAGCGGCCTGACGGATACCTTTGACGATGCCCTGGAAACCACCGTGCGCAGCGCCCAGCAGACGTTAGGCCGCACCGTGACCGGGGAAGTGACCCCGGCAGACTGGCTGGCGTTTTACCGCGCAGCGTTAAGCTTGGGGGCAGTCAACCCGGCATCCGCCGCGCCGGAACCGCAGGAGGTCTGGCCCGGTGCCGCCCTGACTCTTGGCAGCAGCGGCCCGGCGGTGCTGCAGGTGCAGCAGTGGCTGAACGAGATCGCCGCGCAGGACTGCTCCGCCAGCTTTGTGCCCGAAACAGGCGAGTTTGACACCGCCACCCAAACCGCCCTGGAAGCCTGGCAGATCGCCAATAACATCACCCCGCTGGGAGTAGTAGATGACAGCGTTTGGAAGCAGCTGAAAGCGGACGCGAATATTAGTTAGGCGTTAGGAAGGAGGAGTTAGGAGTTGAGGGAGTGAGTTGGGTGAAAATTTTTGCTGAAAACTTAAAGTTTTCATGGCGCTAATATCCAAAACGCGGCGTAAGCCGTACCTTAAACTCCTAACTTCTAACTTCTAACTTCTATCTCCTAACTCCTACTTCCTGACTGTTCCTTGATTCGAGAGAGGAGGCTACCCATGGCAAAGCTCTATGTTTACGACTCATACGAAAACCGTATGCTTGTATACAACAACCTGAACGAAAACGACCCGATGCCGTACAGTTATGGCAGCACGCTGAGCGTGCGGGAGTTCCGGGGGTCATCCAACGCGCGGGTGCTGTGGACCACAACGCGCGCAATGGAAGCATGGAATCTGACCCGCCGCCGGTATGGGGCGGGCATCCCGGTAGGGTATGCCTTTAAGCGCATCTGGGAGGGCGGCCACGGTACGGCCAGCCAACACTATGCGGGCGTTGCCTTTGATGTGGGCCAGGGCACCAGCAGAGCCATCCGCCAACGCATCCACGCTGCCGCCACGGCCACAAGGGCCTGGGGTTATGTGGAGCCGCTTTCCATGACGCCCACCTGGGTGCACTTTGACCGCCGTTACGGCACCCCGGCCTGCTCCGGCACCACATCCGGATACCCCACCTGCCGCCGCGGCGATAAAAACACCTATGTGCTGATTCTGCAGGACGCCCTGAACGCCCTGGGCTATGTGTGCGGCAGCCTGGACGGGAAGTTCGGCGCGCGCACGGAAAATGCCCTGAAGGCCTACCAGAAGCGGGTTGGGCTGACCAACGACGGGGTGCGCGCCGCCCAGCGCAGCTTCGGCCTGACGGCAGACGGGGTGTGCGGCTGCAACACCTGGAAAAAGCTGACCTCCGCCGTGGTGGGCATCGGCCGCACGAAAACCGTGATTGACTGAAATTCCGCCGCAGAATTTTGTAAAAAAAACCTAGGCGAAAAAAGCGGAATGGACTATAATAAAAGCAAAGACAGGTGGCGGTGCGCGAAATAGGCACCGCCGCGGCCTGAACCCGAAACAGCAAAAAGAGGAGTGTGAACCCCCATGGATATAATGGAATTTTTGAAAACCCGCCGCACCTACCGCCGCTTTGAACAAAAGCCGGTGGAACCTGCCATTGCCCGGGAAATTATGGAGGCCGCCCGCATTGCCAGCTGCGGTGCCAACCGCCAGACGCTGAAATATGTGCTGGTGCAAAGCCCGGAGATGGTTGCCAAAATGCAGCCGCTGGTGCACTGGGCTGCTTACCTGCCGCCGGAGCAGGGCCAGCCCAAACCGGATGAGACCCCGGTACTGTTTGTGGCTGTCTGCCAGGATGAAAGCCTGCCCGGCTACAATGATACCGATACCGGACTTGCCCTTGCCAACATGACGGACGCCGCCTGGGCGCACGGTGTGGGTAGCTGCATCATGGGGGCGATCGACCGCCCCGCCATCAAGGAGCTGCTGGGCCTGGGCGAAAATCTGCGCCTGCACAGCGTGGTGGCGTTCGGCTACCCCACCCATAAAAGCCACCTGGTTGCCATGCAGAACGGCAATGTAAAGTATTACCTGGACGATGCCCGCGATTACTGCGTGCCCAAACGCCCGATGGAAGAAATTTTGCTCAAGACCCTTTGATTTTGATATAAGGCAACACCGCACAATTCCCGCCTTGCGGCTTAAGCACCGCTCCGGCAG
>ENA-OVGE01002430-OVGE01002430.1-human-gut-metagenome-genome-assembly--contig:-NODE-2430-length-12152-cov-16.776391_pt1 | contig 12152 bp, 9 predicted proteins | sample MGYA00237769_ERZ505417 | MGnify/ENA primary metagenome ERZ505417 (study PRJEB26158, sample SAMN06016403) | human gut metagenome | biome: human gut; feature: ankylosing spondylitis patient; material... | reverse complement strand
TTAAGTGTGTTCTGGCGGTTATATACAAGACGGTATCTGATTTTATCCATTTTTCCGCAAAGATGCATCCTCTGTTCCAAGCTGCAAAATTTAGCCAATAAAAAATACACCCCCACTTTCGCAAGTAAAGATGTATAATATCTATAAAAAAATGGTCTGTGAAAAAAAACATTTGTAAAAAAGATGCCATTATTCATCACGAACGATAGCATCTAGACATTTTTATCAGTAAACTCTTTTAGTGATTTAGAATAATGTTTAATTCAATATAGATGCTACAAAGTTATATATAAATTTTGTTTTGCCCAAATTATTATGTAGTTGAAGTACGGTATCAAAAAGGCAGGATTCGCCAATCCTGCCCAATTCCATACACAAATCTTTTTATTAATTAAAATACCTCACGGCATTCAAAAATTAATAAATGAAAAAAACATTATTAATTGTCATAGCAAAGCTATAACAAATATTTAAAAAAGAATCATTATATGAAAAAAAGAACAGAATAAACGATATATAGACCAACAAACATTTAAAATAATATTGTAATACAAAAGTCATTGATACAAATCCTTCTGGGAGAACTTCTGCCTACTGCAAGTAATGAGAAGAAAGGATTAATGCCTATTGGACAGGCTCTAACCAATGAATTTGTTTTAAAGAGTGGTGAAGTATTACTATTATCTACTTCTGAAAATAGTGTTGTATATAATGTTGTCATTTGGCATCCATGGAGAGGAATGGCATCATATCAGATATTGATATGTCGTGATGATAAAAGAAAAATATATAAAGTTATAGCATTATCCAATTTATTATCACAGAAATTCTATGTTAAAATAGATGGCTACAATGTTATAAGTATGTATTTGAAAAATAATGATAGTGGTTCAATGAATATAAGAATACAACCAGTTACCAGTTTTAAAACTACTCCTGTGATTGCAACATTGCCGGAAGATGCAATTGAAGTCGCTGCTGAATAATAATTATACAATTCATGCTAAAAATCGAGAGCTGGGAGAACTGATTGGTGTTGCTAATGCGGAAAAGAACGGATTAATGAGCAAAAATAATTATATTAAAATTGCTCAATCCATCACGTCTACCAAATTAATAAAAATAGAATCTTGGAATGGATATTCTACACTTGTATTTATTAGAACAAGTGGAGCAACCGGATTATATTCCATTGATGGTAACTGGGCGGACAGTGCGAAATTCACAAGATTGTCTGGTCCTTTAGGAAAGGATCACTTTAATGCATATAGAGAAGGAAATGGTAATATTTATGTAAAGACGACTACACAGTCAGAACCATTGACTGTTACGTCTGTAGGATCTAATCATGTTTTCAAATTTGAGGAATCAGATAAAGATGTTGATTCTTTAATAGTATTACAATGATCGGGAGGATCGGGTGGCACCGGCTTGTACCGGACCACCCGTTTTTTAATCATGTCAAAGAAAAAGTTTGCCATTTACCCCAACTACCGACCCAATATAGCCTGATCTTAATCAATTGCCCCGAATAGGTTGCTTGAAACCCTATTTTTTGAACATCATTTGTCCCTATAAATATAACAGCATTTTGTCCATCACCACTTTCGAATGGAGAATTAGATGTTGATTTAGTTGTTTTCCGAATCCCATTCCATGTAAATGTATTGTAATCTTCAATGGGATTAACATCTCTATCGAAGAACTGTTCCATAGGCATTAGTCCATCTTTCTTGGCTGTAGCAACACCAATCAGTCCTCCCAGAAGTGGATTAATCAGGTGTAGGTGTAATTATTTCACCTGTAATATTGGAAAAATCAGAAAAGTCTATTGTTAAGAAATTCGGTCTTGTTCTTCTAACTAATGATACCTTATACGAGATGGAAGAATCATCCGACTTAGGTAACACATACAATTTACTATTTGCATATTTAAAATCGCACCAATGCATCCCCATATATTTTATTTCTATGTTTTTAGATCCAGTAGGTATTGACATCACTCTATAAAATGCAGTATTAGCTCCCGAATAGACATATATTTCTATCAACGAAGAAGAAGTATATAAACCATTAGAATCAGCTTTATAGTCAATAATCAGACCTTTTCCTCTTTCTATATCAGTTACTGCAAATATTTTACTCATTAATCCATTCTTATTAGCCGTAGCTGTACCTATCAGTTCTCCCAGGACTTTCGCGGCAGCCGTTGAAGACGTCAAAGTAGGATTCTTGGAACCATCCAAAGTACGGAGCCAAGAGAAGGTATCGGATTGGGGCAACTGGTCCTCAAACTCATCTGTTCCGGCTGCCGCAGCGGCAGCAAATGTTGATATTTCTGATGCAGCGGAAACAATCCGTGCGGAAACTAATTCTGTCATCTCATCGACGGTCACCTGTCGTTCGTTGCCGTTTTTATCCACAGCTTTAAAGCCAACTATATTATTCAAATCCATAATGCAAATTTTAAAATTAAAACAAATACTTCACCCATGCAAAATAATTACTGTTCTCAATATAATTCGGATCATCCTCGTTGGAATATGCCTCCCTCTCAAACGATACCACCTTATACGCCCTGCCGGCATCCTTCAACCGTACCGCCATGACCAGCCACTCCACACCATACCAGAGATAGAATGCCAGCCCGGCCAGTACCAGCCACCAGGCGGAAAGGTCAAAACACAACAGTAAGATCCAAATAACTGTACCGGTGGCAACTGCCATCTCAACCCATTGACGGGCGTGGGTACACTCATGGTTTCTCACTTTCTGAGTGATTTTCTCTTCCGGTCGCTTGCTTAAAACAAACGGACCGATTGTTATCGTATGGCAAGAACTGAACGCAAGCAGTAACTTTGCTAGAAGGTTGTTACAATATACCTTTTTCATGTTGTTCCTCCTTTTTATCTAAATAATCATTCAAAGAATCAGCCAGCAAACCGGGCAGCATGGAGGTGGAGCGTCTTATGATATCCACCTCCTCTTCGTCAATTTCTACACCTTCAGCAGTAGATTTGAATATCTTCTCGGCAAGGAGATGCGCCTTCAAACCCGCTACGTTCTTGTATATCCAGTCACCGTAGGCCTCAGTGATGTTGTTGGCTATCAGTTTTTCTTTCTTAATTCCGTCGTAAATAGGAAATTGTGCAAAATTTATTCTCATACTTTAATATTTTAAATGTTATAAATCCACCCAGGTACTTCCTCCATTCGTTGACTTGCGAATTCCGTTTCGCCCAACGGAAAAAATATAATTCCCACATCTTACATACAGAGTATCATCCGCTGTTGAAACATCCCCGGTTGATGATACAGTTATACTTCCACTTCTAATTACTGTATCCAAAATGCCTTGATATAAATGTCCGTCTATTGACTGAAACCGTTCATATTTCATTTCAAATTTGTCGTATTGCAGCAACAAATTATCAACATTCACAGCCGACATATTAGTGCTGCCGATAAAATTATTACCGATATTGAATCCACCAATTGTCCCCTTTGTCGCTATGATAGTTCCGGTGATATTCGCTTTCTGACAAAGAATCTCTCCGGTCTTTGTGTCCATCCTCAGATTAGGCTGGCCGTTAGTGCTGTCCTGTGACTGCATGATACCGTAAGGTGCCCCGTCCGATGTGTATCCGTTCAACTTGAACATAAAACCGGCTATGTTCGCCTTATCAGCAAGGAATATGTCGGTTACCAGACTTTTGTATTTCTGCATGGCTTCCCAGTTGGGATCTCCGTTAGCGGATGTAGGAGCCGCTGATACAGAACTTCCATAGTTGCGCACAAGAAAATTGTAATAAACTTCACCTATTTTGTGAATGATCTTGTCACGCTGTTTTGCATTCCATACGTATGTCTGTCCGGACGCCCATACTCCTCTGTCATAAGGGAACGCACCCGTAGCTCCTGTTGCTCCTATGGCACCATCATTTGCAACACCCACACCCTTTTCGGCCACATAATTGTCATTCCAAGCAGCAGCATCGGAAGCTGATTTATAAGCCCGGACGGCAAACTGGGTGTATCCGGCTGTCGCAGGTACGGATATCTGGCTGTTCAGTGTCGCACCTACATGAGCCAGCCAGCTTCCGTTGTATTTGCGTGCAGCCAGATAAAGCGTGCTGCACGTGCTTACATTGCCTGCCACATTCTGTTTGCAAGTGACAAGGAATCCAGACGGGGATGGCGTGCCTGTTGAAGTGAAGTTGATCACGCTGACAGGACTGTCCAGCCAGTAGGATGCCGACGGTCCGACGGGAGCAACCATCTCCTGCCAGTCCGCATGTACCGTCCGGTTCGCAGATCTGCCGGCGAGGATGTATCCGCCGTCTCTTTTCCTGCGGAGTCTGCCGTTTCTGAACTTGGCGATTTTAATCGGAGGGTTGGAGGTTTCAACCTTGCTTAAGTAAGATCCTCCGGCAAACGATACTGTACTGTTCTTGGCATACGGAGTATTGGCGGATTCCCAATGACCGGCTGCTGTGATGCTCTCACCATCCTTTCCGTCACTGCCGTCCACAACCATCGGAACAGTCTCGACATCAACCGCCTGACCGTTCACGTAGAACACGAACTTCAAGCTACTGGTAAAATTACCGGAAGCCACCCCGACACCATCACCGATGGGAACCTCGGCCGCACCGTCACGACTGTACTTCAACTCCCCGTCCGTTGTGGCCGTAGTGACCGCACCGACTGTCTTCATACGCCGGCAGGATACCGAAGCTACACTGTAACCGCCGTTCTTGTTCTTGCTGACCATCGTGGCCGAAGTGACAAGGCTATAAATTACCGCATCGGAACCGTCCGCCCCGCCACGGACACCGGTTATCTTGAAAGTCAGTTCACGGGTATAGAGCTGCCCGTTCTTCATTGCAGCCAGTGTGATGGTGACCGTATTCTGTTCCGGAACCGACTTTCCGGCAGCGACGGATATCGCCACCGCTCCGGTGGCCTTGCTTGTGCTTGCCGTGAAACCGGCAGGCGTGCTGACTGTTAAAGTCTCAAGGGTGAGTTTCTCGGTACCGTACCACATGGATACATGGGTAGTCCATGACTGTGCGGAAGTAGTAACACCGGTACTGGTAAGAGCGACGCTCACCATCTCATTGTCAAGGTCGGCCATGATATTCGACTCCCCGTCCTTACTCCAACGGTGCACAGGGGCCGGAGTGCTCCATTCACTCCATACTCCATCACGCTTCACACGTTTGCACGCCCATTCCACCTGATGGTCTGCATCCACGCCAAGAAAATCATCTGTCCAGCCTTCCGGTATATAATCATCCTGCTGCTTCGAATCCGGCTTGTCAGGGGTAAGACCGATGATGTTGGTACGGGTGTAGATCCACTCGTAACCTTTGCCGTCCTTACCGTCAGTCCCGTCTTTGACCATGACCATCCACAAACCATTCCGGTATATGTAAGTACAATGGTCAGCCGTATTTCGGTAGCTGTCACCCTCCTTGGGATTGGACGGATGGGATGCGAACTCACCCAAGAAGGTGATACTCTCACCTTTAAGTTCACGACCGTCCAGCAGCATCTCCCAGTCTTCATGCACGGTCCAGTCGGCTGATTTCCCGGCAAGGATATAACCGCCATCCTTTTTCTTTCGATAATTGCCGTTCCTGAACCTTGCAATTTTAATCGGAGGATTGGATGTTTTCACCTTGGAGATAAAAACACAGCCCGCCAAAGTGACCATGGTATTGACCTCGTATGGGGTCTTAGAGGATTCCCAATGACCGCCACCTATTACAGACAGTCCCGGATCACCCTTGTCACCTTTGGCGGCTGATACAAGCCAGTCCGGATTGTTTTCGGATGGCTCGGAAGTAGTGCCCTTGTCATTGACGCACAACCATGTGGAACCGTTATGGGGCACACGGGAATAATACGCATACTTCCTGCCCGGCTCCCAGCTAGGGAAGTCGATAGGAACGCGGACTGTGCTACCGGTAATTTCATCAATTTGAAAAATCAATCCCGTCATGATGATATCCTGCAATACTGCCGAGAACCTGTCGCAGTTGATCCCGTTGATGGTCATACCCTTCTTCTTGCCGAACCAGCTCTTCATCTGTGCCGGCTCCGGGTCCCAGGTGTTGGCATTGTCAACAAGGGTGATGCAGCAGTTACCGTCACGCACGTCTATGATGATATAAGTCTGACGCTCCTTGTCGGTGAAGTTCCCCGTCTGTCCGAGACGCATCTCGTTATGGGGAACGAACTCATATCCGGGACGCGGAACCATCACGAATGTCTTCTCGTCGTAATCTGCGGAAGTGATACGGTACTGTATTTTCCGGAAACCAATAAAGTCACCGGTAGTGACGCTTTTGTCATGCCAGAAACCTAGGAGGATATCGTCCGGCTTCTGTCCCAGCGGTACACCATCCTCCAGATCAGGGATGACAGTATAGCTGCCGTCACTATTGGCGACAAAGCTTTTTATCTTCAGCCCTCCGCCGGGACTTATAGTATTATATCCTTCAAAATAGGTCTGACGGTTGAAACGAAGTTCTGGTACACTCAGAGAGCTGCGCAGGACCAAAGCCTCCAGCTCGGCACGGGCGTCCTCACCGATGTAACCTCCAGAAACGCCGGTAACGAAATCACCGAACTTGGCGTATTTCTTGATGACGGTTCCGCCCAACAGGGATAATAGGAAACCGGTGCGTTCCTCCGTATCCTTGCGCATGAACATGATCAGCGAGCGCAATGCGGAATACACGTTATGGTCTGTTGCTGGGGTGGAGTCGTGGCTTCCGATCACATACACACCGCTGCCACCACCGCCCGTATAGGTCTGTCCCTTCAGGGTAAGGCTCTCAACCTTTTCCTCCAGCTCCCCGATACGGGAATAGGCGGCGGTTTCCCCGACAGTATAAACAGGTGAGTCAAAGGAATAATCAAGATTGAATTCAAATCCGATAACCCTTGACTGTCTTCCGTTCTCGAAATAAGCCTTGTTGATAAGGTTGACCTTTTGACCGATGCTATAGAAATTATGAACGCCATCCTCACGGTATGCGTCATTTGACATCATCGTGCAGCCATAGGTACTCGGGTCTATCTTGGATTTGGCAGCGTACTTTTCAGTCTTTTCCTTCAACTCCTGCTCGGCGGCACCCACAAGCCCCAGCTCGGTTATTTTCGTACTGTCCCAGCCGGAAAGCACATATTCATCTCCATCCTGGGGAAAGAGCACATCACCGGGAAGCGGTCTGCCATAGTCCTCATTCCTGACTATCTCCCAAAGCTGTGCCTCAGGGTTCCATCCGCCATCCTCCAATTTCTCCGGCTTTCCCTCAGGATTGAACTTCACGGCAAACTCCAAACCGTTGAGAAGCCCGGATGCGAAACGTATCCTCAGCTCCTGACCGGGGAGGATATATTTCTCGGAAAAGTTAACACCCGTGTCCCTAAAGCGGTAGGCATTCCATTTTTCCTCGGTGGTTGTGCCGTCCTCATTCTCCACCTTGTCCGTCACTTCGATAGTGGTGACATCCGACATGATGCCTGTTCTTCGAGGATAGACTTCATCGAAGATAACCACCTGCTCGACGGCTTCCTCGGTAGTCATATCAGGATAAGCGTCAATGTAAGGAGTGCCTTCGGGAAGCATCAGCCTGCGCTGCACCACGCCGTTCACAACCACGGTCTCGTCAATGGGGCGGTAGTCTGCCGGTATGTTACGGGTGGAACCAAAAGCGTAGATACGGGTGGCATAGGTGGACTGGGATTCTGACTGTGACATTTCCTGCACGTTTTTCCCGATCTCGAAATCCACCGCGTCACCGGACTCACAACGCCCGAAATGGATGATGTTTTCAGTCACCCAACATTCGCAATCCCATTTCTTCGCCATCTCAAAACAAGCGTCAAGGATGTTGATGTTGTCGTAACTCATCAACTGGGACTTGTTTTCGACTGTGGAATCAATGGAGAAAACAAAATCCTGTCCTTTGTATGTGTAACCAAGAGCTTTCAGATTTCTAAGGACTATACCGACTTGTACGTCAAGCGGAGCGGTCAGGTTCCAGGACGCCTCCTGTCCGGTCGTCTCCGGGGTATATTTGAAGATTTTGTTTTTCCATTTCCAGTAGTAAGCGTCAAGCTGAAGCTCATAGTCGTAGCCGGCGGTATTGGTGTTGAATGCGGGCTTCTGCAAGTCGCACACCTCGAACAATCCGAAGTTACATTCCACGTATGAGCCAAGTTTGAAATATATGGGATTCTCTAAGGAGAACTTTAACATGATGTAGTCCTCCTTCATCAGAGTGAACTTACGCTTGCAGCCTTCATTGATCAAAGTTGTAAGCTGGATAGCACCGGATATGTCTTTGATGTCGATTTGTTCCATGTCTTCAAAGTTCGGGGATAAAAAAAAGAGTGCCCAATTTTGAGCACTCACATACACGACAATAAAACCAATGTCGTGAATTAGCTTCTGTTTGCCGGATTTGGCTCGTTAAACTTGGCTGAAATTTTTCCGAAAGTTCGGTTTAAACTCTGTGCGTAAGCAACGCTTTTCCCAAGATAAATCAGATGATAAATCTCATTACTGTTAGCCGGAACTTGAATATCAACCACACCTTTATACAGCTCATCAAAGAAAGCTTTCTTCTTTGCTTGATAGTCAGACTGAGAATTACCCTCGATAGTGAACGAAAGAGTTATTTCCCTCTCATCGACTTTAGGATTATTGATTATTACCCGTTTCCCATGTTCAAGTCGGCTTTTGTTCTCAATAAAATCCTTCATGGGAGCGGATGCCCCAATAACATCAAGAAACCCCTCTCCCATTCTCACGCCCCATGTTGTATAAGCGTTTTCGCCATTAATTAATAATTCATTCATAAACTATAATTTTGCTGTATTCTTTTTAACCTCTGCTATATCTCTTTGCATCTGTTGAATAGGTTTGACGATTGCCCCTGTATTTTCTGAAATCTGTACCAATTCAAGATAGGATTGCGCTATCAAATCCCGCGTATCATCAGCAATATTTCTTGTTTCCGTATTTATGGAAAGTAGAGCATCTGCTTTTACTGTCAGTAGATTAAGTGATTGAGATTGAATGATATTTTGATTCTTTATCTCTTCTCCTGTAATCTGCAATGCTGTAAACCTACCGTTCAACTCTCCTGCATCTTCATGCGTCATTTCAGTGCCGAACCCTCTTGATGAAGAAGATTGAGAATAGGATTCTTGCGAAATCTTATCATATCCGGTTGCTGCGGCAAGCTCGTCACGGAGCTTCATGGCTTCGTCCACATAACCCATGTATTCATCCATCAGCTCCTTACGCTCATTATTGTCAAGCGTACCATCATCCTTCATGGCTTCACCGAATTTATCATACCATGTCCTCAGTTTGTCACTAAACTGTTCACCGATGGCATTTGACAGCATCGCCTGCATGAAATATTTGGATATGTCATCAGCAAAATCCTCCGCACTCTTCTCCATATCCATCAGACTGCTTATAAAACTGTCATACATGGAATCGAATGACATTCCGATCAGGCCCTCATAAAGACTGTCGGTCAGTTCTTCCAGTTTTCCTGCCTGCTCTATATAATCATCCAGCTTGTCGGTAACACGCTCACCGTAACCTCCCTTACCGGAAGATTCCATGATATCCCATAACCATACGTCCGACCGTAGAGCTTTCATCTGTTCGGGGGTCAGATTCCACAAGGAATCGGTGCCGGAGAAATCCTGCATGCCGGTAGCTTTTCTTGCGTGTTCCAGCATTTCATCCGTCCATTTCAGATAATGCTGCCAGCTGCCGTGGCTCTTATGATATCCGGCTTGCTCCTTTGCTATTTGCAGATAGTTTTTATTGACTTCCTCCTGATACTTTACAGCTTCCCTGTAAGATTCAACCGATTTCATTCCCTTGCTTGCCTTCATCTCGTCAGTCAGATCCTCGATGGCCGTTTGCAAAGTTTCATTCCTGTCCGTCAGCCTGTCTATCGTTTCCTGTACTTCCTTGGCGTTTCCACCTATTCCAAACAAGGAGTTGAAGCCTCCGAATGAGATTGCGTTCAGGATGTTTCCTATGCCGTTCCTCAATGACTTGCCGATTGTGACAAACAAATCCCCTGACAAGACATCACCGATAATTCCACTGACAGCGTTCAGAACAGCATCAAGCAGACCACCGACAAGATCACTTAATCCGTCTTTGAGTACGTCAATGATGGACAGAATCCATCCGACGATGGGGACCTCCTTAAGAGATTCTGACGTTTTTCCTATGACATCCTTGAATCCGTTCACGGTTTTGATAATTCCGCTATATGCGTTATACAATCCACCGGATGAAATCTGCTGCAAGCCTCCCAACAAATTTTCCATGCTTGCTTTCAGTCTGGTGGCGGTATCAGTCACATTACGCTGGGCCTGATTGGCGATATCAGTCTGTGTCTTCACATTGGCGGATGCAATGTCAGCATTCTGCCGTGCTGTTTCAAGAGCGTTTGCTGCGGCTTGTTTCTCACTTTCCGTTCCGCCCTTCTGCGCTTTGGTGTAATCATCCTGTGATTTCTTTAGTCTTTCCAAAGCAGCTGTTTCAATCCCTATGGCACTGATACGATTCTGTTCTGCTATTTGATAGGCTTTTACATCCTCTCCAAGTTTCTTGAAGTTGACTCCACTTGTACCACCCAAAGACTTTTCCATCTGGCTGATGGCGTCAATCAATGATTTCTGGCTTGCCTGATCGGAGTTCTTGAACTTGTCAGTCCGTACATATTTTTTCGCTTCGTCCAAGGCGGGCTTTATCATGTCGGAAAACATGGAACCAAACTCACCGAACACAGTAACCCAATCTATATTGGCTTTTATGGCTTCTGTTTCCTTGTTCTGTATGGCAACATCACGTTGTTTCTCCAGTAACTTTACTTGTGCACTATTAACACCGTTTTCTTCCTGTGCTTTCCTTATTTTTTCCGCATACTCTTGGGCGATAGCCAATTTCTGCTGCTGGAACGTGCCATATTCTTTCAAGTAGTCGTTCAAAGCCTGTTGTTCGGCTTTCAGCTGTCCTTCAGTTACATCGGAAATATCTTTATCTCTCATACTTTCGGCATTGGTATAAGCTTCTGAAATTTTCTGTGCCTGCTTGTCGGTCAGCTTACCGTTACCGGCTTTGCTCCATTCTTCCTCCTGTTTTCTTATCGCATCAATCTGTTTCTGATAATCAAGGTCAATCTGTTTCAACTTCTTTTCCGTGCCTTCTCTCATCAGGTTGATTTCATCCTGTTGGTTCTGACGGCGGAGAGACAAGAGTTCTTCGGCTGTCTTTTTTTGTTCTTTTTTTTGCTTTTTTGCTAGATTTTCCTGTCTGGTTAATTCGCTTCCGGTTACTCCGCCCAGCTCCTTGTATGTCTTTTCGGATGCCTCCATCTTATCTTTGGCTTCTTTCACCTGTTTCGATGTAGCCGTCTGATCTTTGATTAAGGTCTCATACCCTTTTTTCGCTTTTTCCCATTCGGCTTTAGCATTTGCCAAATCCTCCTGATATGTAGTTTCTTTTGTTTCCTGTCTGTTCTCAACTTCCAATTGGGCATTGATTTCCGACAAGACATCCTTTCTTGCGTTTGCCAATTCATTTTTCAGGTCTTCGATACGCTGTGCCTGAACCTTCATTTCGGAACGGTTGTTCTCCTTCTTAGCTAAATTATAAGCCCATTCCGCACTTTTTATCTGTTGTTCCAAAGATTCGACTATAGCCTGTTTTGACTGTGTTCTGGATTTTGAAACCTCTTCATTATATGCCTTCCAAAACCCAGTCAAGTCATGTATATGACCTTTCTCATCGACATACTTCTTAAAAAGTACAGGATATAGTTTCTCAATGTCTTTTAAGGCTTTAAGTTTAGTGGTCTCGGCTTCCACCTCGCTATTAATGGTGCTAACAAGACCTTCCAAAGTACGTTTCCGATCTTCTTCGTCCGTGTTGAGTTTTTCTATTTTCTTGTTGTACGAGTCCAAAGCACGTTCAGCAGATGTCGTGCTATCGGATAATGCCCACATGGTAGCTCCGAGACCTACAACCGCCGTTGCCAATAACACATAAGGATTGGTAAGCATTGCAGCGTTTAAAGCTAACTGCGCTTTTCGTG